>Ga0116227_10008699_pt1 | contig 18918 bp, 15 predicted proteins | sample S1TSphgellanicum_FD_89693 | JGI IMG/M metagenome (GOLD analysis project Ga0116227, IMG submission 89693) | Host-associated microbial communities from peat moss isolated from Minnesota, USA - S1T2_Fb - Sphagnum magellanicum MG | ecosystem: Host-associated > Plants > Peat moss > Unclassified... | reverse complement strand
GCTCTATGCCGTGCTGGGGCGCCGTGCCGAGCAGGGCGACGAGCAGCGCGAACCCGCGCCGCGCGATGCCCTCGGCCGTCTCGACACGCAGGGTCCGACAGGTCAGGCCAACCTCTCCTCGCAGCCGCGCGGAACGGATCGCGGGAATGACCGCGCTGCCGATCGCGGCGCTTCGCGTGAGCCGCTGGCTGGCGGCCGCAACGCCCGCGAGCCGCTGTCGGTGCTGCCCACGGTGGAGCGCGGCCTGCGCGAGATCATCGCGGTCGACCGCCGTTTCGATCCCCACGCCTTCCTCGAAGGCGCGCGCGGCGCCTATGGCATCGTGCTGGGTGCTTTCTGGCGCGGCGACAAGGATGAGCTGGCCAAGCTGTGCGACGCCGATGTCGCCACCGGCTTCGCCGCCGCCATCGATGAGCGCAACGCCGCGGGCGAAGTGGTCGACAACCGTCTGGTCCGCCTGAACGAGGTGGTGATCACCGGCGCGACCTATGCCGCTCCTTACGCCCGCATCACGGTGCGCTTCGTGGCCGACATCGCCGCGATCACCCGCGACGCCGAAGGCCATATGGTCGCAGGGTCGCTGCATGACGCCGTGGAAGCCCGCGACGCCTGGACCTTCCGCCGCGACATCAACTCCGCCGACCCCGATTGGCTCCTCGACGAAACCGACGAAGGTTAAGGTCGGGAGCTGAATCCATGATCGCAGGGCTGGGTAAGAACAGGGCCGCAATGGCCCTGTTTACATTGATGCTGCTGGCCGGTTGCGGCCGGGTGATTCCTGAATCGCGCGGGCCGGTCTCCAGCCGCCCTGCCCCCAGCCGTCCGGTTCCGGTTCAGCCCACCCGGCCTGCCGCGCCCACCCCCGGCAATGCGCTGGCGGCGGGCGTTCGCGCCGGGCCCTCCATCGCCAGCTTCGGGCTAACGTCTGCCAGCGCAGGGCCCGTGCTCGCCGCTTTCCGCGCCAGCTGCCCGCGCCTGACCAGCCGCAACGACCCCAGCGGCCTCACCGTCAAGACCGACTGGCAGAGCGCCTGCTCGGCGGCCAATGACTGGCCCACGGCTGACGCACCCAACTTCTTCAACACCTATTTCCGCGCCGTGACCGTGGGTTCGGGCGCCACCTTCGTCACCGGCTATTACGAGCCCGAGATCGCGGGCAGCCGCCAGCACATTCCGGGCTATGACGCGCCGGTCTATGGCATGCCCGCCGATCTGGTCCACGCCCGCCCCGGCGATGGCCCGGTCAAGCCCAATGGGCAGACGCCCTTTGGCCGCTATGACGAAACCGGCCATTTCGTGCCCTATTACGAGCGCGCCCAGATCGAGAACGGCCAGCTTGCCGGGCAGAATCTGGAACTGGCCTGGGTCGCCGATCCGGTCGAGCTGTTCTTCCTGCAGGTGCAGGGCTCCGGGCGGCTGCGCCAGCCCGATGGCTCGGTGATCCGCATCGGCTATGCCGGGGACAATGGGCAGAATTACACCAACATAGGCGGGCTGATGCGCCAGCAGGGGCTGATCGGCAGCGGGCCGGGCCAATATCCCGGATCGATGCAGGGCATCGTGCAATACATCCACGAACACCCCGAGGATGGCCGCGCGCTGATGCGCCAGAACAAGAGCTGGGTCTTCTTCCGCGAGCTGCATGGCGACGGCCCGGTCGGCGCCATGGGCCTGCCGGTGCATGCCCATGTCAGCGTTGCCGCCGATCCGCTGTTCACGCCCTTGGGCGCGCCGGTGTTCCTCTCGATGGACCCCTCGCTCGCCGGGGCGACGCAGGCCAATGGGCTGTGGATCGCTCAGGACACCGGCGGGGCGATCAAGGGCGCCAACCGCTTCGACAGCTTCTGGGGCGCCGGGGCTGACGCGCGCCGCATCGCGGGCGGCATGGTCGGCCATGGGCAGGCCAATGTGCTGCTGCCGCGCGCCTCGCTCGCCCGATTGGGCTTGCGATGAAACGGCCGGGCTGGGCACTCCCCCGGCCTGCTTTCGCCCGCAGCCGCAAGCTGACCGAGGAGGAGGAGGCACTCTGGGCCCGTCTGGCGCAGACCATCACGCCTCTGGAGCCGCAACGCCGCATCGCGCCCGTCGCCCAGCCCAAGCCTGCCGACAGCGCCGAGGCCCTGCCTCCCCCGCCCAAGCGTATCAAGGGCCGCGTGCCGCCGCCTTTGCCGCCGCCGCCAACCGCAACGCCCGCCCCGCGCCCGCTCGACCGGCACGGACTGGATGCCGGGTGGGACAAGCGGCTCGCCAAGGGAATGGTCGCGCCCGATTTCAGCCTCGACCTCCACGGCTTCACGCTGGATGAGGCCCATGCGCGGCTCGATCACGGGCTGACTTTGGCCCGCCAGCAACAGGCGAGGCTGGTGTTGCTGATCACCGGGCGGCCACGCCCGGCAGGCTCTTCGCGCGGGGCGATCCGCGCCCATGTCGCGGACTGGCTGGCGCAGGGCGCGCATGGCCATGCCATCGCCGCATTGCGCGTTGCCCATGTGCGGCATGGCGGGGCGGGCGCGCTCTATATCGTGTTGAAAAGGCAGCGCTGACACCAATTACGACAAAATGTTGCATGGCCATATTCAACCCCTGTTCAGCAGCCTCCCGGTAAGGCACAAGGCGCTGACAAAAACGTCCGGACCGCTGGGGAGGATAGGCCCCGGGCGTGATCTGCGGAGGACAACACAATGAACGACGTCGCGCGTAAACCATTCTCGCGCTTAGCGCAGGCAGCCATGGCCGGCCTGCTGGTGCTGGGCCTTTCGGCCTGCGCCGAAAACTTCGACAGCAAGGTCACCCGTTTCTCGACGCAATTGCCCGCGCCGCAGGGGCAGACTTTCGCCATCGTGTCGGACAATCCGGCACTCAACGGCGGGATCGAATTTGGCCAGTATGCCACGCTGGTGGCACGCAATCTGGCCAAATATGGCTACACCCCGGCCTCTGATCCTGCCTCGGCCAGCATGATCGTCCACTTCAACTATGGCATCGACAAGGGCCGTCAGGTCGTGCGCTCGACCGGCTTTGCCGATCCCTATTGGGGTCCGTGGCGCGGTTATCGCGGTCGCTTCGGCTATGGCGGCTGGGGTGGCTATGGCGGCTTTGGTCGCGGCGCCTGGGGCTGGGGCTGGAATGATCCCTTCTTCGACAATGGCATCGACGTCTCGACCGTCTACACCAGCGACATCACGCTGCGCATCGACGACAAGGCCAGCCAGCGCCGCCTGTTCGAGGGCCGCGCCCAGGCTGCCTCCACCTCGGATCACCTGAGCTATCTGGTGCCCAATCTGGTGGAAGCGATGTTCACCGGCTTCCCCGGCAATTCGGGTGAATCGCTGCGCATCACCATCGCGCCTGAAAAGAAGGTCACGGTCAAGCCGGACAAGTAAGCGTGTCTGACCGGCGCGGGACGCTCCACCCGCGCCGGTTGTTCATGGATGAAAAGCGATGATTCTTGCCCCGTTTTTGCTGCTGGCCGCCACGCCCGCACAGGCCTTCAACGATCCTGCCGCGCCCTGCCGCTCCGCCTCCACCACCTATGACATGGTGCATTGCTACGCCGATGCGCTGGGGCGGGAGGACAAGACTCTCAACACGCTCTACAGCCGCATTGTGCGCGTGCTGAACGGGCCCGAGCGGACCGGGCTGGTCAATGCCGAGCGCGCATGGGTCAGCTTTCGCGATTCGCAATGTTCGGCGGAATTCGCGCTGTATGGCGGGGGCACCGGCGGCCCGCCTGCCGAGCTGGTCTGCCGCTGGAAGCTGACGCGCGAACGCACCGCCTCGCTGCGCCAATCCTATGACTGGGTGCTCAAACAGCGCGAGCGGTAAGCCGCCCGCGCTGCTTTCGCGGCCTTAGTTGCGCGGCCTTAGTTGGCGGGCCTTAGTTGCCGAGGGCCACCACGCCGCCGGTGCTGCCGAAGCCGCCCTCGCCGCGATCGGTGGCGTCCAGCTCTTCCACTTCGAGCCAGCCGCCCTGCACCACCGGGGCCAGCACCAGCTGGGCCACGCGGTCACCGCGCAGGATCTCGAAGGGCTTGTCGCCGTGGTTGATGAGGATGATCTTCACCTCGCCCCGGTAGTCCGAGTCAATCGTGCCCGGCGCGTTGGGTGCCGAAATGCCATGCTTCAGGGCCAGCCCCGAACGGGGGCGCACCTGAATCTCGAAGCCCCCGGGGATCGCCATGGCCAGACCTGTGGCCACCGCATGGCGCGCGCCGGGAGCCAGCACCACATCCTCGGCCGAGACCACATCCATGCCCGCAGCCCCGCTGGTGGCATAGGCGGGCAGAGGCAGGCCCTCGCCATGGGGCAGGCGCTTGACGCGCAGGGGGATGGTGTCAGTCGAATGCACGGGCAATCCTTTCAATCAATGCTTGCGCGATCGCGTCCTTGGGGGCCTGCTCGATGGCCTCGATGCCGCTGGCCGTGACGATCTGCACCGCATTGCGCGTGCCCCCCATCACATCGCCCGAGACATCATTGGCCACGATCCAGTCCGCCCCCTTGCGCAGGCGCTTGGCCTGAGCGTTGGCGATCACATCATGGGTTTCAGCCGCAAAGCCCACCACCAGAGCGGGCCTGCGCGGCGAGGCACAGAGCCCCGCCAGAATATCGGGGTTCTCGACCAGCGTCAGCGCCGGGGGCTGGCCGGAGCCATCCTTCTTGATCTTGCGACCGGGCTCTCCGGCACTTTCGACGCGCCAGTCGGCCACGGCGGCGACCATCACCGCCACATCGGCGGGCAAGGCCTTCTCGACCGCCGCTTCCATCTGGAGAGCGCTTTCCACATTCACCCGCGTCACGCCAAAGGGCGTGGGCAGATCGACCGGCCCGGCCACCAGCGTGACCTTCGCCCCCGCCGCCGCCGCCGCCCCCGCAATGGCAAAGCCCTGCAGGCCGCTGGAGCGGTTGGCGATGTAGCGCACCGGGTCGATGGCCTCATGCGTGGGGCCCGCCGTCACCAGCACATGGCGGCCCGTCAGCGCGCCGGGGCCGCGCAGGGCATGCTGGATGGCCTGAAGCACCGCGGGGGGCTCAGGCAGGCGTCCAGGGCCATATTCGCCGCAGGCCATGGCGCCATCGTCCGGGTCCACCACGGTGATATCGCGCGAACGCAGCGTGGCCACATTGGCCTGAGTCGCCGCGTTCAGCCACATGCGCACATTCATCGCGGGGACCGCCAGCACCGGCTTGTCGGTGGCGAGGATCAGCGTGGTGGCCAGATCATCCGCGATGCCCGCCGCCATCTTGGCCAGCATATTGGCCGTCGCCGGGCAGACCACCACCAGATCGGCCTGACGCGAGAGCTGGATATGGCCCATCTCGACCTCGTTCTTCAGATCCCACAGCGTGGTGTGAACGGGGTTCTCGGAAAGCGCCGCCAGAGTCATCGCGGTGACGAAATGACTGCCGCCCTCGGTCAGCACGCAGGTCACCTCGCCGCCCGCCTTGCGGATCAGGCGGACCAGCTCGCAGGATTTGTAAGCCGCGATGCCGCCGCCGACGATCAAGAGGATGCGTTTGCCTTGCATCGGGGCGTGATAGCGGGGGGAGGGTTCAAGGGGAAGAAGAGATAAGATGCGAGGGCCATCGCCCTCGCGCTCCCGTTAATGTCTGCGTGGGCGCCTCGGGTTCAGCCTTGCGCCCAGCTTGCCGCGCCGCAGGCAGAAAACGGATGGCACAGCGCTGGAAGATTAAAGCCTGCGGCGCCTTGGGTCGCGCAGATGGAGAGTTTGGGCACTTCATTTCGGTGCCACCGCCCTGGCGTCGGAAGACGTCATGGGAGCGCGAGGGGGTAACCCCCTCGCATCTTCCCTTCAAACCCCTTCCGGCCCCGTCCACACAGCCTTCCACACCCCGGCCAAAGCCATCGGCACAAAGGCCAGCCCCACGAACATCGCCGGGGCAATCATCGCCCCCCAGTAGAAATTATCATCCCGCCCCGCGATCATGAACAGCAGCCCATAGCCGAGGAACAACAACGTGGCGGTTGCCCCGGCCTCGCTGCGCCATCCGGCCCAGCCCAGGATCATGGCGATGATCGCGGGCCCGGCGATCCAGTGCGGCAGGAAGCGCAGGTTGGAGGAGAGGACCACATTCGACAGCCAGCCCCCCAGCCCACGCATGGCAAACCAGCTCGGCCCGATGGGGTCGGTGGGGAGTGTGTGCAGGGCAACCAGATGCAGATGCACCGCCATGGCGAGCGCGAAAAGCGCCACCAGCAGCGCCCATGCCCCGGCCTCTCGCCGATGGCCGCGCCAGAGGGCCATGGCGCCCATCAGCAGCACATAGGGCAAGGTATGCTCGCGGATGGCCAGCGCCAGCGCGGCGGCCAGCCATGCGCCCAGCCAGCGGCCTCGCGAAGGCCGGTGCAGGCCGAGCGACAAAGCGACCAGCATCCCGGCCCAGAGTTCGTGCAGCACGAAATAATAGCGGTTCAGCCCCAGCGAGGCGCCGAGGAAAATCAGGGCGGTGCCGAACAGGCGCTGGCTCTCGCTGCAAGGCTCCTCGCCCAGACGGCGCCACCAGGCCCAGATCACGGCCAGCATCAGCACAACGGCCACGCCCATGGCGATGGGGGCGGGTTTGGCCTCATCCACGCCCATGGCGGCGTCCAGGTAAGCCAGCGTGGGCAGGCGGACGGCAAGGCCGGGGCGCAGGGGGTAATCGGCCTTACGATGCTCCTGCGCGATGAAATCGTAATAGCTTTCGCCGTGGCGGATGCGGGTGACGGCGTGGTCGTAGAGCGTCAGGTCATCGTCACGGGGGCGGTCGGCCTGTTTGGCAGCGGTGCCGATGATCGAGAGCTGGGCGGGCTTGGCCAGTTCGCCCCGGCCCACGGTGAGGGGCACGAAGGCGCTGGCCGCCAGCATCATCGCCAGCGCCATCAGTGCCGCCAGAGCGCGCAGGCGCGGCCATGCGGCAAAGCGGTCCCACACGGCGGGGCGCGCGGGCAGCTTTACCATCGGTTGAGTCAGATATGCGCCATCACGCCCCAAGTCGCCAGACCTCCCGCCAGAGCAGCGGCGACATATAAGGCAGATTGGATAAGATTGCGTTTACCATGGCTCCAGATCAGCGGGATATCGGGCAGCGGTGGCGGTTCGGGGGCGGCGCCCTTGGTGGGCACCATGGATTCCAGACGCGCCAGCACATCGGGCAGGCGCTGGATGGCCTTCACCGCGCCCTGCACCCGGTCGGCGATGGCGCCTTCGGGGCCGAGTTCGTCGCGCATCCAGGCCGAGACGAAGGGGCCGGAGACGTCCCACATGTTGATGTCGGGGTCGAGGCTGGTGGCCAGACCCTCAACCATCACCATGGTCTTTTGCAGCAGCAGCAGATGCGGCTGGGTCACCATATCGAAATCGCGGGTGATGGCGAACAAACCATCCAGCATCTGCCCGACCGACAAATCCTTCACCGGGCGCCCGCGCATCGGCTCGCCCACCGCGCGCAGGGCGGTCGCGAACTCATCCACCGAATGGTAGGAGGGCACATATTGCGCCTCGAAATGGATTTCGGCGACGCGGCGGTAATTGCCGGTCGTCAGCCCATGCAGGATCTCGCCCAGCCAGACGCGGGCCTGGCGGTTGATGCGGCCCATGATGCCGAAATCGATGGCAGCGATGGTGCCGTCGGCCTCGATGAACAGATTGCCCTGATGCATGTCGGCATGGAAATAGCCGGCGTGGATCGCCTGCGTGAGGAAGGCCAGCACCAGACGGCGCGCCAGTGCCTTCAGGTCGATGCCCGCAGCGCGCAGGGCGTTGTGGTCGCTGACCTTGATGCCGTCGATCCATTCCATCGTCAGCACGCGGCCGCAGGTGCGCTCCCAGTCGATGGTGGGGACGCGGTAATGCTCGACGCCGGACATGACCTCGGCCAGCTCGCTCGACGAGGCTGCCTCGCGGCGCAGATCGAGTTCGCGCGCGGTCCAGCGGCGGAAGTTGGCGATGATCAGGCGCGGGCGCAAACGCCCCGCCTCGCCGCCCAAGGCCTCCAGATGAGCGGCGGCCCATTCGTAGGTCTCGATATCGCGGGCGAATTTGCGGGCGATGCCGGGGCGCAGCACCTTGACCGCCACTTGCTGGCCATCATGCAGCCAGGCGCGATGCACCTGAGCGATGGAGGCGGCACCGACCGGCTCCTCCTCGACACGGGCGTAGAGGTCATTCAGCGGGCGGGCAAAGGCCCCCTCGATCTCGGCGCGGATGGCCGAGAAGGCCACCGGCGGCAGGCTGTCCTGAAGCGCGAGCAGATTATGCGCGGCCTCGTCACCCACCAGATCGGGGCGGGTGGCCAGCGTCTGCCCCAGCTTGATCGCCGCCGGGCCGATGGCGCGGAACGCCCCGGCGTAATCCGGCTGTTCCGGCACGCGCGCCCCAAAACGCGCGATGCGGCACAGGCGCTTGACCGGGCCGGGGGTGGCGGGCGCGTCCTCGATGATCTTGAGCGCGCCGTGGCGGGCCAGAATGCGGCCCCAACTGAGCAGCCGACCGATATGCGTGATCGAAGAGGTCAAGTTCAGGCCTTCCAGCCCGAATGGATCGCCACCAGACCGCCCAGAATCGGCTCGACCTTGGTCTGGGTGAAGCCCGCGTCGCGGATCATGTTCTGGAACTCGGGCATAGGCGGGAAGCGGCGGATCGATTCGATCAGATAGCGATAGCTCTCGGCATCGCCCGCGATCATCTGCCCGATCTGCGGCACCAGCTTGTGCGAATAGGCGTCATAGACCTCCTTGAAGCCCGGCCATTCGGTGGTCGAGAATTCAAGGCAGAAGAACCGCCCGCCAAAGCGCAGCACGCGATGCGCCTCGGCCAGCGCCTTGTCGATGCGCGTGACATTGCGGATGCCGAAAGCGATGGTGTAAGCGTCGAAATGACGGCTGGGGAAGCTCAGCTCCTCGGCGTTCTGGCGACTCCAGACCAAGCCGTCGATGCCCCGCTCCACCGCGCGCTCCAGCCCGACATCGAGCATGTCCTGATTGATATCGGACACGGTGATGCTGGCGCCGCGCGCCGCCATGCGGAAGGCGATGTCGCCCGTGCCGCCCGCCATGTCGAGGATCTGCTCGCCCGGCTGCGGCTTCACCGCGCGCGCGAAACGATCCTTCCAGACCCGGTGCAGACCCGCCGACATCGCGTCGTTCATGATGTCGTATTTCTTCGCCACGCTGGAGAAGACATGACCGACACGGTCCACCTTCTCGTCAATGGGCACCTCCTCATAGCCGAAGGAGGCGGTCTGGGGCTGGTCTTGCGTGCTGTCGGTCATGGCGAGCGCTTTAGGGAATTTGATGGGTTAGGCAAAGGGTGGGTTTGGGCATGATGGACGAAAGATAGAGAGAAAATGAAAGGAAGATGCGAGGGGGTTACCCCCTCGCGCTCCCATAACGTCTTCCGACGAAGCGGCAGTGGCACCCGAACGATGCACTCAACCTCTCCACCTGCACCACATAAGGCGCCGCAGGCAGGAAAGTTCAGGGATCACCTTTGTTTTCATGCCTGCGGCGCGGCAAACCCAGCGCAAGGCCGAACCCTATGCGCAACGAAGACACTAAAGGGAGCGCGAGGGCGCCATAGCTTGTCGCTCGCGACAAGCGCTCGCTAAGGGGCCCTCGCATCTTCTCTTTCCCCGTCATCCCCCCTACATCTCCAAACATGCCAGAACTTCCAGAAGTCGAAACCACGATCCGCGGCCTGAGCGGTTACCTTCACAACCGAAGAATCGACCGCATCGAAGTGCGCCGCGAGGGCCTGCGCCGCCCTTTCCCGCCCGAACTGGTGCAAACCCTGACCGGCGCGCGGATCACCGATCTCACCCGCCGCGCGAAATATGGCGTGCTGCATACGGACCGCGATGTGGCGATGGTGTTTCATCTGGGCATGTCGGGCCGTTGGCGGATCGAGCCCGATGCGCTGGAGAAGCACGACCATCTGGTGCTGCACACGCAAGCCGAGGGGCCCCTGCCCGCCGCGATGCTGGCGCTCAACGATGCGCGGCGGTTTGGCTCGGTGGATCTGGTGGCCAGCACGGCGCTGGATCTGTGGCCCGCCTTTGCCGCTCTGGGGCCGGAGCCTTTGGGCGATGGCTTGAGCGTTGCCCATCTGGCTGCGGCCTTCAAGGGGCGTGTGGGCCCCGTGAAGCTGCTGCTGCTCGATCAGGGGATCGTGGCGGGGCTGGGCAACATCTATGTCTGTGAGGCGCTGCACCGCGCGCATATCAGCCCGCTGCGGACGGGGGGCTCGATCAAGAAGGCGGAGCTTACCCGGCTGGTGCCCGCGATCCGCGATGTGCTGTCGGAATCGATTCTCGCGGGCGGCTCGACCATTCGCGATTACGCCCAGCCCAATGGCGAGCTGGGCTATTTCGCGGCCAACTGGCGCGTTTATGGTCGGGAGGGTCAGGCGTGCCTCGCACCGGGCTGCAACGGCACGATTGCGCGGGTTACGCAGGGTGGGCGCTCCACCTTCTGGTGCCCGGCGTGCCAGCGTTGAGGGTATTGTTATGGCGCTGAGTGCTTGACGATTCGCAACACCCTCGCTAAGGGCGCTGCCTTCAAGGTGACCTGTGCCTCTGGCGCGGGTCTGCCTGTATCAGGTTTCAGCAGCATTTTCGGCCGCTTTCGGCCAGTTTGAGGATAGACATGGCCAATACGCCGCAAGCCCGCAAGCGTCTCCGTCGCAACGAGAAGCGCGCCGAGATCAATGGCGCCCGCGTTTCCCGCATCCGCACCTTCGTGAAGAAGGTCGAGGCCGCTCTGGCCGGTGGTGACAAGACCGCCGCCGCCGAAGCCCTGCACGCTGCCCAGCCCGAGCTGGCTCGCGGTGTTGCCCGCGGCGTGATGCACAAGAACACCGCCAGCCGCAAGCTGTCGCGCCTGACCAAGGCTGTCGCGGCACTGTAATCAATCGGCTGCCGGTTGCTTTCGAGTCGCTAAAACGATTCGCGGATGGTGACCGAAAAAGCAGCGATTGTTTAAGTATTGTGACGAGGATTAACCGGTGGGGTTCCCCCCGCCGGTTTTTTCGTGTCCGCGCAAACCAATTGTCAGCGAACTGCAACGAATCGTGGAAATGCGCCGATTCGTGAAAAACTCATGAAATTACCATGCGTTTTCTTGTTAATAATCAGTGGATTATTCGGTTCGACGGTTTTCTCCCGCTGCATCACTGTCAAGGTGGTTTATTTCAAAATTTTTGCAGGGAGCCCCCTTGCTCTGACCCCAGAGTCGTCCATAGAAACCCTTCTGCCCCGGACACATCCTGCTCGGGGCTTCATGGAAAAATGACTCACCGGATGTCCTTGCCGTGGGTGGTTTGGGCACAGCGGAGAAGCTGTGTCTGAATGCGGCGCGGGTATCACAGGTGAGGAAAGCGGATCGCGCAGGCATGCTTTTTCCTCCGTCCCTTCTGGACGGGGCAGGCAGGCCCGCGACCGTGTGATTTGATGTGTCGTGGCCGCGTCAGGCAGCGCTTAGGGCGTTGATGCGCGGCATGGTTGGTAGCTGGTCAGGTTTGTAGCAAGCCTTTGTACAAGCAATGACGGATCGGGAGTATCAACGCGTGACAGGAACTGTGTGGGGTGGGCGACGCGCCGAAACGGCCGGCAAGAACAAGGCCGCCCCGGACAGCGTGCAGGATCAGGAGGCGATCGATCTTGCCGCCGACTGGGCCGATATCAGCCAGGGCCTGCGCAAGGATCTGGGGCAGCAGCTGTTCAACCAGTGGATCCGTCCGATCCAGCTGGGTGGTTTCTGCAAGGAAACCGGCACGCTCGACCTGTATTTGCCCACCGAATTTTCCGCCAATTGGGTGGCCGATCGCTATTCGGACCGCCTGACGCTGGCCTGGAAAATCACGCGTGACGTGCGCCATGTGCGCATCTCGGTGCATCCCGGCCGCCGCGCCATGCCCGAGCTGCGCCTGACCCGCGACAGCGCCGCGCGCCCCGCCAATGACACGCCCGCCCCCCACGCCTCCAGCCTGTCGGTGGGCGAAGTGGCCAGCGTGGTCACCGATACGCTGGGCATGGCCTCGATCGGCCTCGACCCCTCGCTGACCTTCAACACCTATGTCACCGGCACCTCCAACGTGCTGGCCGCCAATGCCGCCCAGCGCATGGCCGCGCTGGAGCAGCCCCAGTTCTCGCCCCTGTACCTCAAGGCCGCGACCGGTCAGGGCAAGACCCATCTGATGCACGCGATTGGCCACGCCTTCCTGGCCAACCATCCGCGCGCCCGCATCTTCTATTGCAGCGCCGAGCGCTTCATGGTCGAGTTCGTGCAGGCCCTGCGCTCGAACCAGACCATCGAGTTCAAGGCCCGCCTGCGCGGCTTCGACCTGCTGCTGGTGGACGATATCCAGTTCATCATCGGCAAGGCCTCGGCGCAGGAAGAGCTCCTCTACACGATCGACTCGCTGCTGGGCGAAGGCAAGCGTCTGGTGTTCGCCGCCGATCGCGCCCCCCAGGCGCTGGACGGCGTGGAGCAGCGCCTGCTCTCGCGCCTGTCGATGGGTCTGGTGGCCGATATCCAGCCTGCCGACATCGAGCTGCGCCGCTCCATCCTCGAGCACCGTCTGGCGCGCTTTGCTGCCCCGACGGCAGTGCCCGCCGATGTGATCGAGTTCCTGGCCCGCACCATCAACCGCAATGTGCGCGAGCTGGTCGGCGGCCTCAACAAGCTGATCGCCTATGCCCAGCTGACCGGCCAGCCCGTGTCTCTGGCGCTGGCCGAGGACCAGCTGACCGACATCCTGTCGGCCAACCGCAAGCGCATCACCATCGACGAGATCCAGCGCACCGTCTGCCAGTTCTACCGCGTGGACCGTACCGAAATGTCGTCCAAGCGCCGCGCGCGCGCTGTCGTGCGCCCGCGTCAGGTGGCGATGTATCTGTCGAAGGTTCTGACCCCGCGCTCCTACCCCGAGATCGGGCGCAAGTTCGGTGGGCGCGATCATTCGACGGTAATCCACGCCGTGCGCCTGATCGAGGATCTGCGCACGCGTGATGCCGATATGGATGGGGATGTGCGTTCCTTGCTGAGGCAGCTGGAAAGCTGAGAAAGAGAAGATGCGAGGGAGTTACCCCCTCGCGCTCCCAGAACGTCTTCCGACGAAGTGACAGTGGCGCCGCATCGTGGTGCACAAGCTTTCCACCAGCACGACAAAGGCGCCGCAGGCAGGAATGCCCCGGCGCCTTTTCTCGTTTAAAGGCCTGCGGCGCGGCAAACCTGGCGCAAGGCCGAACCCTTGGCGCAACGTAGACATTAAGGGGAGCGCGAGGGTGTAACACCCTCGCATCTTTCTTTTTCTGCCCCTGAAAACTCCCCTCACCCCACCTTCCCAACTGCTCACCGCAGCACCTGCACAAAAACTCTGTGTGCAGCTGCACAACTGCACAAGCCGCGACTTGTCGGGTTAAGGGAATCCCCCCTAAGGCACGATCAGACCTGTGGCCCCCTGGGCGCGCACCGTTTGCAGAGGACAGCATGAGCGATACTCCATACGTATTCAAATTCGGCAATGGCGCCAATTCGGTCGATCCGCGCTCGCGCGACAAGACCGTGGTGGGTGGCAAGGGCGCCAATCTGGCGGAGATGGCCAGCATCGGCCTGCCCGTGCCTGCGGGTCTGACGATCAGCACCGAATTTTGCGCGGTCTACAACAGCAACGGCAAGCAGTTCGACGACTCGCTGCGCGCGGGCGTGGCCGATGGCGTGAAGCACATCGAGACTGCCACGGGCCGCGTTTTCGGGGACACCGCCAATCCGCTGCTGGTCTCGGTCCGCTCGGGCGCGCGCGTGTCGATGCCGGGCATGATGGATACGGTGCTCAATCTGGGCCTCAACGACCAGACGGTGCAGGGGCTGGCCGATGGCTCGGGCAATCTGCGCTTCGCGTGGGATTCGTACCGCCGCTTCATCCAGATGTACTCGGACGTGGTGCTGGGGCTGGAACACCACCTCTTCGAGGAAGCGCTGGAGCAGGCCAAGGAAGACCATGGCTTCCACGAGGACACCCAGCTTGAGGCCGAGCACTGGCAGGCCCTCGTCACGGTCTACAAGCAGATCGTGGCCGACGAGCTGGGCCGCCCCTTCCCTCAGGATGTGCATGAGCAGCTCTGGGGCGCGATCGGCGCCGTCTTCGACAGCTGGGAGAGCGAGCGCGCCAAGGTCTACCGCCGCCTGAACGACATCCCCGCTGGCTGGGGCACCGCCGTCAATGTGCAGGCGATGGTCTTCGGCAATATGGGCGACACCAGCGCCACGGGCGTCGCCTTCACCCGCGACCCGGCGACCGGCGAAAAGGCCTATTACGGCGAATGGCTGGTCAATGCGCAGGGCGAGGATGTGGTGGCGGGCATCCGCACGCCCCAGTACCTCACCAAGCAGGCGCGCGAGCGTGCCGGTGCCAAGGCGCCCAGCATGGAAGAGGCCATGCCCCAGGCCTATGGCGAACTGGCCCATGTGTTCGAGGTGCTGGAGAAGCACTATAAGGACATGCAGGACATCGAGTTCACCGTCGAACGCAACCAGCTCTTCATGCTCCAGACCCGCAGCGGCAAGCGCACCGCCAAGGCCGCGCTGAAGATCGCGGTGGAGATGGTGCAGGAAGGCCTGATCGACGAGAAGGAAGCCATCCTGCGCGTCGACCCGATGGCGCTCGACCAGCTTCTCCACCCCGCGCTCGACCCCAAGGCCGTGCGTGACAATCTGGGCAAGGGCCTGCCAGCCTCGCCGGGCGCCGCCAATGGCGTCATCGCGCTCGACGCCGACACCGCCCAGCAGTGGGCCGAGCGCGGCGAGAGCGTCATCCTCGTGCGCGTCGAAACCAGCCCCGAGGACATTGCGGGCATGCATGCCGCGCGCGGCGTGCTGACCGCCCGCGGCGGCATGACCAGCCACGCCGCCGTGGTGGCGCGCGGCATGGGCCGCCCCTGCGTTTCGGGCATGGGCACGCTGGCCATCGACAACGCCAGCCGCACGCTGCGCTTCGGCGCGCGCATGCTCAAGGAAGGCGATGTCATCACCATTGACGGCAGCACCGGCGATGTCTTCGCGGGCGCCGTCCCCACCATCGAGCCCGAACTGGGCGACGATTTCGCCACGCTGATGGGCTGGGCCGACAGGCATCGCCGCATGAAGGTGCGCACCAACGCCGAAACGCCCGAGGACTGCCGCATGGCCCGCGTCTTCGGCGCCGAGGGCATCGGCCTGTGCCGCACCGAGCATATGTTCTTCGACGCGACGCGCATCCCCTACGTGCGCCAGATGATCCTGGCCGAAGATGAGGCCGGTCGCCGCTCGGCGCTGGCCAAGCTGCTCCCCGCCCAGCGCGAGGACTTCCGCGCCATCTTCAAGATCATGGCCGGCCTGCCCGCCACGATCCGCCTGCTCGATCCGCCGCTCCACGAGTTCCTGCCGCATGGCGACGCCGAATTCGTCGAGCTGTCGGAGGCCATCGGCATCGGCGTGGACACGCTGAAGCGCCGCGCGGGCGAGCTGCATGAGTTCAACCCCATGCTCGGCCATCGCGGCTGCCGCCTCGCCATCACCTTCCCCGAGATCTACGAGATGCAGGCCCGCGCCATCTTCGAGGCAGCCACCGAGGTTGCTCTGGAAAGCGGTGAAGCCATCGTGCCCGAAGTGATGATCCCGCTGGTCGCCACCAAGCGCGAGGTGGAAATCCTGAAAGGTCTGATCGACCGCACCGCCGCCAAGGTCTTCGAGGAGAAGGGCAAGACGCTGGATTACCTGGTCGGCACCATGATCGAGCTGCCCCGCGCCGCGCTGATGGCCGGAGAAATCGCGGAAGAGGCCAGCTTCTTCTCCTTCGGCACCAACGATCTCACCCAGACCACGCTGGGCATCAGCCGCGATGACGCCGCGCGCTTCCTTGGCGCCTATGTCGACCAGGGCATCTACCCGCGCGATCCCTTCGTCAGCCTCGACATCGAAGGCGTGGGCCAGCTGGTGACTTTGGCCGCCGAGCGTGGCCGCAAGACGCGCCCCGAGATCAAGCTGGGCATCTGCGGCGAGCATGGCGGCGATCCGGCCTCCATCGCCTTCTGCGAGGCGACCGGGCTGGATTACGTCTCGGCCTCGCCGTTCCGGGTGCCGATTGCGCGGCTGGCGGCGGCTCAGGCGGCGATCAGGGGGTAAAAGGGAAGGTGCGAGGGGGTTACCCCCTCGCGCTCCCATGACGTCTTCCGACACGAAGGTTGGTGGCATCCAACGGTTGCGCAACCTTTCCACTGGCATGAAAAGGCGCCGCAGGCAGCAATGCCACGGCGCCTTTTTCTCGTTTAAAAGCCTGCGGCGCGGCAAACTGAGCGCAACGCCGAACCCTATGCGCAAGGCAAACAGTCAAGGGAGCGCGAGGGCGATGGCCCTCGCATTTCTCTTCCTGCCTTCTTACCAACCCCCGCCCAAAGCCAGAAACAGGTTCACCTGATCGTGAGCCAACCCCTCACGCGCACTCAGCTCCGAAGCCTTGGCGCCCAAAGCGCCCTGCCGCCCGCCGATATCCGCCAGCAGCGGCGCCCGACCGGCTGCCCGTAAACGCGCCGCCTCATCGGCTGACTTATCGGCGGCTTCGCGCGCAGCCACGATGGCCACGGCGCGGTCGCGGTCTTGCGCATAGGCGTTGAGCGCTGTCTCGGTCTCGCGCAAAGCCCCCAGCACCACGCCGTCGAAGCGGGCCAGCGCCGCATCGGCATCGGCCCCTGCCGCGCGCACTTTCGCGCGCGAGGCGGCGTTGGGGATATTCCAGCGGATCAGGCCGCCCGCGCTCCACGTATTGGCGGCGGCTTGGCCAAGGTCCTTGAGGAAGCCCAGCGAGCCCCCCGAAAGCCCGATCCCGACAGTGGGGTACAGTTCCGCCGTCGCCACGTCGATGCGCGCTGTGGCGCCGGCCAGACGGCGCTCGGCCATGCGGACGTCGGGGCGGCGGCGCAGCAGGGCGGCACCATCGCCGACGGGCAGCGGGTCTTTGAGCTGGGGAATCGCGTTGCAGCTTTCGGCCTCGCGCGGATATTCGGTGGGGGTGCGGCCCATCAGATAGGCCAGCCGGTAGAGCGCCGCCTGAGCGCGCGCCTTCTGCACCGGCACCAGCGCGCGCAACTGCTCATAGCGCCCTTGCCCGGCGGTCACTTCCAGCGCGGAGCCGCGCCCGGCGGCCTGCAGGCGCTTGGCGACATCGAGCGCGCGGCCTTGCAGCTCCAGCGCGTGTTCGGCCAGTTCGCGGTCCTCATTGGCGCCGCAGATGGTGATGTAGGCGCGGGCGACATCGGCGGCCAGCGTCACCTTCACCGCGCCGATGGTGGCCTGGGTGGCTTCCTCATCGGCGCGGGCGGCCTCGATGCTGTGCTTGATGCGCCCGAAGAGGTCGATCTGATAGGACATCGACGCAGAGGCCGAACCAAGCGTCGCCACCGGGATCGGCTCTTCCAGCAGATAGCTCTCGCCCGACAGGCGCGCGCGCTGCACGCCGAAGCTGGCGGCGAAATCGGGCTCGCGCTGGCCTTCGGCGGCGGCGCTGACGGCGCGGGCGCGAGTCAGGCTGGCCTGCGCCACGCGCAGGTCGATGTTGGCGGCCAGCGCCTGCTCCTCCAGCCCGTCGAGCACCGGATCGTCATAGAGGTGCCACCAGCGGGCGGGCAGATCGTCGCGGGACACGGCGCCGGTCTGCTGCAGGGCATCCCCCTCGCGGAAGGCGCCTTGTGTGGTCGGGCTCTCGATCACCGGTTTCTGGGCGACATGGGGCGGCACGCCGCAGCCCGCCAGGGCCAGCAGGGCCACGCCGGAAAGCAGGCGCCTCACTTGTGCTGCCCCTGCTGCTTCGGCGCTCCCTGATCCAGCGTCACCGTCGCGGTGCGGCCCGAGATCAGGGCCACATCGGCGGGCGGATTGTCCAGAGCGATACGCACGGGAACGCGCTGCGCCAGACGCACCCAGCTGAAGTTGGGGTTGATCGCGGGCAGGCCATTGGGGCTGGCCGAACGGTCATGATCCTCGATGGCCGAGGCGATGGAGGTGACATGGCCGGACAGCGTCCGGCTCTCGCCCATCAGCCGCACGGTGGCGCGCTGGCCGATATGGACCTGAGGCAGCTTGGTTTCCTCGAAATAGCCCTCGATGCGCAAGGACCCGGTGTCCACCAGCGCCAGCACCGGCTTGCCCGGCGACACATAATTGCCGGGCCGCAGCGACAGGTCCGACAGGCGCCCATCCAAAGGCGCCAGCACGCGGGTGCGCTCAAGGTTCAGCGCCGCCACGTCACGGGCGTTCTTGGTTTCGGCCACCGCCGTCTGCGCCTCGGCCAAGGCAGCGCGGGCTTCGGCCAGCTTGGCCTCGCCCTCGGCCACCTTGGTCTGGCTCTGCTCGGTGGTTTCGGTGGAGACCAGATCGCCCAGCCCCTTGTTGCGCGCCGCCTCACGCCGGGCCTCACCGACGCTGGCGGTGGCGCTCTGGATCGCGGCCCCGGCGCGGATCACCGCGGCGCCCGCCTTCTGCTGCGCCACCTCGGCCTGATGCAGCGCCAGCTCGAAGCGCGCCCGGTCGATCTCGAAGAGCACATCGCCGCGATGCACCAGCTGATCATTGCCGACATAGACCTTGGTCACCAGCCCCTGCACGTCGGGCGCCACCTGCACCACTTCGGCGCGGACGCGGCCGTCGCGGGTCCATGGGTCGACCTGATAATGCGTCCACAGGGCACGCGCGCCGATCACCGCCACGATCACCGCCGTTCCGGTGATGGCGACCTGGATCACCTGACGCAGATTGCGGGAAACGGGGGCGTTCATGGCAGGAGTCCTTGCGGTACGGGGAGGGGATAGAGGGTAATGAGGCACCAGATCGTGACGAACAGCGCCGTATCGAACAGCACCGGATGCCAGACCCAGCGATAGAAGCGC
>Ga0116227_10008698_pt1 | contig 18922 bp, 9 predicted proteins | sample S1TSphgellanicum_FD_89693 | JGI IMG/M metagenome (GOLD analysis project Ga0116227, IMG submission 89693) | Host-associated microbial communities from peat moss isolated from Minnesota, USA - S1T2_Fb - Sphagnum magellanicum MG | ecosystem: Host-associated > Plants > Peat moss > Unclassified... | reverse complement strand
TCGACTACACCAGCATCGTTGCTGTACCAGGTGAAGGTAAGGAAAGGAGTGCAGCATAAATATGTTGGTAGGGTATCCAGAGCTTGCGACAAATCAATGAGTGGTTACTGCTGCATACTGTTGGAGAGAATGCAACAAGATGGCAACACATGGTACATAGCCATAGATGCTTATTCGAACACGAACGAAGGATATGCTGAGCGAATGATTAGATGTTCCAAACTACTTAGCAAGTATATGGATACATCTAGCAGAATGAGTATAAACATACCCATACAGTTCACAACATCCAACAGATTGGTGAGTGGTGTATCATCTGCTGTAACATATTTACCTCTCACTAACAATTACACAACTACTATGCCTATAGCTACCAAGGACACACACAACCAAGCAACTGGCACGTACGACGTCCTAGGTGTGTTAGTTCGAGACAGATCTTCTGCTAGTAACATCGGAGGGAACATATATTCGCCTGTAACAGATCTGTCCATCTCAGAGATCATGTGTGATGTATCTCCAGGTACAGATGGGTACGTAGCATATGTGGGCAACAGTAGACCAGCGAAGGTTAAGTTGGCTAGCATGTTAACAATAGATGTGTCGTACAACAAATCCACTAACTCTTGGAACTGCTGTGATAATATAGCAGCTAGACTCAAACGGCCTAGAGAGGACATACTCATGAGCACCAGTGATGTAGTTATGGTAATAGAGGTGAACCTACATACTGGTGAATCTGTGAGAGCTAGAGGAGACAGACTCAAAGGAAACAGTAGGATGGTTATGGATAGATTGCTCAAATCATATAGCAGTGATATAAAGTATTCCGTGGTGGATATATGGTCTGGAGCGGATATAAGGTTTGGCAACCTCATCAACAGATGTTTCAAGAGATACATGCATGAGAAGTATATGCTCAGAGGATCCAATGTATTAGATATAGGCAGTGGCAATGGTGGAGACATATCCATATGGGAGGATATGAACTATAAGGTGCTAGCAATAGAGAAGGATAAGACCAGATACAATGTATTACAGAAAAAGATACACAGCAGTAACTCTATAAGAGCCATCAACGATGATATGAGGAATATGATGGTGCATCTGAGCAACTCCACCGTAAGATACCATTGTGCTACATTCATGAGATGTTTAGGCACCATATCCAGTGATGATGTGGTATATATAATAAGACAACTCAAAACATATGGGTGCAAGAAGATATTAATAATTACTATGGTATCCGATGGCCTTATTAGTCATACATATAGTCATGATGATCAGAGCTTCTCTGTGTCATATGATGATAAGGACAAAGTGGCAGTGAAGTATACTATAGCTAACAAGACAGTAGAATATACGGACAATTGCTACAGTATATCCAAGTGGGTGGACATGTGTTCATCATGTGGTTACAAGGTGACTCTAGAGCTTCAATCTGGGTTCGTTGATAGAACATACTCATTACACAGATCAGACAGCACATACCATTGCTTCACAGACATAGGCATGTGCTTATCCATTGATTAAACACTCAGGTAATCATACACAGCTCATACCACATTGCCACACACAGTTACAAGTTGTAACATAGTTCCGCTGATATATACAAAGCATGTATATGTCACAACTGACCACTCGTGTAACAGCAGTAGCTACGTATTAACGTGGTGAACACATGCCCATGAACCGATAGCACTGTCTAGCATAATATATACCTCTCAAATATTCCAGAGCAGCACAGATACACTCTTGCATATGTAACCACAAGGAGTAATGTACATGCACCTACAGATTATCTAGCAATATGTGAACAAAGTAGTCCACATAGGCTGGAGTATAGCATATGTCACATACTAGCTACCTGGGAGTTACTACATAGCTACATATGTGACTATCCATTGGTTGAGGCATAACATACAACAAGCCAACTAATGCGGCGATGTCACGAAGGTGTTTGTACTAGTAACAGCTGTTACATAACACTGCATAGTATCCACACATATACATGTTGAATCATGTGTTGCAAGTTGGTACAACCACCTGGCATGGGTCATACCTGTTCTACCAATGTGTTAACATCCATATACTGACGATTCTACGTTAACTGCAAACGAAGATGTATGAACACATATACAGGGTAATAGATACATGCGTGGACACTAGACTTAACATATGCTACATATATGTTAGAGACAGTGAAAGGAAGAGGCACGTTATATACTTATCACCATTGTATGAAATAGTTGTAGGTTGCTCTTCCAATGATCAAGTTAGTATACTTGCTATACTAGCTAGCAACATATCTGACATATGCGCAGTATCTATTAACATGTTGGGTAGCTGCCTAACATACTACAGAGGTATGAAGAACTTGATGAGAATAACATGTCCATCTTACTCTGTATACATTCGCGTGATGAACAAAATTAAGTATGAATACAAAGGATGTTTCATGTGTGAGAACTACTGTACGCTAGAGAGCAAAACTCTTATGAAGCACGGACTATACGGAGCAACATACATATACTACAATGGAAGCAATGTGAGACCAGCGTTACCTCAAGAACAATTCGAATACTCACCTATAGTAGCTGGAATAGATCTAGAGATGTTGTCTCTGAATCCAGTAGATCCTGCATGTGTATTATACATGGCATCATACTGCTCAGGTGACAACATGATTGTAATATACACATCTGAATATTGTGACCAAATAAGTCCAGAGAATGCTGCCAATTCCATAGCACATTATGGATCTGATGACTATGATGTATCTGGAGTAACATATATGCAAGTAATGGATAAGTATGAATTAGTACAAAGATTGTCAGAGATAATAGCCCATGAGAATCCAGATATAGTCACTGGATATAACATATACACAGCAGACTTCCCGTTACTGTACTTCACAATCAGATCATGTATGGGCAAATGGACTAGAATGTGTCAAGGTCCAGAACCATACTTCCAATACACAAAGAAGCTGGACAAAAAGTACATAGACTCTGAGGCAGGTATAGTTGTGAAAGTACCCGGATGTCATGTCATAGATATGTACTACTTCTTGGAGCATACATTGCCATCTGAGGATAAGACAAGCCTCAAGTTGGGAGATGTATCAACGAAATACCTAGGGACTACTAAGGACCCATTTACTTACAGAGACCTACAGAGGATATACCATGAAGGTACCATGGATGAGAAGATAGGCGTAATGCTATACTGCGTTAGAGATTCTTATTTATCTACTCAACTGTATAGAAGATTCAACGTATGGAATTATCATTCTGGCATATACTCTATAAGCGGCATAGATCCCCAAAGAAGTTCATGTACAGGGATAGTCGACATAACATATGGCATGTGTTACATAGAGACCAAGTCTGGGAACATATATTTAGATGAGCCTAGCAATCGAATATTTAGTCCAGGTGGCGGCTTGGTGCTCAAAGGTAGTAAAGGCATTAAGGATAATGTGCACTGCGTAGACTTCAGTTCGCTGTATCCCAACATAACCATAGAACATAACATAGATGCTCTGTCTGTGGTGAAATGTCCACTGGATGAGATAACAGCCAAACATGGTCCAATAAGTAAGCGCATGTATTACCACATATCTCAGGATGGAACAATAGTGGGCCTACAGAACAGCAAGGGTGATATAATATACTTCGATCAAACAGTTAGAACAGTGGTACCATCTGTACTGAAGAATCTGCTGAGGGAGAGAGAAGAACTAAAGGGTAGACTCAAAAGTTACAGCAAGGATAGCATGGAGTATTTAGTTACATCAGGTCAAGAACAAGCTAGAAAGATAGGAGCAAATGGAACTTGTGGGGCATTCGCTGAGCAGACTCAGGGTAATCCTATGTCTTACTGCGAGCTCAACGATGTGATAACAACCACAGGTAGAACCATTCTAGGGCTGTCATATGATCTGGCTATCAGCAAAGGTCTAGAGGTAATATATGGTGATACAGACAGTCTCATAGTCAAAACTACAGGAGACATATCCAGCTATATAAACTCTGTGCATAAGTTGTTACCCAGTAGAATAAGATTCAAGGTGGAGTATGTGGCTAGCAAGTTCGTAATGGGCGCGAAGAAACATTACATAGCTCACATAGTGGATCCACACACAGGTGTTAGTGATACCAAAATAGTTGGGTACAAGGCAGTCAAGTCTAGTAGTTGCAAGATGGCCCAACGGGTATTCAGATGGCTCATAGATAGACTGTTACACGAAGGTGTGCACACTGTGATACCATACTATAAACAAATACTAGACCACTACTCCGCCACCACAGATATAGATGTGGACTCATTCAGCTGCAGATTCTCTTACACAGGCAAAAGGTACACGCCGGGAACATATAGGTATAACGTAGTAGCATACATGTCCAGCAGAGGAGTTGAGTTGGTAGCTGGCAATACTCTAGCCATAGTTACAGTCAAGACTATAGAAAAGTACATGGCTACATATGGGGGCAAATCACCACCAGTGAGGTTGCCGTATGAGTCAGATGGTAAATCTGCTAGACTATACACAGTAGATGAAGTAGGTAATAATGTGGATATACTAGATACAGTGGATATGTTGGAAGTACAATGTGGCTCCGATATATCCAGCATAGTATGCGGCATAGTGCCCAAACATCTGTGGTAGCATCCACAGTTAAAACATAGATGACACACAGTAGATGTGGTATACTACATAAGAATATACTAGTGCACAAGTATTGTCCTACACATGGATATATCTGCTACCATATGATCATATATGTGACCGTAGTGCTACTCATCTCCTCAAGTGCATATGAGGTGAGTAGTTACAACACGTGTTAACTCATCTCTCAAATGGTATCTATAGTAGCATGCTATGAACATGTTGTGACAATAGGTATATGCAACGTAACCATGGTATGTGCTACAATTGTCAGTGTATGTTTCATTACGCTAGCTACAACTACATGCTATAACGCAGTTCATACTAAGTGGCCACAGTGACATGTGCCGAGTAACATGCCGCAAGTATAGCTCAGATCTATACATGAGTAGACATGGTTCAAGCATGTACAAGAGTAGCCGCACTGTGCTACATAGTCACAGCACTCTCTATACAGAGTAACGCATGTGTGAGCTCATGTGACAATTGCTACATGCAATGAGTATATGCTACTGGCTGTGAATAAAGCTATTGGGTCTATGTAATCATGAGGGTGGGCCCTTCACAACTATGTGAAGGTGGTATAGGGGTGATTAGGCTGATTATATTATTAAACACAAGAATATACATCCAATTGGTACCATCTATGTCCAACTAATGTACAGAGTATGATACACACATTATCTGTTGGATATATCAGTTAGCAAATGACGCCACATGTCATACATAGCTACATACTGTGATTACACCATAATCAAGTATATCCCACGTGATGCCATATGCAACAGCTGTAATCACCTCATGCTGGCGTAACCTACTGGATGTACATGTAATAACATTCTGAGCAAGTTATGTCTCTGCATTTACGATCGAACAAGCTTGCATACATGAGAATATTAATTCGTATCCACCTATCCATCATCTGATTATATTCTGTGGCATCTGTTGCATGAGTGATCAGATTGGATATGGTAATAGCTGTTGCATATGGTTTCATCTGATTATATTCTGTGGCATCTGTTGCATGTGGCTACATCTATTACAACACGTTGGCACTTAAGCATTTGATACATGTGACTTCACCTGTTAGATACGATCATAGCTGTTAAATACTATGTGACACATACCATAACATATACATTTGCAGTAACAGTTCAACTGGTCTATATGTAGTGGACAACAACACGTACGAGTACCAGGTGTTAGTATATTCACGGTACTCATCCCATGCCTCGCGTATGTCACAGGTTTCTAGTGCATTGATAATACATCATACTATGGATACATGTGGATCAACAGATCATAGCAGATGTATGAATCATGCTCGGTGTATGTATATGCCAGTGTGATGCAACATACGTTGTGAACTCCACACACTAATGCATATGCCAGTGTGATGCAACATATGCCAGTGTGTAGAATCGCCATCTCATCTAGAACAACTGGTAGTGTATGTATAGATCCTCAATAGGTGTTACATTTGCATATAGCACACTCCATAATTCTTACACACTCCAAGCAGCAATCATATGTCTTACTTGTACATAACAACTGTGAGTATACGACCAACTGATGTGGCAACTGTGAGTATGGGTCTAACTAATGTGGTGATTGTAAACACGTGTTGAGATAATGTGGCAACCACTAGTGTACTCCTAATTAATGTAGCAATTATCAGCGTGTATGCTGTGGATCCTAACATAGTCACTAGCTCGCATGTTCTATCCATGCGGTACCCATGTCTCGAGTGATACTACCTAGTTCAACAGATGCTAATACCATGGCTACCCACTAGTAGTTACATGGAACTAACTCGAGTAATAATTATGTTAAAATCTATCGCATATTGCCAACACACTGAACAGCTCAAACATGTACCATCCGCAACAAATGCTTCAAGGTAGAGCAAAGAAGCCAAAGGATAAGCCAGTGCCCCTTTTGTTTCCAGCTAGTCTATACTCTGCCATTAGATCGTCATGTATATACTTGGCTCTGGATGATAATCCTGACAATAGTCTCAACAGAAGCAGTGCGCCCATTCTCAGGAGATACGACATGAATGGTACTTCTATAGAGCTGTTCTGTTACACTCCAGACCTTCTAAAGATGTGGCTTAGATTCTTGGTGAGTCAACCACTGTGGTCCAGAACTGTCACTGTTAGTAAACCCATCAAGAGTAAGACTGGCTATGGCACTTATGGTTCTAGTGGCACAGTAGACGTGAAGTGCTTACACATACCTAGTCCCAGAGAAATACAACAATCTGCAACAACTGGTGGTATGAGCATAGAGGAGTTACAGAACTGCGCCAACCAGATATCCAGTCTGTTGATTAACATTGGTCCTGCATCTGCCAAGTTGTTGTTGCCGTCAGAGGTGCCTCCCCACTCTATACCATCTAGCTCACAAATAGCTACACCCAGCAATATCACCAAGCAGGCTAGGTTGTCTGATGTAGGCTACATCAAGCATGGCCTAGGTGGTCATGATGCATCCGATTGGGAGAACTTCTATGCTATGGAGGTAGCTAGATACAAGTACTTGTTGGCTCAAGTATCTACTACTAGGGTCAGCGATGCTAGCATAAAGTCTCTGAGTGACACAGATAGGGACCTATACAATGACTATGCCGTATCTAGTTACATTGGCACTATGGCTCACTACAAGGTGGCTGTTGATGCACCTGTTAATGAGGCTATGAATAAGGTGAGTCATGGTAATGCTGTTAATCCAGCTATACTCGCCTACCAGCATTTGGCGGCTACCAACAAGAACAACAAGTTCACAACTGGTCCATCGAACAACAAGAAGTACTCGGATATGATCGAGAAGTACCACAGACTCACCAGGTTCAAGCTTGATATCAAGTCTGAGAAGTTGGCCAAAACGCTACCATTCAGGACCAGTGATATAGAGTGGATGGAGGAGCTATCTAGCAAATACGCATTCATACAGTTCGTACATAATTCCAACATCAACAGACCAGAAGTAGTTATGTCATCTGTACAGCATCTGATCTCTGCTCAGCCCCAAATGTCTCAACAGACTGGCCATGTGCAGCAAGCTCCTCAACAGTTGGCTCAGGCGTCGGTACCACACCAGATGCAACAGGTAGCATATCAGCAACAAAGGCAACCGTCATATGTACCTGTTAATCCCATGGGTACATACCATCAACCAGCTGCGTTGTCACATAATCAGATAAGGATACCAGATGTACATGCACACAACAACCAGGTTAGACCAACTGCAATACCTATCCAAACTGTTGCGCCATCACATGTACCTACATCGCCTCAATCGCCCATGCCACCACATGCAACTGCAGCTACCCAACAGGTGCCACCTCAGGATGATGAGATGATAGAGGATGAGTTGGTAGATTAGCTTATGTTAAAACCTGTGGTATATACGTACCATGTTGTATTTGATTGTAACATCTCATAAGCAATTGTCATAGCATGTCAGTGGTTATAACATGGTATTAATATCCTACCAAAACATGTAACAGATGCGAGATATGGGGATATGTGTAGATATCTGCAGCATCATGCGAACTATTGCTATGTCACATGTAACATATATACCATACTGGTAGTTGTAACATAATGTGATCATAGGTATACACTAATGTACATGTGTTGTGAGTGAGTTGATATCTAAGCATCCGTTACAACATATGAGTACACTAGCATCTGTTACTAACTCGTGACAAATGCAATAACTACTGGTACTGTTGTGATGATTGTGGCATTATGTGGATATCTCACGAGATGACTGTGTATAGTTCATGCAGGTATCACATGGCATGTGTGAGTGGTATCCACACTTGAATATAACAGTTACATACTGGTGCCAGTTGTAGTGCTGTGCGAGACATTGTTGGAGCATATGCTCTACTGTACATGTAATGTCACATTGTTAGCAATTGCATCTATCGCCAGTTGTGCATACGGTGTTACAGCTACTTACATGATATATCCATTGTGTATATAGTATACTAGTCATGTATACAGGTAGATGATTGAACATATATGTACACCACCATTCTCACTGCATGAGTAGTCATAGCATCATGTACGTAATGTATATATATGTGGGTAATTGTAACATGGTTTATGTAGTGATGATGTTACAACCATTGATGTAACATTGTATGAGAGACTGTGACTATATGGGGTCATATACTCATATGATATTATCAACATGTAACATTTACTCACCAGTTAGTAACTCTGTACTCAGAAGTAATATACTTCGTGAGTGTATACCACATTATGTTGGTTGTAAATACATTACTAGAGATGGTTCTACATGTTGTTACAGTTGTTATATAATGTGGGCATATGTACCAACATGTAAGTAACTGTTACACCATATATAGTATATACACAATACTCTCAACTACAGCAACATGTTAATGTGTAATTAAATGCCAGCCGCGATTGATTGTAACACATTACAGCCAGCTGGTATGAGACGCCTGTGATGGCTACATGAGAGTGCAGTTGTAGTGTATACATACATGGGTACATAAGCTCACATGCTATAACAACTAGAGATACTATGCTACAGCTATGTTCTCTCACTGATACTAGGTGATGCTTCTGTTGCATTCGTATCGATATGGGTATTACCCTGATGTGGTACATACTTTGGTGTATTACATTCTAACGGTTGCATACATGACATATGCTCACATATATTACAGCATTCATACATGTATATTATAATATATACATATGTCATATTATGCCTATGAATGTCACCTTATGATTCATATGTTACATGAGAATATTAATTCGTATCCACCTATCCATCATCTGTTGCATGTGGCTACATATGTTGCATGAATGAGCAGGTTGGATGTAACATGCTACATGAGTGAACGTAGTGTAATTCTTCTACACATGGATATGCACCTATAGCCATCACATTGTACGTGTAGTAGCTGCCACACTTCTTTATCAACGTGGTACGTAGCTGACTGTGGTTACATCAATGAACAGCTGTAGTGATGTATGTATAATATACACATGATATGACAACTACTAACACGATATAAGTACATATAGCATTATGCGAGTAACTGTGGTACCCTACGCGTGCAAGAGTGGTGACTCAGACTATTTCAACATAACTTACTCACATGTATAATACATGTTGTTACACTATAGATAGACACAGCAACATTAATCACTGAGTTATACATTGCATGGCCACATCTACAGTTGTGTGACAGTATGTGCTACATATATATCCTTTGATACATATTGTGAGCTGGTATACTCATTCTCTAATGGTACCTATCATGGATAGAATATTTGAGTTGTGTACCATAGTCACACGTGGCTACATACGTATATAGTTTCTCTCAATGTAATAGATGCTATTACACGTGTTTAACTAGTAGCCAGTATCTACAACATATAGTATATTCTAGATGTATGCACAGAGTATGTGAACATGTGTTACATGATGTATCTAATAGTAACCATGTATATACACTGTCACGTTATCTTCTGAGTTGGCGTATCCTCTTGTGAGTTGATGTATACTACTTCAGGTAGCATATATTGCCATGTGTTGTAGCAATCATTGCATATGGCTCATATCATGTCATATGTATATACTGTTCATTCAGATGGTGTACAGATGTGTAGCGCCATCTGTGATATAGACTACTTGTTCGAACTAGTTGTTCACAGCACCAGGAAAGTAGACAAGCGTAAATACTTGTCAGAACTAGTGGGCAAATTTGGGGAAGTTGTGGGATCATTGCGCAATGAAGTTAACACATACAAGAATGCTCTGAGATATGTACATGGGTATACCATATCGGGAAATGGTGAGTTGTGTAAGTTATGTTCTACCATCAACAACAACGTACCATCATTTGTGAATGTATACATATATACTATACATCATACCTCTATTGCTTATACATGTGTAGTAGTCCAGGAGTGGAAAGCCATATACAGATACTCTGCACTAGCTCAGACCCATTACTTAGGCGAGTTACAGGCTCTAGTTGATTGTATCAGCATGCTACCCAAGTATGTCTCGATTAACACAGTGTATACTCCATCTACCTATCTATGTTCAGCCTGTTCTAACGTGGGTAACCATACATGGTATGGACCTGATACAGATAAGTATGAGAAGGTTCTAGAGGCTCTGAGGAGTTCTACAAATGGTGTAGCAGTGATGGTCCCATTAGATGACTCAATCATGAGCATATGTAGAAAGTACGTGAATAGGCCTGCGTTGGATCAATCAGACGTAGTTGCTGGCTGGTATATACAATCCTTGTGATGGTGTCTCAATGATTGCCATATATCTTGTAATATTAACATGTTATTGTATGATGCCACTGATATCAAGTTGTTGTATGTTTAAAACATTGTAGGTTGATGCACACATACACCTACAGATGTGAGAGCATGTATACATGTTGTTACTGCTGTTGATCAGTTCGTATGTTGTTGCATGTAGATACATCCTTCATCTCCAGCTAGCGTATATATCTAGGTATGCTTCATTGCCACCAGCTTATATATGTTGGATTAACATCGTGTGTTACGGAGAGTATTGTAGGTGGTAACATATGCTATACATGGTATTACTAACCCACAGTATGCTAGATGTTGAAACATGCAATGTAATATCCAACTGATAGATCATGTAACATTTGTGGGTATGGTCTTGGGCGTCTTAGTATATGTACATGTATATTTATGTGTATGTAACTTGTAGCTGTGTGACTAATACATTTGACTAAGCATTGTAGTGAGACATACCTCCAATAGATGCGCATACTCTCTAACATAAGATCTGATGTGATGTATTTGTTATGTTTCCACTGTTCGCTGCAACTACCACATGTTGTCATAACTTGTTCTTTCATGCATAGAACATACTTCATGTACATACACTTATCTCCCAGGTTATGAATATTGCTGATGCTACCTACCATGTGTGCATATGCGACACAACCTGTAACATGGTTAGTAACATGCTGAATCGCCATTGATATTAGCGTGGTTCTAGTTGGTTCTAAGCCTTTTAATTAGGTCACCTTCTGGAGTATTGGGGTGCCGCCTTGCCCACATTCATTTGGGGGTAGGCAGGAGCTTGGAATTGTTGAGGCACCTGGAACTGCTGTTGGGGCTGGTACACTCCTTGGGGTTGATATGACCCTTGTGGTTGGTACTGTTGCTGAGGTGTCTGGAACTGTTGGGGCATCTGCTGCTGAGGCGTCTGGAACTGTTGAGACATTTGGTGTGTCTGGAACTGTTGGGGCAGCTGAGGCGTCTGGAACTGCTGAGGAACATATGGCGAGCTAGTATGTTGCGCTTGGCTGCTCTTGCCTTGTTGGCCACCTACCATAGCTTGGTAAGTATTGTCGCTTGAGGCCAACTTGATCTTGCCATCTATTACCTCAGCTATGGATGATTTGACCATATGTACTGGTATGCCTGAGTTCACATATTCTTTCAGAGTGTCCACCAAATCTGCCCATTCGTCTGCACTTACACCAGATGGGGCTGATTGCCTAGATGAGGGTAGACCACCTATTATCTGTTTGTCACTAGCTGCTATGATCAGCATCCTCGCGGTGAATACTAGCTTGATGTAACCATTAGCAGAGGTGATGGTGTTGAATGTACCTATGATCCTGATCTTGCCTGTGTGATTGGTATACTCACTGGAATCTACTCTAATCTTCCTCATACTGGATATACCCTCGGACACTTCATTCACATATATCTCCATTGTTTCCTTATCCTTGTTCTTGCCTGAGTAGAACTCGAATACTCTAGCAGCAAACCTTATGGAGCCATTACTATCCTTGTATAGAGGTAGCCTCACATCGCCGTTGCCTACAAATCCTTTGAATGATTCAACTCTATAGGCTAGGTCCTGGAGCAACTTCTCATCCACGTTCTCTGGGTCACATTTCAGCTCATAGTATCCAGTGTTTCTGAGAGTAGTTGATAGGGACCTAATACCCTTCACATCAGCTATTGCATCCACGTAGTATGACTGAGGTGCAGCTGTATTATCCTTGCTGATCTTTACATCGGGTCTGTTCTGGTCCCCATCTCTAATTATCTTGATGGGATAATGCATAGAACCTTGAGAGCCAGATGTACCTGAGTATGGATACATCCTGGGTATTACCTTGGAGAACTCATTGATGTGCATAGGATTATTCTTGGTGCCCAGGTTGCTCTCATATGTGGATTGAGTATTCCAATTGCTCTGAGATGATTTGGTCTGCGCAGATGCTAAACTATAGGGACTGCTAGATCCATGGTGGGCAGCTATAGCATAAGGGGACTGCTGTGTAAAAGTATTAGGCACCTGGAATTGTCTCTGTTGACTAGATGATGCTACAGACGATGGCTCCACTTGTTTCTGCTGAGGAGGCACAGAGAATCGTTGTATTGTCTGGGACTGCTGTTGGTCAGGCAATTGAGACAAAGTTTGGTACTGTTGTAACAGGTGTGGGGGTATTTGCTGAGTGGGTTGGTGAACTGTATATGTTGGGACTACGGAGAAACTTATGGGCTGTGGAGGGGACGAATGTGTAGCAGTATATGTCACTGCAGATCCAGATGCAACAGGTGAGGATGGCACAGGTACCTGATGAGGCGACTTGGTTCTAGCGGGTGATTGCAATTGTGGAGTATGTTGCAACTGGGGGGAATCTACAGAGAAATGTAACTTCTTGGGACTAGATGGGGTAGTTGCTTGGGGCGGACTATGTGCTAACACTTGAGGATCTTGAGACATTTGGTTCTGTATGTCCATACCTGTTACACCTCTGATCACATCACTCACATCATCATCGTTGGAACTGTTGTCACCATCTGGTATATCATCAGATGCATTTGGCTCATGTTGCGCATGTGCATTATCACCGGCTGACAATTGAGAGTCTTGGTCTGACATTTGCTTAACAGTTGAGGTTGTGAGCAATGTGTTCATTAGGTTACATTTTGTGTTGATCAGTATATAGTTACACACATGTTTTAACATATGCATTAGTGTGACATAACTTGTATATGTGCTAGCTATTTGTAGAATGAGCACGAATGGGTAGACATCTTACGAATGTTTGCCATGTGGATAGATGCATCATGATGTGGTTATAAGCATCACTCACTATGCTCCGATGAATGTTCATGACCGTGATCACCAGTTGTTTGGGATAGCTTGTGGCTGACTACTTAGAGACGTATATACTATAGAAGGCACTGACCCATGTGAGTTGATGGATACGTCTGAGAATGACTGTAACAAATCTGGGGCACCTCTACTAGATGGATATAACATGGTCAAGAAGTCCATATCTGGTTTGAGTGTTACACCTTTCACATACAACTCTTCGGCTCCATCCTGTGCTATCCTCCTGTGTATGGGATAGTAGAACTCTAGATGTGTTTTGAATGCTTCCATGGTTACCGGATCTGTATTGCTAAATCTAGCACCTGTTTTGCGCCATGATACATATGCCATGAATAGTCTCTCTACTGGTACATCATCTTGCTTTGGTTGTACCGATAGAGCATATGCTGTAGCCTCATCTAGCTCTTGCGCGTTGGTAGTATCACATTGCTGTGTGCAGGCGTGCATGAACCTGACTATAGTTCTGGGAGCTACCATGTCTCTGGTCCATTGCCTTATCTTGGGACATACATCTACTATCATGTTATTTCTCATAAGTCTTATGTGTCTGCCTATTAGTTCCATCATCATACATGACCCATAAGCTCCTATGAACACGTTCTCATACTTATGTATCACTGAATGTGAGTCTATGCTTTGGTGTTTAGGTATAATATCTCTGTCTTCATCTGTAATACGTTTGGAAGACCATTTGACTATTCTTATCCTAGTTAACTCATTGATGGACGTAGCTACGAAGTCTGTCTGATTTGTATTTATTAATACTAGTGCCTTTAACCTAGGACTATTCGAACTAGCTTCTCTGTATAGCCTCCTTATGTACGACTGATCCCCACCAGTTACGGATTTGAATCCAGGTGATGTGAGTAATCTCCATACATTGTTGGCATCTGTTGTAACATACACTCTCTTGGACACCATAGCTGTTGCGACAGGTGTAGCATCGTTGGAACCTTTGGTATCTACAGAGGGGCCACTACCTGGTGTAGTCATACAGTAACTTCCAAACAACTTTGATACTATATGAAAGAAGGTGCTCTTACCATCTGCTCCTGTACCTGAGTTAATAACAGCGTACCTTGGTCCAAACTCGGATAGAGCCCCAGAGAGTATGTCCAAGTATGAACTAGCTACGTCATCTCCTCCCATCCATTTAGAAAGTATTTGCATCATCTCTGATCTGTTGTCTTGCCAAGACATTGTGTCTGGATCCACGTCCCCTGCTAGGGTACACATGTCCCCAGGTAGTGGCCTTCTGATGCAACCGTTAGCTATGTCGTACGTGCAACTACTCATACAGAATGTAGTCTCCTTGTTGTCACTGGTCTCGTCGAACCCAGATGAGAACATATATGAATTAATATCTCCCCTCATCAATCTGGAGTATACACTCTCCATTACTCCCTCCAGTTTGGATGATGGTATTAGCATCCTAGAAGTTATGTTGGATGATCTAACTCTGGCATACAACATACCTTTGATTTGTAGTTTATCCACATGCATCCACATCCTATTGTTGAAATATCTCCAAACATATTTGCTAGATGCGTCTATTGTTACTAACATGGTGGGTGAGTATAACAACCTGAAGAACATAAGCATAGCTGTTACATGATTGGTAGAGCTCATACAGGAGTAAGAACATATGGCATCTATTACATCATCTATAGCTGTATCGGATGAGTTGATATAGCAGTACATATAGTCTTTCCATCCATAGTATGTGTATCTGTTGTCAACTACTCTTTGTGCAACAGTATGATGCAACTGCATATCAGATCCAAATGACAAGAACCTGGCTATACGTTGGGCATCTAACAATGGCATAGAATCTACTAGTAATCTCTGGTCCACATCACAAGATTTTCCCAGTGCAATATTCCTTTCCACATCCATTGTGAAAGTAGCTTCAGGCTTATGTACAAGTGTCACCGTTTCACTATTGAGAAGTATCTATGTACAGAGCTATGGAACACTCTGTATCCGATTCGTGATTAATGCAGCCGTTACACAGTATGCACGCAGTTACACTTAGTATGGCTTCTCTGCCTTTGGATGCTAGATCAAGATTAGAGTAAGATATAGTCTCTGTGATCTTTCTAGATATACAATTCACACAAGGTAGTATAGTATCCCCACAAGGAGTAATTAGTTGTAAGCCTCTGGTAAGTGTATTCACAGGTGTTACCAATGTATCAACTATGTCCACAGTTTCGTTGATGTATATGTTAGCACCACCAGTTGGTATGACTCCTGTCCAAACTATTTGGAAACGTCTCATACTATCTTGTCTCTGAGGCACCCAAACCAAGCAATTTAAGAACAACTCTAAAGCATGATACATACTGAGCCATTTACAACCTGTTACATCCATTTGCGTAGATATGCTCATATGATTTACAGTCATACCAACGTGTCTTATGTATATGTCACACTGCAACTATGTGTGGGTCCATATCAGAGCATATTGCATGTGGATCCATACGTAGTTATACACGGATGATCATGTTACACAGATGTATCCTTATGTAGTTACTAAGAGTCTGTGCTATATACTCATATGACTACAACATGTAATCAAGTAGTTACAATACATCACGAGATACATACAACATGTGACTGGGTGCTCACATCGTACTGTTGTATGTATATGCGAGGACTATGGGTAATGTTCAAGTCATGTTTATAACATATTCGTGGATGTTTCAGAATACATAACATACTACACATATGAGAACATATAGAGCATATGATATGCACTGCTCTTGGTGAGAAGATTGTGCGTATTCACAGTTTGCTGGTTCATGAGCAGGACTAGCTACTCTTTACTTAGATGAGTCAATTGCAGCTACATGGTTACATCTGCCTGTGATGTTTAGTATATATATAACAGCTAATCAAATAATCTCATCCGGTTTGAGTAATAGCTGAATGAGGGCCTACCACCTGGATCAGAGGTGTGGTATGTGTGTGCATTAGTTACTACTGCAGGTATATCCGTGTTGAATATGACATTGTCTATGAGAGTCTTAGCAATCTCTGTGAATGCAGCTATGCTCTTGCTATCTATGGGGAATGGACAAGAATGCACTATGCTCCCGTCTGGTGAGTTACGCAACAGTCCCTTGGCTTCAGTACCTAGACCTAACACAGGTATATTCCTGGAGGTTAGATAAAGCACCAATGGGTGGCAGAATCTGGTCCATAGGGGATAGTGCGATTGACTCAGGGAGTATCTCTTATCATGCACTGGACTAATCGTGAATGATGCATTAATCACAAGTATACCAGAGGCGTAATAACATCTCATGAAGTTTGTCTTATCCACCTTGGTCCAATACTTTGATATTAGGGCCATGAATACATTAGATGATAATGTGTCCAACTTACCATTAGTCTCTACAGGTACACCAGTAGCCATAGATGAGCTGGCATATGGCTCCTTGCATATTATAACCAGAGCTACTTCATCTGGGCCTATCATATGAAATGGCAATAGAGTCTTGCGTTTCTCTGGGAAGCACGAACAGCTGTTCCAACTCTCATCTAGTTTGGACTCTATGTAGCGCAAAGCCTCCTTGCATTCGTTGGGCAGAACAGATGCCCATGCTTTACCTCTGGATGTGAATTGTAGTGTATCCAACAAATTCATGATGTGATTATATGTATGTGTGCACTACTGAGGATACTTATGCGCACTACATATATCACCAAGCATTTTAACATAATCATGCCACTATGTTGATAACCCCAGTGTTGGTTGCAAGACAAGCCAATTGTCCTAACCTCTACCTTAGCTAGTACCATTGTTTTGATTGTTGTTACAGGATATATACATATCTGACCCTAGGGCTTGTGCTATGTGCCTGCTGCTCATGAATGATCTGGATGCGGCTACTCTCGAAGATATCTCTAGCCCACAGTACTCACAGGAGCCATTGCTGGTACCATCTACGTCCCTGTTGCAACCAACACAGTATGGGTAATATCCTAGGTCCCCGGTGTTGTTATATATAGTAGATGCCAATGTGTAAGCCTGAGCATGCATCATGGCTGCTAGTTCTTGCCAGTTGTATCTGACTTGGGTCTCCTGGTTTTTCCTAGTTATACCACCAGTCATATCATCTCTGGATATGCTACTGTTGGACTTAGTCTTGGTATCTGCTATATGATTCAACACCATGTAATATTCTATACCAACTGTTGCTTCACCATCGTATATGCGGCCACTACATCCGTCCATGAGTGTAACTCTGTTGAATGATTCTCCATCCACATCAAATGGTGATGCAGACGCTATGGATCTGTTGCCTTCTCCATCACACCTCCTGTAGCATATTTCTGTATGTGAGAACTGATGCTCCGAGAACACAGCTCCTGCATCCGAGGCTATCATACCCAATGAGGATGTAACATCCTGAGATACAGTGCATCTAGATATAATAGATAGTGGACTTATGATCATATCAACTGTGGATGGTAATTCGCACATATGTCTGGATCTGCTGGAACCATGTTGATACATTATCGTAGGCATATCGCATTCGTTGACTATAGATACAGCTACTGCTTTCTGTGCACTTCTAGAGGATAACTTGTCACCAGTTCTAAACCTTTTGCATCTCACCATATGTACGGATATACTTGTAAGAAACTTGGGGGATACTACACCATGTGTTCTGTTACTGCCCGTATCGAACGTCAGCTCTACATCCTCTACCTTACAGTTATATGGTTTGTCATGTTTGATCCTGCTAGTACATGTTGCTCCATCTTCCATTTGGTAAGTAACCGTGGCTAGTATATACCCTTCTCTTATCTCTGAGTTTATTTTGGTGTTTATATTATATTCTAATATATTCCACTTACTGTTGCTATACCAAGTTATGCTGTGTCTCCTAACCATCATGAATAGCCCCCTATCTACGGCAGACTTGTTCAGGATTATACCATCCTCTATACCCATAGCCCTATGTGTGGAGTAGCATACCACTGCATTGTTGCCATAACAATACCCAGAGGATCTAGTAGTAACCACTAGCGGCTCCTGGGAAC
>Ga0116227_10008697_pt1 | contig 18926 bp, 19 predicted proteins | sample S1TSphgellanicum_FD_89693 | JGI IMG/M metagenome (GOLD analysis project Ga0116227, IMG submission 89693) | Host-associated microbial communities from peat moss isolated from Minnesota, USA - S1T2_Fb - Sphagnum magellanicum MG | ecosystem: Host-associated > Plants > Peat moss > Unclassified... | reverse complement strand
GATCGGCTAGCTCTTCGGGTGTGGTGTTGGGGTTAAAGCCTACGTGCCTGGCGCGGATGATTCCCGCTTTATCAATCACCACTTTGGTTGGGATGCCGGTTATGCCGTAATCTTTCATGATCCGGTTTTGTTGGCCAAACTGATCGCGGCCATCGGCAAGGACGGTAAACAGGTAGGAGTTTTGGTTCAAAAACTGTTTGATCATCCCTGAATAGTTAACGCTCCTTTCGGATACATCAACAAAAAGGAACACCACGTTAGGGTCGTCCTTAAACCTATCTTTAGCCATTACCATGCCTGGGAAGGATGCTTTGCATGGCCCGCACCAGGTTGCCCAAAAATCTAAAACAATGATTTTGCCTTTGTAATCGGCCATGGTTACCTCGTCGCCGCTCATGTTTTTCAGGGTAAATCCCGGAGCAGCGTCGCCAATACCTGCAGCTTTAATAACGGGTGCTTCCTGTGCTTTTAAGGGTGTATTTAAGCTTAAAATGCATATTAAAATGCAGGTAATATTCATGTATAACGCTCTCATAGATGAAAAATTTTGCTTAAAAATATTTATTAATTTAATCATATACAAGCCTTTAAATAACAAATTTAAAGTATTTATTTTGCGGCATGGAACCAACTATAAAACCCAAAGCACAGGCCGCATTATGGTTTATTTTTATTACTTTACTGATAGATATTACCGGTTTTGGTATCATCATCCCGGTTTTTCCGGACCTGATCAAACACCTGTTACATGGCGATATCAGCATGGCCGCGCGTTACGGCGGTTACCTAACCGTGGCCTACGCGCTGATGCAATTTTTGTTTGCGCCCGTTATAGGAAACCTGAGCGATAAGTTTGGTCGCCGCCCGGTTTTACTGGCTTCGTTATTTGGTTTTGGGATAGATTATTTGTTTTTGGCCTTTGCCCCTACTATATGGTGGTTGTTTTTGGGCCGCTTGATTGCCGGTATAACCGGTGCCAGTTTTACTACCGCTACAGCTTATATTGCCGATATCAGCACGAGCGAAAACCGTGCGAAAAATTTCGGGATGGTAGGTGCCGCTTTTGGGATGGGCTTTATTATCGGTCCGTTTTTGGGTGGTATATTAGGTGATATAGGTTTGCGTTTGCCTTTCTTTGCTGCAGCAGGGCTGGCTTTACTTAACGCGCTGTATGGCTTTTTTATCTTGCCAGAATCGTTGCCTGCCGATAAGCGTCGTGCGTTTGATATTAAACGGGCCAACCCTATAGGTTCACTAAAGCAATTGGGTAAATATCCATCAGTATTGGGTTTGATTGCCAGCTATGTTCTTATTTACCTGGCGGCACAGTCTGTACAAAGCGTGTGGAACTATTTTACCATTTATAATTTTGACTGGAGTAAAAAAATGGTGGGCTATTCGTTAGGTTGTATTGGTTTACTGGTTGGCCTGGTACAAGGTTTGTTAACCCGTGCCGTGATACCTAAGCTGGGTAATCAGCGTAGCGTGGTAACCGGCTTACTACTATATAGTGCAGGTTTGCTGATGTTTTCGTTCGCCAACCAGGGTTGGATGATGTTTGTATTTTCTATCCCCTATTGCCTGGGCGGTATTGCCGGACCTGCTTTACAAAGTATTATAACATCCGAAGTGCCTTCAAACCAGCAAGGCGAATTACAGGGTGGTTTAACCGGGTTAGTGAGTTTAACATCGGTGTTTGGACCGTGGATCATGACCAGTTTATTTGCTTTTTTCACATCTAAAGTTGCTCCTTTTCAGCTTCCCGGTGCGCCATTTATGTTAGCTGCTGTTTGTATGTTATTGAGCGCAATATTTGCCTTGCGTAACTTTAAAAAAGAAACAAAAGCAAAAATAAGCTCACCGAATTTGTAAGGTGTGCAGAACTTTCGCGTCAAATAATTTACGCAGCATAACATTATATTTAGTTTTGCCGCCCAATTATCATGAAACGCATCTACAACAAATACAAACCACATTACCGTGAAAACCTTAAGCTGGCTATCCCGGTGATGATATCGCAGGCCGGGCACATGATGGTGCAGGTATCGGATAGCGTGATTGTTGGGCATTGGGCAGGTACCATTGCTTTGGCTGCAGTATCATTCGCGGTAAGCGCGTTTTTTATCATTTTGGTTTCGGGGATGGGTATGTCGTACGCCATTACTCCGCTTGTTGCCCAGGAGAATGGTCGTGAAAACTTTGCCGAATGCGGTCGTTTGCTGATCAATAGCTTGTTGATTAACCTGATTACCGGATTGCTGCTTTTTGGGGTGGTGTATTACTGCTCGCAAACGGTTATTTATCATCTGGATCAATCGCCATTGGTGGTGGCACAAGCTAAGCCTTTTTTGATTCTACTGGCATCATCCATCGTACCGTTAATGGTATTTAACACTTTTAAGCAGTTTGCAGAGGGGCTTGGCTTTACCAAGCAGGCCATGAAAATATCTATCTGGGGGAACATATTGAACATGTGCCTCGGGGTAATTTTTGTGAAAGGTTTGTTTGGCATTGCGCCGATGGGGATACGTGGTGTTGGTTATAGTACGCTGATTGACCGTTGTTTGATGGCTACGGTGATGTCGTTTTATATTTTAAGATCATCACGCTTTAAAATATATCTACAGGATTTTGCCATCCGTAATATCGACCGGGCCCGCAGCTGGACGCTGGTAAAAATGGGAGCGCCTGTGGCTATGCAATATACTTTTGAGGTGGGCGCTTTTGCAGGAGCTAATTTTTTGATTGGGTCAATCAGTCCGGTGCAGCAGGCGGCTCACCAGATAGCGCTTACTTTGGCCGCCATGGCTTATATGATGGCGACTGGTGTATCATCGGCGGCAGCTATTAAATCGGGCAATAATTTTGGCAGTAAAAACTTTGTGGAGTTAAGGGCATCGGCAGTATCGAGCTATCATATTGTTTTGGGCGTGATGAGCATTACCGCGATTATCTTTACCTTTTGTAATCACCTGTTACCCTGGATATTCACTAGCGATGAACTGGTGATCAATTACGCGGCTCAATTACTGATACTGGCAGCCATATTCCAGTTGTTTGATGGCACACAGGTGGTTGGCCTGGGCATTTTGCGTGGCATGGGCGATTCTAATTATCCCACCGTCATCACCTTTATAGCCTACTGGATAGTGGGCCTGCCTATTGGTTACTGGTTAGGCATACATATGCATTTGGAAGCTATTGGTATTTGGTACGGGCTGGTGCTTGGCTTGGCTGTAGCTTCGCTGCTTTTGTTTTTCAGGTTTCAATACATTAGCAAAAAGCATGAGAGTACAGCCCTCTCTCTTTAAAAGTAAAGATCCACCGCTACTCTGTACGTATTGCAATGCGCTTCCACAATATCGCGCACATCCGGCGAGTAGCCGCCACCCATGCTCACCTGTACGGGGATTTTGTTTTTGATACATTGCTCAAATACAAACTTGTCGCGGGCTTTGCAGCCTTCTCTCGTCATGGCAAATTTGCCTAATTTATCGGTGGCTAACACATCTACTCCCGCGAGGTAGAATATAAAATCGGGCTGGTGTTGGGCTATGAGCTTGGGTAGCGTTTGGTGTAGAATGGTTAGATATTCATTATCGGTAATACCATCTAACAAGGGAATATCGAGATCTGACTTTTCTTTCCTGAATGGGAAATTGTTGGCTCCATGTATAGAGAAAGTGAATACCCGGCTTTCATTCTCAAAGATCTGCGCGGTGCCATTGCCCTGGTGAACATCCAGATCGACAATCAAAATAGATTTAGCCAGTTGATTGTGCAGCAAATAATTAGCGGCTATGGCCTGATCGTTCAGCATACAGAAGCCTTCGCCCCAGTTGGTGCCGGCGTGATGTGTGCCGCCTGCGGCGTTAAAAGCTATCCGGTTTTGGAGCGCATAGTGGCAACCCTCGATAGTTCCCTGCGAGATGCGCGCCGAACGTTCAATTAAACGGGGTGACATCGGGAAACCTATCCGGCGGGCATCTTTGGCGCTTATGGTTTGATCACGCAGGGTTAACCAATATTCTTTTTCATGCGTGAGCAAGATGACTTCTTCATCAACCCGCTTACTTGGCGCGAATAGGTTTGCTTGCGTGATCAATCCCTCGTGTAGCAATTGCTCCGGTATCAGCTCATATTTGAGCATCGGGAAGCGGTGGCCTTCCGGGAGTTCGAGAGCATAGATGGGGTCGTAGGAGATTTTTAGCATATAAACTATTAACTTGTCATTGCGAGGTACGAAGCAATCGCACGGAGCCAGAGCGGTTATGTATATTCGCCCTGTAGAGTTCGCGATTGCTTTGTACCTCGCAATGACATAAAAAAATATTACTGCACCGCTTCGCTCAAAAACTTTGCCGCGTAATACACATCGATGAATGAGTTGTACAACGGTACAGGGCTTAGGCGGATCACATCGGGCTCGCGCCAATCGCCTAAGACTCCATTTTGAACTAGTTTGTCGAATATGACTTTGCCGTTTTCGCAAATAATGGATAGCTGGCAACCGCGGTGGTCTGGATTTTTTGGTGTGATGATCTTAAACAATTGTTTTTGGTGTGACGTATTGATCTCTTCAATTAAAAATTCGAGGTAGCCGGTCAATTGTTTGCTTTTGGTACGCAAAGCTTCTATCCCACCCGAATAATTAAACACGTTTAGAGCCGCTTTATGAGCCGCCATTAATAAAACCGGACTACAACTTACCTGCCAGCCCTCCGCACCGTTCTGGGGCTTAAAACCGGGCTTCATTTCAAAACGTTTATCCTCCCGGTATCCCCACCATCCGCTAAAGCGGTTCAGTTCCTGGTTTTGATGGTGCTTTTGGTGAACGAATGCGCCACTTATACCCCCGGGACTGGAGTTGATATATTTGTACGAACACCAGCAGGCAAAATCAACATCCCAATTGTGCAATTGCAACGGAACGTTACCGGCAGCATGAGCCAGATCAAAACCAACATAAGCGCCCGCGGCGTGGCCTGTTTTGGTAATGGCTTCCAGATCAAAAAACTGTCCGGTGTAGTAATTAATGCCACCGAACAACACCAAGGCCAGTTCATCGGCGTTATCAACTATCTTTTGCAGGATATCTTCGGTACGCAAAGTTTCTTCTCCCTCACGGGGGAAAACCTCGATGATGGCGTCTTCTGGTTTGTATCCGTGGAAACGTACCTGGCTCTCTATGGCATATTGATCGGACGGGAAAGCGCCACCTTCCATCATGATCTTGAATTTTTTAGCTGTTGGCTTGTAAAAGCTCACCATTAAAAAATGGAGGTTTACGGTGAGGGTATTCATAGCCACTACCTCGGTGTCCAGCGCGCCCACTATTCCCGCCAAGGGTTTGGTGAGTTGTTTGTGGTATTGCATCCAAGGGGTATCGCCATCAAACCACCCCTCAAAGGCCAGGTTGCCCCAATTGCTGAGTTGCTCTGCAATTACAGCTTGCGTTTGCTTGGGTTGTAAACCCAGTGAATTACCGCAGAGGTAGATCAGATCCTTACCGTGATGTTGCGGAATGATGAATTGATCCCGCAAAGGAGCAAGCTCATCCTGCTGATCTGATTGTTGTGCGAATTGGAGGGTGTTTTGGTAGTTCATTGTTCAATATTACGAAATTTCAATTTTACACTTTCTACCATCTCGTCATTGCGAGCTCTTGCGTGGCAATCTCTATGCTATACAGAGCGGATAGCTTAGTATATAACTTGCATAGCCGACCTGCCTGTGTAGAGATTGCCACGCAAGAGCTCGCAATGACGCGGTGGTGAAAAACTTCTACTTATTGGGTTTACTCACATACTTACAATCCTTCACAAAAAAGCGATAAGGCAGTAAGGCGTCTTCGGCGGCGTAGGCTACGCCTACCCGGGGGACGGCTTTGATCTGGTCGTTGGTAAAGGTTAGGCCGTGGTCTTCCAGCCAGATCACATCTCCTGTAAGGTCTACTGTATTTGTTTTGCGGGAGATACCTAAAGCTTGCGCTACCGAGCCGGGGCCCATGGTGATATTATTTTTTAATACCGGCATGTTTCGGCGGAGCAGCATTTCGGGGATACCTTCGGTTGGTACGATGGCACGGATGAGAATGGCGTGTGGCTCGCCTTCGGTTGAGGTGACGATGTTGAACATCTCGTGAATGCCGTAACATAGGTACACGTAGCTTACGCCGCCCTGCATATACATGGTTTGGGTGCGAGGAGTTTGCCTGCCACCGTAAGAGTGCGAGGCTTTATCGATAATACCATTGTAAGCTTCGGCCTCCACAATGTAGCCACCGGTTAAAATGCCGTCGATTTTAGTGAACAGATATTTGCCCAGCAGATTACGGGTAATGCTTAATACATCGTTATGGGTATAAAATTCTAAGGGCAGTTTCATCCGTTCAGTATGTTTTGAATTATCGGGCTAATTTGTTTGGCGCGGGTAAACACCATCATATGATCGCCTTCGGGAATAACGATGGCATCCTGAATTAGTTTGGCGTAAAAGATCAGATCGGCCGTACCAATGAGGTGATGAATTTTGTATGGGGCCGGTTCGCCATTCCAATGTAGTGCCGCACCCATGGCCCAGGTTAAAAACTTTGGATTACTATTGTTGAGCATGGAATGAAATAGTGGCGCTTCTTTATTACCAGCGAATGCGCCAAACAAGGGTCTGATCAACGGTCCCATTTTTTGCACCAAGCCCCCAGATAGCAATTTGTAAACCGGCACATTACGGAAGACCGCGAAATACCAGGGCTGTTCGGTTTTTGATTTAATGCTGGAGATGATGATGGCGTGTTGTAGCTTCACCTGCTTGGCAATCTCTACTGTGAGCATCCCTCCTAACGAAACGCCGATGATGCTTGCCCCCGCTTCGATACCGAATTGATTGATCAGTTTGGTGGCGTAGGTGGTAAGGCTGTCCTGCCTTTCGGGTTCTATCCAGATAACGGGTATGATCTCGAATCCGGACAGGTCGAGGTTTTTGAAGAGCCGCTCATCGGCCCCGAGGCCGGATATGAGGAACAGCTTAGGCATTAAAATTTACCAGCTTTATAATTTGTTCAAGGTATTTGGCGTCGATTTCATCAAACTGATCCAACTCTTCGCTATCTACATCCAAAACACCAACTACCTCGTTATTGTGAAACAGGGGTAGCACAATTTCTGATCGTGACAAGGAGCTACAGGCAATATGTCCCGGAAAGGCATCCACATCCGGAACGATCAATGTTTCGGCGCGCTGCCATGATGCACCACACACGCCCTTGCCTTTGCCTATGCGGGTACAGGCTACCGGCCCCTGGAAAGGGGCCAATACCAATTGCTCGCCCTTCACCATATAAAAACCTACCCAAAACCATTTGAACTGCTCTTTTAACGCCGCGGCAATGTTAGCCAAGTTGGCTATCAGGTCGGGCTCGCCATCAAGCAGGGCCCCTATTTGCGGAATGAGTGCACGGTACTGCTCTTCTTTGTTTACGGATGTGATGATGCTTAAATCTTCTGCCATGTAACAAAGCTACAAAACCTAAGCGGGCAAATATTCAGTACAGGGTAAAATGTTTGGGATGCACAGTTATCAACATCCATCTCCAACCTTGATAACTAATTGGAACGGCTTTGGCTTAACGTAGTAATTTTGTAGTTCCAAATCATGATCGTTAGTCTCACCATTGTTCGTTACCGGAAAGCCTTTGTACCCTTTGCCCTACTGGCTATGGCGGTGCACCGCTTGCCTTTAATGCTGGCCCGCGGCTGCTCTTTTTGGAAGCTATTGGGCTGCGGGCATAACGGGAGTTTTGACCTTAAACCCGACTGGCAGCAATGGGGACTTTTAGCCGTTTGGGATGAACGAAAAAGCTTCGACGATTTTTACAAATCCGGGTTTGTATCGCGATGGTGGAAGCTGCTCACTTACGAGAGCTGGACCATACTTTGCGAACCTTTGCAGAGCCACGGAAAGTGGGATGGACAGGAGCCCTTTGGTAAACCGGACGTTCAAAATTATGATGGGCCGATTGCCATATTGACCCGCGCGACCATCAACCTTAACAGGCTCAAAAATTTTTGGAGCCATGTGGATGAGGCCGCCGAAATGCTCACAACTTCACCCGGATATATTACCTCGGTTGGCATTGGCGAAGCGCCGGTTTACAGGCAGGCCACCTTCTCGATTTGGGAGAATTTGGAGGCCGTAAAAGGCTACGCTTACCGATCGCCAAAACATGCGGAAGTGATCAAAAAAACACGCCAGGAAAACTGGTACAGCGAGGAGCTTTTTGCCCGCTTTAAACCCCTTGAAACATGGGGTACAATTAACGGAAAAAACCCGCTTAAAAACCGATTAAAATAACACCCAAAATACAATGAGAATTATAGCAGAATTGCCACACCCGGAGTTTAAAATTTCGATCATGATGATGAACCAAAAATTTATCATCAAACTGGAGCAAGGTTCGCTCGAGCAAATTTACAAGATCCCGGAGATGGATTTGACCGACGGCGTGAACAGTGTTTTTGAACTGCTCGATGAGCCGTTTTTAAAAACCGTTGGCGAAAGATTTTTAGCCATGCGAACCGATTTTAAAGACAGTTTTTACCGCTATAACTTTTAATATAGTTAACCATCACAAATAACTACAATACAATTAGTTATCTATAATAAAACATTCAAACCAAATTTTATTCTGCCGAAATACGATCTATTTCGGCATTTTTTATGGAATTGAATTTACATCTAATCTTAAACTTAAATTAAAAAGAAATAAGTTTATGAAAATAAATGACTTATAAAATCACAAATTCAATCACAAAATTTTATTCGGTGGGGTAAAATTGCCTGAAATGGCAGATTTTGGAGGATTTTTCTAAGTGGCGGTTGTGCTGCCGTTGTTTAAAGGTAAATAAAAAATTGATATAAAAAATAGCACAAATCGCAATAAAAATTGTGATGAATAATGCTAAAACCATGCCGGATTTCTTTGTGATTTCCTTTCATGATTTTGAATTATGTATACAAGGTTTGAAAATATGCCTCTCCTCCCCACTTCTTTAAATTTCGGATATGAACAAAAACCGGAGCGTTTGCTGGTAAAAAACAGGGTTAATTTTTGTGGAATATTCAGCCCAAAAAATAAGCAAAAACGACGGTGTTTTTTGGGGTTAATTCCGAGGTCAAAAACGATAGAAAACCGGTCTATAAATCTGGTATTTTCGAGAGCTAAAAACGGAGAATTTTCAAGTGTAAAAAGTGCAGAAATCAGAGTGATTAAGGCATCCCAAAAAGCAATAATTTGTGGGCGAAATAACACACCCCTCCGTCCCTCTCAAGAGGGGAATCGCACGTTGCCTACGCTCTGAATTTTCGTATTTCAGGTCTTAGTCAACAGGCAAAAGATCGCAGTACCAGAAGCCCGAAATGGCTTGGGTTGGGGTGGATGAGTTGCAGGTATCGTCGCTGTTTTTGGGAGGGGCATACTCTTTAAAAACCTTTTCGCCGGTTTGATATTTGATGGGAGTTTTGAAGATCGGTCCCTTAAAAGCATAGGTATGGAACTCTCCATTCTCGCCACAAACGTCTACTCCATCGGGTAGTGAGCTTATCAGTTCAGGGGTAATTTCGCGACCTACAAAGTCGCCCAGCCAGGCTTGGGTGCATGCTATCACGGTGCCAAAACCGAGGCTCAAAAACTCATTAATTAACTCGTGAGTGTCACGTTTCCAGAGGGGGTAAATCCCGGTAAGGCCGACTTCGGCAAGGCGTGTATCGCGGTAAGTTTTGAGGTCTTCCAGAAAGATATCACCGAAGATACTATGGGTTATTCCCTCGGCTTTTAGTATGTTTAAATGGGTGCGCATGGTGTCATCATACTCCTGCATGCCGGGCATTTCGGGTAGCCTGATCTGGTATAATGGGATGCCGATGCTCTCGGCTTGTTTGATCAGTAAGGCCTCTCTAACACCATGCATCGAGATGCGATTCATGGCATCGTTAACCGTTGTTACCAGGTATTTGATGTGAATATCCGGATCTTGCAGACAATAATATAGTGCCAATGCACTGTCTTTACCCCCACTCCAGTTAAATATACAAGTCTTCAAATTAGCTATCCGTTGATTAGAATCTTAATTATTGATGAATTTAAACAAATGTATAACACGATGGTTATATGTGATCAAACTAAATTAAATCATTATGTCATTTGATCAATACCACGAACCTGCCAACGAATTATCTGACGAAACCCGCACCTTCGCGCGGATGATCGTATCGCTAACCGAAGAAGCCGAAGCCATTAATTGGTACGAACAACGCATTTCTGTTGAAAAAAACAAAGACGCCAAGGCCATTATGCAAAACGCTCAGCACGAAGAGTTTAAACATTTTGGTATGGATCTTGAATTTTTACTCCGCCAAAAGCCGGTTTGGAAAAAAACATTGCAAGCCATTTTATTCCAAAAAGGCGATATTGTTGAACTTGGTGAAAAAGGCGAGGAAGCATCGGAGTAATCACGATTATTTGCTTAATTTGGGGTGTTGGCAATATAGTGCCACATCCCATTACAATGGATAAATTACAGCAGGCTTTTGAATTGTTTGATACGTATAACAAGCAAGACCCAACTACTTTAGTTTGGGATAATATTACCTACCCCTCCGAATATTTTTATGCTCTTGCACTTTACAATTGGGTTTTAAAGCTGGAACCAGAAGCAAGCGAAGCGGTATTACTAGCTTCGCGCAGTCAGCATATTGGTCGTTGGACCATAACTCGTAAAACTTATCCGGATGGTAAAGCTGGTTATTTAAACTGGCGCAGTGACCTGGCTAAATTTCATGCGATAACATCTGGTTATATGATGTTACAGGCTGGTTATGATGAAGATTTTATTGAAGAAGTTAAACGGATTATTCTCAAGCAGAAAATTAAATTAGATCCCGAAGTACAATTGATAGAGAATGCTTTATGTTTAGTTTTTCTTGAATTCCAATTCGAAGATTTTATTCGGAAACATGATGATGAAAAACTAATCCATATCATCAAAAAAACCTGGAAAAAAATGAGTCAACCGGGGCAGGATGCTGCTTTAAAGTTAAACTACAGTGCTAAAGCTAGCGCCTTATTAGGTCAAGCTTTGGCTTAATTTCCTACTCCTTTTTGTCTTCCGGACTTCTTTTATCCATCACACCACGCTTGTGAATGATAAGCCCGTTTAAAAAGTTGCGCAAAATTTGATCGCCACAAGGTTTAAAATTGGGATGATCTTCGGCACGGAATATCGCGCCAAGCTCTGTAGTAGTGATGCGAAAATCAACCAGCTGTAATATTGCAACAATATCTTTATCTGTAAGTTTTAGCGCTACGCGCAGTTTTTTCATCACATCGTTATTGCTCATGGTATTGTGGTATTAACTATGGCTGTATATATTTACGGCACCTTATTTTGTACAAACTTAATACCTAAAGTTACACAACCAACTATATTTTATGAAAATCAAACGCGGCCTTTTGCTGGTTCCTTGTTTTTTACTACTATTATCGGCTCATGCCCAAATCAGGCTACCTAAAATTATTGGTAGTAATATGGTTTTGCAGCGCAATCAACCGGTTCCGGTTTGGGGTTGGACCAGCGCAGGCAAAACGGTGAAGGTAAAGTTTGCCGGTCAGCAAAAAGGAGCCGTCGCTGACGCCAACGGCTATTGGAAGGTGATGCTATCGCCGCTAAGCATTTCGGATAAGCCGCAGAGTATGGTAATTACGTCCGACACATCGAAAATTGAACTCACCAATATTTTAGTTGGCGAAGTTTGGTTAGGCGGCGGACAATCAAACATGGAATACCTGATGAAACTGGCGCATGCCAAACCCGCTAAGGGTATTGATAGCGCCGCGCTTGAATTAGGTACAACCAACCCGCAAATCCGTTTGTTTAAAGTAGAAAAGAAGCTAAGCCTGCCCGATGTGACCACAACCGGCTGGAATGAATCGGGCGGTGTGGCTCTGGAACAATTTTCGGCACCGGCTTATTATTTTGCCAAATGCCTTTATAATACGCTGCATGTACCTATCGGGATGATCGCCTCATCGTGGGGAGGAAGCCGCATTGAGCCATGGACACCTATCAGCGCTTATGAGGAATTACCCGCCTTTAAAAATGAAGTAGTTATAAAACCTTTGGTAATTGACAGCATGGCTCCCGGCAAGGATTACGAAAGCATGATCCACCCACTGGCGCCTTTTGCTTTGCACGGCTTTATCTGGTATCAGGGCGAATCGAATTGTATCATTAACGATAGTACCCGCTACGCAGATAAATATCAAGCCCTGGTTGATAGCTGGCGCAAGGTTTGGAACAATGATAAGCTTCCGTTCTATTCGGTGCTTATAGCGCCTTGTACCTACACCAAACGTAAAGACCCGGTAAAGCATACTCCTCTAACCCTGCCACAGTTCTGGGAAGCGCAGGTTTTAGCTTTGAAGATACCTTATACCGAGATGATCAACGTGAGCGACCTGGTGGATAATGTTCGGGATATCCACCCATCGTATAAATGGGAGGTTGGCCGCCGCCTGGCTTTGGTTGCTTTGGCTAAAGATTATGGTTATAAAAAAACAGTTTACAGTGGCCCACGATACAAAGGTATGCAGATAAAAGGCGATAAAGTGATATTGCAATTTGACTACGCCAACGGCTTGAAAACCAACAATGGTAAACCTGTAGACAACTTTAGCATCGCCGGTGCCGATGGCCGGTTTGTTCCCGCTGTAGCGGAGATCAGCGGCAGTACGGTTGTAGTATCCAGCCCGGATGTAATCAAGCCTGTTAATGTCCGTTTTGCATGGATTGAAACAGCTATGCCTAATTTAGTGAATAGTGCGGGGTTACCAGCATTTCCGTTTAGAACGAATGGGAACAGCTGGAGTTATGTGAAGAATTAGAAGCAAGAATCAAGACTTGTTTACTGTATGTATTGCGAGGAACGAAGCAATCGCACGTAGACGTATCCGACATGCAATACCGCTCTGCATAGTCTGCGATTGCTTCGTTCCTGGCAATGACATAGTTTTTAAAAGTCTTGATTTTTGCCTCTTAAGTCTTGCTTCTCTCCCTATACATCTCTTCTCAACACCTCCAAAGGCGGTTTATTCAATACTCCACGGCTGTTTAACAAGCCGATAACCACCGTTAGTAAACATATCAAACCGAAGATGCCCAATATGGGTAAAATATGCGGCGTAAAGGTAGTTTCAAAAGTATATTTGGCTAATGCCCAGCTTCCTGCTATAGAAATTAACAAGCCAGTGGCGGCGGCTAAGGCTCCTAAAAAGAAATACTCTAAAGCTGTAATGGCCAGTATTTGTTTACGGCTTGCGCCGAGGGTACGAAGTAGCACACTCTCCTGAATGCGCTGGTATTTACTGATGCGTACCGAGGCGATGAGTACAATTACTCCTGTAAGGATGCTGAACAGCGCCATAAACTGGATAACAAAACCAATTTTACCCAACAGTTCATCGATCACAGAAAGGATAAGCGCCAGATCGATCACCGAAATATTAGGGAAGTTACGCACCATAGTTTGCTGGAAACTCGCAGATACTTTAGGGTTAGGCACACGACTAATCTGCACGTAAAACTGCGGTGCCTGCTCTAATATTCCGGCAGGGAAAACGATTAAAAAATTCGTTTGCACCCGGTTAAAATTAACTGAACGTGTGCTTTTTATCTGAGTAAGCATAGGCGCACCCTGTACGTTGAACAATAGCTTATCGCCAATGTGTAAATGGCTGCGGCGGGCATAACCTTCTTCCATCGAAATCGGGATCACCTCATTTGGATTTGATTTGCCTATCCATTTGCCATCCGTTATTTTTTCGGTGCTGGTTAGCGAGTCGCGATATGTTACGCGGTATTCGCGTGTAAGTACGTGATGTGGTACCGATGTTTTGCTGGTGTCCTTTTTGAGTTGAGCAGCAGTTTTGCCGTTTACTTCCATCAAAGTCATGGTCACAATTGGCACCTGCGATATTACCGGAATGTTTTGCTTTTTGGTGAGCGCGGCCACGGCATCTTTTTGTGTAGACTGGATATCGAACAGGATGATGTTAGGCTGGTTTCCGCTTGATGACATGGTTACCCGCTGCATCAGTATTCCCTGGATAAAGAAGAGCGTACAAATAAAGGCCGTACCCAAACCGATAGAGATGATGAGTATTACTGACTGATTGTTTGGGCGGTATAGGTTTGAAAACCCTTGTCGCCACAGGTAACTCCAACCAAACGGGAAGAAACGTTTTACCAGCCACATCAGCAACTTGGCCATGCCTGCCAATAACAAAAAGGCGATAAAAATACAGATAACGAATACAATGGTTTGTGGGATGCTGCCCAATTGCAAGTAAGTAAAGCCGCCGATGAATAACAGGATAAGAAAGTAAACCAACCACTTTAAAGGATCACGGGTTAAGCTGGTTTCTTCGAAGCTTAGTCGTAAAGTATTTAGTGGCGATACATTACGTACCGATAGCAATGGCGATAAAGCGAAGAGTATGGAGATGATCACACCCAATAATACGCCTTGTGCGATTGATTTCCAGGATATGGTAACATCAATGGTGAAAGGAATAAAGTCTTTAAGTACAACGGGTAATACCTGTTGTATTAAGGTGCCCAGTAATGAGCCTATTAGTGCGCCAATAAAACCTACGCCTACGATCTGGATAAGATAGATCAAAAACGCTTGTGACGCTTTTACCCCCAGACAGCGGAGCACAGCTATAGTATTGATCTTTTCGCGCACATAAATGTGGATGGCACTGGCTACGCCGATACAACCTAACAGCAAAGCTATAAAGCCTACCAGGGCTAAAAAGCTTGTCAAATCCGCGAAGGATTTTCCGGTTTGCTCTTTTTGGGTTGCGATGGTATCATAGTTGATGCCTTCTTTTTCCAAACGCGGCTCAATGCTTTTGGTTAACTTATCCATATCAACCACGTGGTTGTACTTAAAGTAATAGCGGTAATTGATGCGGCTACCACGCTGAATTAAACCTGTTTGCTCAACGTAAGCGGCAGGTATATAAACCACCGGCGCCACACTTGATGATACTCCACTTTGACCCGGAGCTTTGTTAAGCAATCCCGCGATTTTAAAGGTCATCTTCCCTACCCTGATGGAATCGCCCACTTTGGATGCAAACTGGAGCATCAGCGTTTTATCAACCAGAGCTTCTTTATTGTTTCGAAAAGACCTTCCGGCTGCTTCGGGAGTGGTTTCGAGTTCACCATAGTATGGGAAAGCGCCCTGTAAGGCTTTTACCTGTACCAGCCTCGTTCCGCTGTTGCTGGTAAATTGCACCATAGATACAAAGCTGCGTTCCTGCGAACGCTCATCGCCCAGGGAATCAACCAGTTTTTTGATCACCGGGGTTACTTCTTTGTTGGATGAGATCACCAGATCGGCACCTATCAGGGTGGCAGCCTGATCGTCAATGTTTTGCTTCAGGTTATCGCCAAAAGAATAAATGGCTACCAAAGCGGCTATGCCCAGCACAATGGACGACACGAAAAGAAATAACCTCGAGCGGTTTTTCCGGCTATCGCGCCAGGCCATTTTAAAGAGCCAGGGTATGTTTGTTTTTGTTGGTTGGTTCATTTTTGTTAGTATTTTTTAAACAAGGCTGTCATTTCGAACGAGGTATAAGAGAGGTATTCCTCTCTTTACCGACGAGAGAAACTTTTTTCTTGCGAAGCAAAATCTTCTGCGAGCGGCTCTGCATGTGATTGTGTCCCGCGCAAAAGATTTCTCCTATCGTCGAAATGACAGTTGTGTTTTATATGTTTTTCGTTTGCTCATCACTCACCAAATGCCCGCCTTTAATGCGGATGATGCGTTGGGTTTTGGATGCCAGTTCCAGATCGTGTGTTACCAGGATAAGTGTTGTACCGGCTTCGCGATTCAAATCAAATAACAGTTTCACTACCTTTTCGCTGGTTTCGGCATCCAGGTTACCTGTTGGCTCATCTGCAAAAAGGATCTTGGGTTCGTTAGAGAAAGCCCTGGCCAGTGATACCCGTTGTTGCTCACCACCCGATAGCTGAGCCGGGTAATGGTGGCCTCGCTTTGCAAGTCCTACTTTATCTAATAAGTCCAAAGCCCTGGCTTTGATGTTCTTTTCGCCACGCAGTTCAAGCGGCACCATTACATTCTCTAAAGCGGTTAGCGTTGGCAATAGCTGGAAGTTTTGGAAGATAAAGCCCACGTGCTGGTTACGAACCTGCGCACGCTGATCTTCGGTTAGGCCATCCAAAGCAATGCCGTTGAGTTCAACCGAGCCGCTACTGGAGCGATCGAGCCCGGCGCAAAGGCCAAGCAGGGTTGTTTTACCACTTCCGGATGGGCCGACGATGGCGGCTGTTGAACCGGCTTCAATACCGAAATTTATATTGTGTAATACCGTTAGAGGCTGACCTCCGCTTTGGTAGGTTTTGCTGAGGTCTTTAATATTCAGGATAGTTTCCACTCAATGTTTTGGAATGTGGGCAGGGTTGTTGTAATTTGCCTTGCCCGGTTAATCAATAATTAAATCGTTCTAAAATAGCTTTATAGCTAAACTTAAATGTCACCGGGATGTTTAAAAAATTCGGTACTATTAATTATTAGAAGACAAATACATGCATAAGTTACAATATTTCACCCTCTTTATTATCATTGCGCTAAGCAGCGCCTGCGGCAACTCTAAAACATCATCAGCCGATAGCGATACGACTGCCAATAAAACGGCATCAGCGCAAGCCACAAACACTAAAACCATTTTGTTTTTTGGGGATAGTTTAACAGCCGGCTATGGCTTGGAAGACCCAATGTCGGAATCATTTCCAAGCGTAGTACAAACCAAGATCGATTCATTAAAACTGCCTTACAAGGTAGTTAACGGTGGTTTAAGCGGCGAAACATCGGCAGGTGGCAAAAGCCGTATCGACTGGCTGCTACGCCAAAAGGTTGACATTTTTATCTTAGAGCTTGGCGCGAATGATGGTTTACGCGGCTTACAAACCGACGAAACCGCTAAAAACCTGCAAGCCATTGTTGATAAGGTTAAAGCCAAATACCCCAATGCCAAACTGGTTTTAACCGGAATGATGGTGCCGCCAAACATGGGTGCCGATTACGCCAATGCTTTTAAGGCCGTATTCCCGGAGATAGCTAAAAAGAACAATATGGTGTTTTTGCCTTTCCTGCTGAACAATGTTGCCGGCATTAAAGATCTGAACCAGGCTGATGGCATACACCCTACCGCTAAAGGCGCTAAGATTGTGGCGGATAATGTTTGGGGTGTGTTGAAGCCGATGCTGTAGAATCTTTTTTGTCATTGCGAGGAACGAAGCAATCGCGAACTGTACAAGGCGAATATGCATAGCCGCTCTGCTTCCTTGCGATTGCTTCGTTCCTCGCAATGACATAGTTTTTAAAAGGCTTTAGTGGATTTAACCATCAACTAAAGCCTTTTTTGTTAACTTTCAAAATATTTTTACTTTTCCTGTAACCATTTTATTTTGCTTCAGTTTCCAATCATATAACAACCGAAACAACACATTGAATACGCTGACCGATAATTGGATAATGCTTAAAGTAAAGGATGGGGACCTTGACCGGATGGGACTGCTTTTTGCACGCTACAACCGACAGCTTTATGGATTTTTATTCCACATGACTTATAAGCGCGAAGCCGCCGAGGATATGGTACAGATGGTATTTTACAAGATGCTGAAATATCGCCACACGTTTACCGGCGAGGGTGAATTTATCCACTGGATGTATTCGATAGCGAGGAACACAATTATTGACGAGGCCAAGAAGAATAAAAAACATAGTCAGCATGATGTGGTTGACGACCATGCCGACAGGATACCGGGAGGCATTGATACCGCCGACCAGATTGATAAAAAGGAACAGAAAATAGAATTGCACAGGCAATGAGCAAATTGAGTGACGACCAACGGGAAATATTAACGATGAGCCGTTTTCAGGAATTGAAGCACCAGGAGATAGCCCAGATTATGAACATTACCGAAGGGGCTGTAAAAGTGAGAGTTCACCGGGCCATGTGCGAGTTAAAGAGTATTTATACAAAAATGGTAAGCTAAACAGAAAGAACGATGAAATGTGAGCAATACAGAGATCTGTTTACAGATTATATAAACAAGGACCTTAGCATCGCCGAAAGGCAAAACATGGAGCAGCATTTAGCCGCCTGCCCGGGATGCGCTGAAGAGTTACAGGCGATGGAAGCCATTTGGAACATGATGGGCACGGTTGAAACACCGGAACCATCAGCAAACTTGCAGGTAAAGTTCCAGGCTATGCTGAATACTTATAAAGAAGAAGTTGCCCAGCAGAAGCCAAGCGCATGGCAAAGCTTAAAAGAAAGCTGGACACGCATATGGCAAATGCAACCACAATGGCCAATGGCTTATAACCTGGTGATATTGGTAATTGGTTTTGGCGGGTTTTGGTTGCTGAACCAAAAAGGCAGCGCTGCCAAGCCACAGGATGATCAATTGGCCGCCATTAACAAAGAAGTGAAAGAGCTGAAGCAAACCATGATGCTCTCGCTATTAGAAAACCCTTCGGCATCTGAAAGGATGCGCGGGGTGAGCTACACGCCCGAAATCAAAAACGCGGATAAGGAAGTGATAGATGCTTTACTGGCCACACTCAATAACGACCCGAATGTGAACGTAAGGCTCAGCACATTAGATGCCCTCACCCATCTGGCTAACCATCCGGAGGTTAGGCAGGGATTGATCGCATCTATCGTTCAGCAGGATTCGCCGCTGATGCAATCGGCCATTGCTGACCTGATGCTGAAACTGCAGGAGAAGAAGTCTATCAAGCAATTTAAAGAACTACTCAAACAAAAG
>Ga0116227_10008696_pt1 | contig 18930 bp, 15 predicted proteins | sample S1TSphgellanicum_FD_89693 | JGI IMG/M metagenome (GOLD analysis project Ga0116227, IMG submission 89693) | Host-associated microbial communities from peat moss isolated from Minnesota, USA - S1T2_Fb - Sphagnum magellanicum MG | ecosystem: Host-associated > Plants > Peat moss > Unclassified... | reverse complement strand
TATAGCGATCCTATTTGAGTTATAAACAGGGTCTATACTGATGCAGCTTAGGAAAATCAAATTCTTGATGATTGGTAAAGAACTTTGTCTTGGTACAAATGTACCATTTGTTTTGATTTCATTTAGGATTGCTATATGCCAGCGGCAAAGGGGTAGTTGTCGTCATGGCTGCTGGTAATGATAGTGGTTCAGTCCCGATTTATCCAGCTCGTTATGCCAAAAACTGGGGACTTGCGGTGGGGGCTGTTGATCAAAATCAGAACATGGCTAACTTCTCTAACCATGCTGGATCTGACCCACTCGCCTACGTTACGGCCCCAGGAGTCAACATCTACTCCACATTTCCAGGTAATCAATATGCTTTTGATAGTGGTACATCAATGGCGATCCCCTTTGTAGCTGGTGTTGTTGCCCTTATGCTGAGTGCCAATCCTAGCTTGACTCCTGCTCAGGTAAGGGATACTCTTACAAGCTCTGCTACCCATGCTACTTCAACCTAGTACCGCTGCCTTGGAATGACGCTCGAGTACTCGCTAACGTAATTCTTATACCGCAACCGTTTCATTGATTTGGAAGGGGTGGTTTATTTAAGCCGAGGTGTACTAGTAGTCCACCAAAACCCGGATATGGTGGGCAGTGCCCACCCTACGTGTATTTCTGGAATTTTCACTCTTGTAGTAGGATTGCTATAACAATCCGTCTAGGAGTATCGAACACCTCCCCCTGCCCCTAGTAATGCGCAATTCACAATTTTGTACAGCAAAGCGGCAGCAAGTGTGGCAGCATAAGAAGAGAGGAGGAAAGAAAATCTGAGCAGAAAGAAGTGCATGCGGCAGATATTGCCAAACGCAACTTCGGACGGTTTTTGCCTTTTCTGAACTTTCCTACGATTAGTGTGCCTGCTTCCAAATGGCATAGCGCATTTTAGTCACGACAGCAATTATGCTTTCGCTACTGCCATCTTCACCCAGCCCATTAGCAACCGCATCAATGTCTTAACAAAAGGCCTCTCAGACAATCCCGATGCAAAAATTTCACCGCCAAGCATGAAAGTGGTGTTTTACCCCACTCCCCATTGCCCCTAATCCCCAGAGGGGGCCCCGAGTTCCCCACTCCCTACTCCCTACTCCCTCTTTCAAGACAGAAGTTAAACTTTTTGGCATTTTTGACAGATATTTTGGCGGAAGGCAGCTATCATCGTCTGAATATTTGGATTCAACTCCAAAAAGATATATAGTAATACCTTCGTATTAAATGAACACAGAAAACTCGGAAACTTACATAAATCACCCTACCTGGGGCTTACTCTACAGAATATGTATAGTGGATGAAAATCAAGAGTTGTTCACAACACTTTATGCCCAACGCTTATTTTTTTTGGTAACAAATGATGCCAAGGATTTTAAATTTCAGTCGATAGGTCGTACCGAAGCAAGAATGTTGCTCGAAAATCGCTTACGTAACCTGCGTCGCAGTGGGCAATCTCAGGAGTACGATAAGCTTCAGAGTGTTTTCCAACGCACATTCCAATGAGCAGTTCGATCCTCGAACGTATTGCGGCTATTCGCTCCTCACTTCCAGCTTCAGTCAGGTTGATTGCTGTCACAAAGCAAGTTCCTACTGAAGCAATGCGTTCTGCTTACGCTGCAGGAATTCGAGATTTTGCGGAGAGTCGCATTCAAGAAGCAGCCAGCAAACAAACCGAGTTACAATATTTATCGGATATTACGTGGCACTTTATCGGGCATTTGCAAGCCAATAAAGCCAAAAAAGCTATTGAACAATTCAGGTGGATTCATTCAGTAGATAATTTGAAGCTGGCACAACGCTTGAACCAATTGGCGCAACAGCTAGGAGTAAGTCCTCTAGTTTGCTTGCAAGTAAAAATTTTGCCCGACCCCAATAAGGCGGGTTGGAACGTGTCACAACTCTTAGCTGACTTACCAGAACTCAATCAATGCAAAAATTTACAAATTCAGGGATTGATGACAATCCCGCCGTTAGGATTAAATGATTCGGAAATTCTGAATGTGTTTAATCATACCCGCAACCTAGCAAAACAGATCCAGGAACAAAACTGGTCTGACATTCAAATGCAGCATCTTTCAATGGGAATGTCCAGCGATTACCAAATAGCCGTGCAAGCAGGTGCAACGATGGTAAGACTTGGAACCATCTTGTTTGGAGGACGCCCTCTTTAGTAAGGGCAGGGGAGATGGGGAGCAGGGGAGCAGGGGAGCAAGAATTTATCGGCAATTAGTTCTTTTCCCCTCAGCCCCTCTGCTCCTCTGCCCCTCTGCCCCACTCCTTTACGTGAAAAGAAAGTTTTAAGACACGCTGGTTTAGTAGGTAACAAAAGATATATTATTTACAAAAGCAAACACAACTTAAAAATACAGGGTTAAGAATAGCTTTCCATAGTGAAGTGTTTAGGATATAATCTTAACTCATTATTGTGTGTAAACCACGCATAAACGTTTCAGGGGGTATCTATTTCTCAAAAAACTCCTAGTAGATGCTACAACAAACAAGAGAATTGCTAAATTGTCTACCCTCTGTGGCGGTGTAAGTAAACCGAATTAATTTTTTGCCAGATCATAGATAAAGAAATTGGCACGAGGAGCATGATTCATGAACAATATTTTTTCCAAATTGAGAGACTTTGTGGGTCTGAATGAGCCAGTGGAATACGAGTACTATGAAGAAGAACCAGATGCAGAGAGTTACCAAAATCTGTATCAAGAACAAAATCCCCAAGCGACACCACAAGAAGCCTCTACTCAAAATCGACGCTGGCGGGAACCCATGCCTACCATGGGAATGGGAGATGATGTAGCAACCGGAACTAAGTCTATGAGTAATGTTATTGGTATGCCAGGAGCAGTAAATGGGATTTCAGAAGTTTTGGTGCTAGAACCACGCACCTTTGAAGAAATGCCTCAGGCAATTCAAGCATTGCGAGAGCGTAAGTCAGTGGTATTAAATTTGACAATAATGGACCCGGATCAAGCGCAGCGGGCAGTAGATTTTGTCGCAGGTGGTACTTACGCTCTTGATGGACATCAAGAACGCATTGGTGAGAGTATCTTCTTGTTTACACCAAGCTGTGTACAAGTTAGCACGCACACGGGAGTTATTCATGAAGTACCCCAACCGCCTGTGCGTCCCTCTCGTCCCACAGGTCCAAATCCAGCATGGGGAACTGAAGTTAACCGGATGGTACAATAAACTAGTGATTTGGGGTTTGGGATTTGGGGTCTGAGATTGAATCTAAAATCCAAAATCCAAAATCCAAAATAGAGTTGGGGAATATTGACTTGTCTGTCAAATTTGGCTTAATTGGTGGCGGGGTAATGGGAGAAGCGCTCCTATCCCGCCTGATTACTCTAGGTATTTATCAACCATCAGAAGTCCTCGTCAGCGAACCGCATCTCTCCCGCCAGAGTGTTTTGGAGGATCTGTATGGTGTTAATGTGACGGCAGATAATCGTTTAGTTTTCACTCAAGCAACGGAAGTTGTGTTTTTGGCAGTGAAACCCCAGGTGTTTAGTGCAGTAGCCCAAGAATTAGCAGATGTTTTGGCTACAGAAGATTTAAAGCCGCTAGTCATTTCCATTTTGGCAGGTGTGTCTTTAAGTCAGCTAGAAGCAGCTTTTCCTCAGCTACCAGTCATTCGGGCAATGCCTAATACCCCCGCAACCGTGGGAGCAGGAATGACTGCAATATGTTCAGGTGCATACACTAAAGCAAACCACCAAGAAAAAGCACTACAGATTTTTGCAGCAGTAGGAGAAGTCGTAGAAGTATCAGAAACGCTGATGGATGCAGTAACAGGACTATCAGGATCGGGTCCCGCTTATGTGGCAGTTCTTGTAGAAGCACTCGCTGATGGGGGTGTATCAGTGGGTTTACCCAGAGCGATCGCAAATTTTCTGGCATTACAAACCGTGCTAGGAACAGCCAAACTCCTGCAAGAAACCAAAATACATCCAGCAGAACTTAAAGACCGTGTTACCAGTCCAGGTGGTACGACAATTGCTGGTGTTGTCCAGCTAGAACGATCTGGATTTCGCTCAGCGATCATTGAGGCAGTAAAAGCTGCCACAGCCCGCTCACAAGAACTGGGAAAGTATAGTAAGGAGTGAGGAGTGAGGAATTATGAATTATGAATTATGAATTTTAACTCCTAACTTTTAACTCCTAACTCCTTCTTAACTCCTAGAAAGTTGACAAAAGAGTGGTTAATATAGTAAAAAGTCTGGTTGCAATTGTGATTGAGTGAATTATCCCGCGCTGTCAAGAGAAGTTGACCCAAGTTCAATATTTCCATTTAAACTGGACCAATTCCAGAATGAGGCGATCGCGTCTCTGAATGCAGGAAGCTCTGTAGTTGTATGTTCCCCCACTGGTTCAGGCAAAACATTAGTAGGTGAATACGCCATCTATCGAGCCCTAGCACGCGGAAAACGAGTGTTTTATACGACTCCCCTGAAAGCGCTGTCGAATCAAAAATTACGCGACTTTCGCGCCAAATTTGGCTTTGAGCATGTCGGGCTGTTAACTGGAGATGCCAATATCAACCGAGATGCATCGGTTTTGGTGATGACCACAGAAATTTTCCGGAACATGCTTTATGGTACACCTATCGGGCAAGTTGGTATCTCATTAGCAGACGTAGAGGCAGTGGTATTGGACGAATGCCACTACATGAACGACCGCCAACGCGGGACAGTTTGGGAAGAATCAATTATCTATTGTCCCCGTGAAATTCAACTCGTAGCCCTTTCGGCAACGGTTGCCAACAGTGATGAACTCACCGATTGGTTAAATCAAGTTCATGGTCCGACTGATTTAATTTACTCCGATTTTCGCCCAGTTCCTTTGGAATTCCACTTTGGCAATACCAAAGGGTTGTTTCCTTTACTGAATGATGACAAAACTCAAATTAACCCCCGCCTACTAAAGAGGAAGGGCAGAAAGGGAGACAATCTGAGGGGTAAAGGTGGTGGTAGACCAGAGGCTCCTAGCATAGTCTCTGTGCTAAGCCAGCTACAAGAGCGGGACATGTTACCAGCAATTTACTTTATCTTCAGCCGCCGTGGATGTGATAAATCTGTGGCAGAAGTGGGCGATTTATGGCTGGTAAATCCAGATGAGGCATACAATTTACGGGTGCAAATTGACGACTTTCTCACCCGCAATCCTGATGCCGGACGTTCTGGACACGTCGCACCTCTGTACCGAGGTATTGCTGCTCACCACGCTGGGATTTTGCCTGCATGGAAAGCGCTTGTAGAAGAACTCTTTCAGCAGGGGCTCATCAAAGTAGTATTTGCTACCGAGACACTGGCGGCAGGAATTAATATGCCAGCTCGGACAACAGTCATTTCTACCCTTTCCAAGCGTACTGACACCGGACACCGCCTGTTGAACGCCTCTGAGTTCCTGCAAATGGCGGGAAGAGCTGGTCGTCGAGGAATGGATGAACGCGGTCATGTGGTGACCCTGCAAACTCCTTTTGAAGGAGCGAAAGAAGCAGCTTATCTGGCAACCTCCAAAGCAGACCCCTTAGTTAGCCAATTTACGCCGGGTTATGGCATGGTGCTGAACTTACTACAAACCCACACTCTGGAGCAAGCCAGGGAACTGATAGAACGCAGCTTTGGGCAGTACCTAGCAACGTTACACCTGCGACCACAGTACGAGTATATTGCCGAACTGCAAACACAACTGGCTCAACTTCAGGAGGAAATGACTGCGGTTAACGACAATGAAATAGCTAATTATGAGAAACTGCGACAGCGCCTGCGGGTGGAGCAAAAGCTGTTGAGAACGCTGCAACAGCAAGCGCTAGAAGTCCGACAAGAGGAATTGGCGATGATGCTGGGTTTTGCAGTGTCAGGGACGTTGTTAAGCCTCAAGGGAAAAAACATCACAGCCTATTTACCTGTAACAGCAGTGCTAGTAGGGAAAGCACCTAGTTCTGGTCCGTCTCCTTACTTGGTATGCTTGGGGCAAGATAACCGCTGGTATGTGGCAACAGTCTCTGATGTCGTGGATTTGTACGCAGAACTGCCACGAGTTGATGTCCCTCCTGACTTCCTACCACCTGCGGAAATGCCAATCAAGTCAGGACAGTCACGTCGTGGTGATGAGGAAACAGCAGCGATCGCAAGGCAAATTCCCGACCCTGGAGAGTCTGTGAATATGCCACCAGAAGTGAGAGAACAACTCAGTTTGGTAACTGCACTGCAAGAGCAATTAGAGGCTCACCCTCTATCGCAATCAGGCAATATTGCCACTGTTTTCAAACGCAAAACACGCGTTGCCGAATTAGAAGCCGAAATCCAACAGATGCAAGCACAAGTAGCGCAACAGTCCCAACGTCATTGGGAAGAGTTTCTCAATCTGATTGAGATTTTGCAGCGCTTTGAATGTCTAGATAACCTAGTTCCGACAAAATTAGGGGAAATTGCCGCCGCAATTCGGGGCGAAAATGAATTATGGCTGGGTTTAGCTCTTGCCAGTGGTGAACTAGATAACCTAGATCCCCACCATTTGGCAGCAGCAGTAGCAGCTTTGGTGACAGAAACGCCGCGTCCAGACAGTAGAGTTAGCTTCGATCTCAGCGATGAAGTCGCAGAAGCTTTGACAAAGTTGCGGGGAATTCGCCGCCAGATGTTCCGGTTACAACGTCGGTATAACGTAGCTTTACCTATGTGGTTGGAGTATGAGTTAATTGCTCTAGTAGAACATTGGGCGTTAGGGATAAACTGGGTAGAACTATGCGAAAATACCAGCCTGGATGAAGGTGATGTGGTGCGAATTTTACGTCGGACACTAGATCTATTATCGCAAATTCCCCACGTACCTCATATGTCAAAAGCCTTGCATAGTAATGCTAATCGTGCTATGCAGTTGATCGATAGATTCCCAGTCAATGAGGTAGTTGAATAGTTCGGCAAGAGGAACTTGCAGAACTCCTATTCAATGAGAAATATATAGGATGGAGCGGAGCGCTGTTTCACTTTGTGATATGGTAGCAAGAGGTCGTGTCTAAACATCACGACTGAACCCCAGTTTCATATAAGTATTTAGACAGAATTAATTACACACATTGAAATCCTGTTAAGATTTAAGAATCTTGACCAATGAATTTAATTTTGTCCGACTACTTACCTCACTCCAGTTATTACGCAGCGACCTCCTCCAGTTGCCGAAAATTTTGCTTCAGTATGTCAGTGATTCTCTCGGCAGGAGCAGGGATACCAAAGTAAAATCCCTGACCTTCTTGACAGCCACGCTTTTGTAAATATTCAAGCTGTTCTTGAGTCTCCACCCCTTCTGCTGTAATGTTCAATTGGAGGCTTTTAGCTAGTGCAATAATAGCATCAGTGATGGCAGCACTATCAGGATTGGAGGTCACATCTTGCACAAACGACCGATCAATTTTGAGCATGTTTATAGGGAAGCCCTTCAAATAGCTGAGAGAAGAATAACCAGTACCGAAGTCATCCAAAGCTAGCCATACCCCTAGTTCACGTAATTGTTTGAGGGTTTTAACGGAGTGCTGAATATCACTCATCAAAAAGCTTTCAGTCACTTCTAATTCTAAGTAAGATGCTGGTAATCCTGTCTCATGTAGGACTTGTGTGACAACCTCTACTAAATTTGGTTCTTCAAACTGTCGAGCTGAGAGGTTCACTGACACGCGAATGGGCTTAATTCCAGCCAGATGCCAGGCACGGTTTTGGGCGCAGGCAGTTCGCAATACCCATTCCCCAATGGAGACAATTAAACCATTGTTTTCTGCGATGGGAATAAATTTTGTGGGAGAAACCAAACCTCGTGTAGGATGTTGCCAGCGCACCAGTGCTTCTAGTGCCGTTACTTGTCTGGTTTGCAAATCAACCAGAGGTTGATAATAAACTACCATTTCGCCTCGTTCCAGCGCCCCACGTAATTCGTTCTCCAATGCTAATCGCTCCTGTAACTGAGCGTTAAATTTAGGTGAATAGAACTGGTATTGATTGCGCCCTTGCTGTTTTGCTTGATACAATGCCATATGAGCCTGTTGCAGTAGTTGTTCTACATTTTTGCGATCGCCTAAATAATTAATAGTGATACCCATAGTAACTGTAATATGAATCTGCTGCCTATCTATTAAAAAGGGTTTGGACAGCATAGCCAGTAGTAACTGCGATAGTTTGCTCGCACTCTCAAACGAAAGTAGATCCGTGCGAGCGATCGCAAATTCATCTTGGCTCAAATGGGCAAGGATATCTGTTTGAGCTATATAGTTTGTTAAACGTTGGGCAACGGCTCTCAACAGCAAATTTGATTTTTCATGCTCCAATCCATGACTCATAGCTGTGAAATCATCAATGCCAAGCAAAAAAATAGCTACAAGCTGCTGATGGTTTTGAGATTGAGCTACATTCTGATAGAGGCGATCACCGAATAAATGACGATTCGGTAATCCAGTCAGGTTGTCATAGTTCGTAACCTGATGAATTAACTCATCTAATTTATGCAGAGTTTGTGAGGTATCTGCCATTAAAGTACCTGCCTCATCTGCAAATTCTGTAGGCAGTTCGGGTAATTTTTGGGTGTGGAAATATTCTTGCAATGCAGCTGAGGTCAAAATTACTGGAGCGAGGAGGTGGTGCAGTGCATATAGGGTAACTAATGTACCAGTCAATGTAGCCACAAGAGCGATGAGCAGCACTCGCGCCGACATCTCCCAAGAATATGAGTTAGAAGTAACGAAACTAAAGAGTAAAGTTAGCAGTGGTACGTGAGTACCTAAAAACGCCACCAACATGATTTTGGCGGTGTAACTTTTCTTGAGTAATCCGAATTGAGCTAGAGACGAGTATAGATAAAGTTTCTGATTCATCTGCATAAAATTTTAGCCAAGGGTTGAGTGTCGGCAAATGGTCTACTATCTTAATACTCAGGATTGGATTGGAATTGCAGTCTTAAACTCGCTTCCTCTACCTGGTTGAGAATTCACCGAACAAGGCACTCATGAAAAAGTAGAAATTTCATTCTCAGTAGGTGTGCGAGAATAATACAAACTCAGGAAAGAATGCTGATTCCTAAACATTTACAAATATAGAGGAACCAGTGGATACAAAGCAACTGTTTATACATATCTTTGTTAAAAAATCACATCCAATTTTCTACTTTTCCAGATGTTATACTTGCAAAAAGCGATATCTGATAGAACTTACAGCCAATACTATAGCTAAAGAGGCGTTCGGCATCTTATGTGAAGATACTGGTATTACTGGTAAATTAATTAACATATTTTATACAAAAAAAATAGGTGAAGAGAAATAATTACCACTCTTGTGCAGTCTCTGTTCCAAATAATTTAAGTAAAAGCTTGGTGGTTCTATGAAGCTTTTTTATATAAGTTTTTATCCAAGTATTGCTTCTATAAGGACTACTTCTTGATTCCAAATCAATAGATATCTCCGAAAAACATAAAAGCCTTGTTGTGACTAGCTTATAGGACGCAAATGCAAGCATTGCCAACCAGCTAGTCTTGACGATAGAATAAGAATTTGAAATAGTTACTGATAATAAAAAGGCGAAAATATGTAGTTATATGCATTAATTTTAGCGAGAGGGAATGGCATGTGTTTCTGGAGGTAATATAAGTGCCCCAATTCGTAATCTTACTATTCCACAAATCATCAAAATTACTTGTTGATATTTTTTGGAATTTAACCTAAATCTTTCCTGTACAACTCGGAATATTTTTACCGAACGAATTCGATTTACTTGTTCAATTAAACTAGACGGTAACAATTCCCGCTCGTATTGGTAACCAATAATTAAATGTATCATTGGCTGTGGATTCACTCACTCCAAATTGGATACCAAGTCTTTTGTAATGTCCTCATGTGTCTGAGATAGACCAAGGTTAAAATTATTTGTTCTTTTATAGATAATTTTGGTTTACGACCGCCTCCACCCGAGATAATTCTGATTTTCTTCGATTCCAACAAAGCTTGTTTTTCATGGTGTAGTTGTTCAGCATTTTGAAGTAATATTTTTAACTCAGGATAACCCAACCCTATTAATCGTTGTGTTTCTTGAGGATTTGCTTCGATGTGCTCTAGTACTGAACTCATAAATTTGGTGTAAAAAAACTTCTAGTATATGTTTTATCACAAAACATTACTATTTCGGAGATGTCTAATGAAACCTCTGCGGTATAGGAATTACGAATTATGAATTATTCGGTCATGGACGGATGTAGCAAGTTTGAGAGACTTTGCGATATGAGCCAAACATTCAGCCCTGCAATCATGAGCGCAATGCCCCAAGAGAGCAGTTTCAACCATAACGGATTGACAAACTCACCCATCAACTGGCGATTGCTGGTAAACATGACTAACGGGAAGACTGCAAACGACAGTTGGAAGCTCAAAAGTACCTGACTGAAAATGAGCAACTTGGTAGTGCCGCCCTCGCCGAACAGGACAATACAGATAAGAGTGGGGATAATCGCCGCTATCCTACTGATGACACGGCGTAACCAGGGAGTCACTCGCAAACTTAAAAAGCCTTCCATGACGATTTGCCCAGCTAAAGTTGCTGTCAGGGTCGAACTTTGACCGGAAGCGAGTAAAGCCAAGGCAAAAAGCAAACTAGCAACCTTTACACCTAAGAGGGGGGACAGCAATTTGTAAGCATCTTGAATTTCTGCCACCCCCTGATGTCCAGAAAAATGAAAGGCGGCAGCGGCGACAACCAAGATAGCGGCGTTAACGAACAGCGCGAACGATAGAGCAATTGTTGAATCGAGGGTGCCAAAGTTGATGGCTTCCCGTTTCTTTTCTGGAGTACGTTGCCAAGCCCGTGTTTGCACAAGTGCTGAGTGTAAATACAGGTTATGAGGCATGACAGTGGCACCCAAAATGCCTAGGGCAACATATAACATTTCCTGTTTTTGGAGAATCACTGGCTGAGGAACGAAACCAACTATGACGCTGGCAAAATCAGGGTGCGAAAAGATTACCTCCGCCAAATAACACAGTCCAATGCTGGACACCAGGGTGATAGTCAAAGCTTCGATATACCGGAAACCATAGCGCTGTAGCATCAGTAATAGGACTACATCCAAGCTGGTAAGGCATACACCCACAATCAGGGGGATGTGAAATAACAACTTTAGAGCGATCGCGCCTCCGATCACCTCCGCTATATCAGTGGCAACAATGCCAATCTCAGCAAGTATCCACAGGAAAATGTTGACTCTCTGGTTGAATTGGGTTCGACAAGACTTAGCCAAGTCTCTTTCAGTCGCGACTCCCAGACGTACACATAGAGTTTGCAACAAAATAGCGATGAAGTTGGAGAACAGAATTACGCTCAGAAGCGTGTAACCAAATTGGGCTCCACCTGCAATATCCGTAGCCCAGTTCCCAGGGTCCATGTAACCCACAGAGACTAGATAGCCTGGTCCGACAAAAGCCAGTAGCTTACGCCAGAAGCTTTTCCCTTCAGGAATGGTAATGCTGCGGTAAACTTCTCTTAGACTGGGCTGTGTTTCTGTATTCTCAAGCAGGGGCATCGCAATTATGAGATATGTCTTTTCATATTTATCTCATAATTCGGTTTTTAAGACCCAACTCTACCTCAAGAATGAGATTGCTCCTTTCCCGATATATCACCGAAGATTTCGTAGGCTGTGTTAGCGCCTATCAAGTTAATAAGTGTAAAATTATACGGTTTACAATTCTTATACTCGTTATACTCTTTATTAGGTTCTACCTGGGAATTTTTCGGAAGTGGCAAAGCCACTTTTTTTTCTGCAGGTTCTACCTGGGAATTTTCAGAAGTGGCTTTGCCACTTCTTTTTTTATCAAACGCTCCTGACTCCTGATATCATGTCCGGTTGATTAGTTATGATTCGGGGCATGGGTACAAAAATCTTAAAACTCTTTCTCCTCTGCCCCTCTGCCCCTCTACCCCCCTGCTGTCTTAATAATAAGTGTTTAACCGGACACGATATGACTCCTGTATTCTTCTTCAAGAGATAGCTTTTGGCTGAAAATTACGTAAACGTAGGGCATTCGTGACTACTGAAACAGAGCTAAATGCCATTGCTCCTCCTGCAATCATTGGGTTAAGTAACCACCCAAAGAAGGGAAACAAAATCCCGGCAGCGATGGGAATACCTACAATGTTGTAAATAAAGGCAAAGAAAAGATTTTGGCGAATGTTGCGCATAGTGGCGCGACTCAGCTGAATTGCCGTAACAATGCCTTGCAAGTCTCCAGAAATCAAGGTGATATCGCTGGCGGCAATTGCCACATCTGTTCCAGTGCCGATCGCAATTCCCACGTCAGCCTGTGCTAAAGCAGGTGCATCATTAATGCCATCACCTACCATCGCGACAATTTTAGATTGGGGTTTCTCCTCTGACCCCCCTGTTTCCCCTGCTTGAAGAGACTGAATAACTGCCGCTTTCTGATCTGGGCGAACTGCGGCGAAGACTTGCGTGATGCCAACTTGTTGTGCGATCGCCACAGATGTTGGGCGATTATCTCCAGTCAGCATGATGACTTCTAAACCTAACTTCTGTAATGCTCTCACTGCTTCTACTGAAGAGGGTTTGAGGGCATCTGCAATACCCATTACCCCTTGGATCTCCCCATCTACGGCAATCCAAACGACAGTTTTACGAGCGGCTTCCCAAGTGTCTTGATAATCCTCCAAAGAGAGTGTAGCAATTTTGAGTTCTTCCATCCAGCGTTGCGTGCCGATTTGTACTAGTTGATCAGAAACAGTGCCTTGCACACCACTCCCTGCAAATGCTTGAAAATTCTTAGCTTCTGAAATATCTACCTGTTGTGATTGAGCATATCTCATTATCGCCTCTGCTAAAGGATGCTCTGATTGGCGTTCCACTGAGGCTGCTAAGTGCAAGAGTTTCATCTCCTGACCATGGGCAGTTCCGTGAACGGTTGCAAAGTCAGTTACCGTAGGTTTACCCTGTGTCAGTGTGCCAGTTTTATCTAGTACAATAGTTTTGATTTTGTGAGCGAGTTCCAAACTTTTCGCATCCCTAATTAAAATGCCGTTTTCTGCGCCTTTACCTGTTCCTACCATGATAGAAGTGGGTGTGGCTAAACCCAAAGCACAGGGACAAGCGATAATCAAAACACCAACTGTAGGGATCAGGGCTAAAGTGAAATTGCCTGTGATGTAAAACCAAAGGACAAAGGTAACGATGGCGATCGCAATCACCACTGGTACAAACCAACCCGTAACGCGATCGGCTAACCTCTGAATTGGAGCTTTAGAACCTTGCGCCTGTTGCACTAATTTAACGATTTGTGCCAGAAATGTATCTTTTCCTACTCGTGTTGCCCGGAATTGCAAGCTACCTGTTTGATTGATTGTCGCACCAATAACCTCATCACCAAGCTGTTTTTTGACTGGTAAACTTTCACCAGTTACCATCGATTCATTTACCGTAGAAACACCCTCAATAACTTCTCCATCCACGGGAATTTTTTCACCTGGACGTACCAAAATCACATCGTTAATTCTGACTTCTTGAATCGGAATATCAATCTCTTGTCCGTTACGAATAACTCTGGCATCTCGTGCTTGCAAACCGATAAGTCGATGAATTGCTTCTCTGGTTTGACCTCGGGCACGATGTTCTAGAAGCCGCCCTAATAGAATTAAGGTAATGACGATAGATGCAGTTTCGTAGTACATCTGAGGCATCAATCCTTGAGCAGTAAAAAATCTGGGGAAAATAGTAGCAAATACAGAATAGAAATACGCTGCACTTGTGCCTAGGACAATTAGTGTATCCATCGTTGCAGCATAGTTTTTCAACGCTTTCCAACCATTGATATAGAATCTGTAACCACACCAAAACTGCACAGGTGTGGTTAAGACTAACTGGAACCAAGGATTATGCAACCACGTTGGGATGAGAGGTAAACGTAATCCAGTCATTATCGGTAGTGACCCTACTACAAGTAGGACACTAATCACTACTCCCACCGCAACCTGAATGATGAGGTTGTGTGATGCTGCTAGACGGGTGGCTTTTTGGGCATCATCCTCTCCCGTGATGATTTCTTCTTGGAGAGGATCAGCCGAGTATCCAGCCGCCTCCACAGCTTGTTGAATTTTCTCTAAATTAGTTTTTTGGGGGTTAAATTTAACTGTAGCTTGCTCTGCACCGAAGTTGACACTGCATTCATAAACACTGGGAACTTCCAGAATTTTTTGTTCGATCCTTCTAGCGCAGGAAGCACAACTCATACCTCGGAGTTTCAATGTGAGGGTATTTATATTAGCAGCCATACTACTACTTCTGCCGATTGGTCAGTTCCTGTGAAACTAAAGCTATACTAGAATCTCTAGTCAACTAGAGAGTCAACCTTCTGCAGGACATTAAACATTAATTTTTAATGTTTAATTTTTGAATAGGAGCGAAGCGATGGTGTTAATTCAAGATCATAAACCACTCTTAATTGGTCAGGTAACAGCCTTAAGCGGAGTTCCTATCAGGACAATTCGCTACTACGAAAGTATAGGTTTACTCAAGTCATCGGGGCGAACAGAGGGGGGCTTCCGACAGTTTTCATCCGATGTACTTAAGCGTCTTTCCTTTATTAAACGCGCTCAAACCCTTGGTTTAAGCCTACAAGAGATTGGCGAAATCTTCCAAGTTTATGATGGGGGAAAACCTGCTTGCAATGAAATTCAACAGAAGCTAAAAGATAAGATATCTGAGATTGATCGGCAAATTGAGCAGTTTTTAACCTTGCGGGGTGAATTGCGGGAATTACTTCTAGGATGGGACAGTTTAAGCACTAAGCCGGAAGATACGATCTGCCCCAATATCCAAAAAGATGGAATGTTAGAGTCCAAATCCTAACTATAAATATAGAAACTCGACGGTGACCGACAGACGAACATATCAACAAATATCCAATTCCTACAGTTGACCGTCAACAGTCAACCGTTATTTCTTCGAGTTCCCCTAATCAGTTGCTACAGCCAGGTCAAAGAATTTTAGTGTAAACGTAGTCCATCCAGCGTTGCTTTCAACTTGAATAGTTCCTTGTAGTTGTTCGACTAACTTCTGTACCAAAGCTAACCCTAACCCCGTACCACTTTGTTGCCAGATGTTGGCATTAGGAACGCGATAGAATTTCTCAAAAATTCGTGACAAAGCGGCGGCTGGAATTTCTGCGGAATTGCTGATCCTAAAAATAGTAGGGGATGTGGAAGGGAACGCGTTGCACAGGACAGTACCTCCTTGAGTATCTTGAGATGGAGAGTTTCCAGACTTGAGGCGATCAGTGTCCGACTGCCATGAGTCCGTGCAAAGTGCCCGATCTGATCGTTGCGTGGGCAGATCTCCAATAGTAGTATGACTGCCATCGGACTGCCGTTCCGTTGAGGCGGATTCTCCCTCATTGCCCATTGCCTGTGCCTCATTCCCTTCGCGGCAAACACTTAGGACAATTTCACCACCAGCCGGGGTGTACTTACAGGCATTATTCAGCAATTCAGTAAAGATTCGTGCCAAACTGACATTGTCTGAGATCAGAGGCGGTATATCAGGGGGGAGATTAAGTCTAAGAGTTTGCTGGCGTTCGTGAGTACGGACACGAAACGACTCAACAATGCTATGCAACCAGTATTGTAAGAGCAAAGGTTCAGGACTAAGCAGGAGAGATGTTGCAGCTTCTACTCGCTGTAAGTCTAGCAGATCGTTGATCAGTTCAAGCTCGCGATCGCACTCAGCTTGTAATATCTCTAGATAGCGCTGACCTTGCTCGCCAGTGCCAGTAACTTGTAGAACTTGAATTGCCATCATAATATTAGATAGAGGAGTCCGCAATTCGTGAGAAACGGTATTTAAAAAGTCGTCTTTGAGTAGATTGAGTTGTTTCAATTGCGCTACAAGTTGTTCTTGCTCAATTTGCTTTTGGCGCACCTCAATAGCCCGCTGGCGCTCAGTGATGTCCCGAAACACCAAAACTGCACCTATAATGTTATCTTTGTCATCTTTAATTGGTGCTACGCTGTCATTAATAGGTATTTCTGTACCGTTTCTAGAAATCAGAATACTGTCTTCCTCTTGACCAACTATAACACCATCTTTAAGTACTTTTTTAAGCGGATTTTCGATAGGCTTACGAGTTTCTTTATTAACAATCCTTAAGACTTCTGACACGTGTTTTCCACTAACTTCTTTCTGTTTCCAACCGATCAATTTTTCGGCAACTGGATTCATAAAAGTTACTAACTCGTGAGCATTGGTAGCGATCACGCCGTCACCTATACTTTTAATAACTGTTGCTAGCCATTGTTGATTTTCTTTCAATTGCTTTTCTTGTTTATATTTGGAAAAAGCAATTTCAATAGTAGTGTATAATTCTCTTTCTTTAAAAGGTTTAATTATATAACCAAAAGGCTCTGTTTGTTTTGCTCGTTCCAATGTCTTTTCGTCAGTATAAGCGCTCAGATAGATTACTGGAATTTTTAAAATTTCATGGATTTGTCTAGCAGCTTCCACACCATCTATATCCCCTTTTAATCTAATATCCATTAGGACTAAATCTGGACAAATTTCTGCTGCCTTCTTAATTGCCTCTTCCCCCGAAGAAGCTGTGGTAGGAACAGTGTAGCCAATTTTCTTTAGGCATTTTTGTAAATCTTTGGCAACAATGCCTTCATCTTCTACTACCAAAATTTTTATAACTGTCATTTTTTCCTCGAATTTTAGTTTTTGAATACTGCTGGAAATGTAATTCTAAAATTTACTCCATTATGACAGTTTAGCTCGATTTTACCTGAAAGTTGATTAGTTAAAGCGTCTACTAACTGCAGCCCTAATGTTGTTGTTTTTTTGTGGTCGATATCTGGCGTTAAGCCAATACCGTTGTCACTAATTATTAGTATAAATTGATTGTCATTATAGGCAACAATTTCAAGGCGAATTTCTCCATTTTTGCCTTTGGGAAATGCATGCTTTAGAGAGTTAGAAACAATTTCATTGATAATTAATCCACAAGGAATTGCCAAATCTAAACCCAGCAAAATCGGACCGATATTTATTGTGAGGGCGATAGCATCTGAATTGACTTCGTAGGAACTAAATAAACTTGCCACCAAATCTCGAATGTATTCACCAAAATCAATCCTCGCTAAGTCTTTAGATTGATACAATTTCTCGTGAACCAGAGCCATTGATTCAATCCGCTGCTGGCTTTGTTTGAATATTTCTAGATCGTGCGTGTCCTTGATATACTCAGATTGCAGGTTAAGCAAACTAGAAATGACCTGTAAATTGTTTTTGACTCGATGGTAAATTTCTTTCAATAGCACTTCTTTTTCAACCAGCGATGCTTGAATCTGCTCCTCTGCCTGCTTGCGCTCAGTGATTTCCGTACTCAGTGTTTCATTGATTCTGATTAACTCTGCTGTCCGTTCCTGAACCCTCATTTCTAGTTCGTCACGTACCTTACACAGTACTTCCTCTGTACGTTTGTGTTCGACAACTTCCTTTAGTAGGTCTAAGTTTGTGACTTCTAGTTGGGTACGGCTAGGCAAAGTTAGTGCCTTAGATAACAACGACATCAGTTCTAGAGCCGTAAGTACAGAGAAAAAAGCAGTGATGGCTTTGATCAACCCGGATAGCCAATAGGTAGGATACCAAACCATCCACACGTCCATGATGTGAGTTGTGCCACAAGCAAGAATGAATGTTCCAAATATCAGGAACATCCAATTAAAAGGCACATCTCGTCGGGTGCGAACAAAAAAGACCAGCATGACTGGAATTGAATAATAGGCAAGTGCAATCAGCGAATCTGATACAAGATGAAGCAACACTAATCCTGGCTGCCAAAGGTAACAATGCCCATGAGGAATGAACTCTTTAGAAAACAAAATCTGCCAAAATTCGCCCATAAACAATAGTTTGTCATCATCCTTGCAATTCAGGTCAACTGTCTTTACCTAACCTGAAATATAAGTATTTCCTTTATTAGGCTATATATAATAAGTCAATAACCGTCACCCTAGTTCTACTGAACTTAGGCAACCTGTAAAATTTAGCAACTAGATTAATATAAGTATATTTACGGTATATGGCAAGCAGATCGTGTGTTAATATAATAGTAATTTTTCTCAAAGACGTAAAATTTTTAACCTTCTTTCGCGGAATTAAGAGTCTCCTTGAGGCGGGGATGGATAGCGCGGTAAAAACGAGGGCATCTCTGACCAATGGAGTGCTAACCAAGGGAGGAGGTGTCCGAGTTTTTACCATTCTCTATTTTTAGCGAATCAATAAACTCTTCAATGATTTGAGTCATTGTTTTATCTTTCTGTACGGCGTATAAGTGAATCTTGTTGAATCTACGCTCACTCATGCGAACTGCTAATACTTTGTTTTTCATTTTTGTTAAACATTGTTTGTACATTCATGCTAGCATAGGGATCACAAAAAAAAGAGGTGATTTGCTTGTCAAGTGAATATGGCGCTCAAAAGGTCATATGATCTCTGCCCAAAGTAGAGACAGAATGGTTATAAATTTGACTTCTAAATAACGGTTTACCTAGAAATAGGCGTTTTCCTTTTGCATTAAGGCTTTAATTCCCCTTTCATTCTCAAAATAAGCGAACGCACAGAAATTAGCTAACTGTGCTATATACGCACTAAGACAATCTGTTATCTGGTTTGGTCGTTCTAGATTCCATTACAATTAAATCTTGTTTATTTAATCCTCCAATTAATCCATCTAAATAAGGGTTGTACTGACGGGGCGACAAAGTACGCTGAAAGGGTTGAAATGTAAAGAGTGTAGCAATTTATGGTAAAAAAAGTAGGTCTAGCTTTGTCAACAAGACTTACTTATTGATAATGTT
>Ga0116227_10008695_pt1 | contig 18933 bp, 17 predicted proteins | sample S1TSphgellanicum_FD_89693 | JGI IMG/M metagenome (GOLD analysis project Ga0116227, IMG submission 89693) | Host-associated microbial communities from peat moss isolated from Minnesota, USA - S1T2_Fb - Sphagnum magellanicum MG | ecosystem: Host-associated > Plants > Peat moss > Unclassified... | reverse complement strand
TTATAAAAAAAAAAAAAAAAAAAAATAAAAAAAAAAAAAAAAAAAAAAAAAAACAACTAATGCAACTTTGATGAAAGGGCCAAAATGTTGTAAACACATTAAAAAACCCCAATTTAATCATCATATGACCATTATTATTATTATTTCTAGAATGCTTTGAAATTCTAGCCCCTACTAGCTACCTACATTTCATAACCCTTCCAACTAGATTTTTTGAAAAGAAATAAACATACCCAAAACTGATGCTACTATGAAAAAGGGGTCAAATGTCATAAATGCATCAAAATACCTTAATTTGATCAAATACCCTTTTTTTTTTTTATCCTTTTAGAATGCTTTGAAATTTTGGCCACTTCTAACAACAAAAATTTGAAAACCCTTCCATCTAGATTTTTTGAAAAAATTTAAAAACACCCAAATTAATGTGAATTTGAAAAAGGGGTCAAAATGCCACAAACATATTGGAATACCCCAATCTAATCACATGGCCATAAAGTTTTTTTATTTTTCGAAAATGCTTTGAAATCTGGCCTTTATTAACCACCTATATTTGAAAACCCCTTTAGAGCATCTCCAGGGGTGCTCAATATGTGACCTTGTGAAAATATATTTCACATCCAAGTTGAGTTATGTACTCTTTTGCAACCCCACCCATAAAACTAAAACTCGAACATCAAATAGGTGGGGGACTACTAATAGCAAACCACCTGCACCAATCATTATGATGGGCCAATCGGAAACATTGAGCAGCAGTCAGATCGTATTTATTACACTCGTTTTTGCAGGTGCACAGCGTTGCTGTGCCGTGGCTTTTATCAGCTATGGCAACATGCACAATTATGTGAAGCCAAATCCATTCCCCTAAATCAAACTGACATACATAATTCCACAAAGCAAACACCCAAACAAACTCTAGTGTCATCACAAGTACAACAATACTAATTCACCTTATTTTTACATACCACTCACAACCTTTTTCTCCTTGATGTTTGTCCCCATTGCATAGAATAATGCAACCTTTCGAGGTTTGGTACATATGCTCCTACCATTGCTCTTGCCTTTGGAGTAGAACATGTGCCCCTTATTACCTAGAGCCGTAGGCAAAGCCACATTCCACTTCAAATGTGACATTGTTTCTACCAACTTGCCGAGTTGTATCATATGCGCCCTATACATAATGTACAAGTCCACAATGGCGGTATCAATGACATGGAGCATTATTCGGTGCCACCATTTGTGATTTCACCTTCACAAAATATAATATCCATAAATTTAACCCTACACATCAAATTTATGCATGTGCATTTAATAATGCATTAGCATTGGCTAGTAGTGATTTCCAATGGACCAATTAGATTCCATTGAGTGGCAATTGACCTACATGGTCAATTGGATTAAAAGTAATAGACAAAATGAAAATTAGTTTCTTGTCAAATCAAGAAATTCTAGCAAGCTTACTTGAAGCATGCATGTGGTAACAAAGTTGTCTTCTTGATCCTCTCTATGGATCAATGGTTAGAGCACTAAACCACCCCTTCCAATTAGTCTTGTAAGTCCTCGTGACACGCACCCCAACCTTCAAAAGATCCCAAAACAATGTAGGGTTAGAGAAAAAGTTATCACATGTGACAATGTAATTTTTGTTTTTATACCCATCCATCAATCCAATGACAATCTTGTGTTCAGCATCTTGCACCATAATAAATTTTCATTTTTTGCACAAACTTAGATTTAGCATTAACCAAACATCAAATCTTCACTTTCAAATGACAAGCTTTAATTTTCATGTATTGTCAAATGGGTGACTATCTCCCAATATATTTTATCATCATTTCATCTACACATAAATTATGTTCTACATTTTAGAATTGCCCACAAAGTTCATTGCATGCCTCAACTAACCATCTAATCTTCACAATTTTGTCATATAGCTTGGATCATCCTTATCTTCTATGATTGATTTTTTGTCAACTAGATGGATCCATTTAAGAATCGCTTCAAACCTAAACCTAGTCATATAATTGGCAATGACAAATGTCAACATATTTGTATTAGTGAACCCTAGTGTGAGGTACTCTCCTCATGGCCATAAAAATCAAGACTTTGATGAATACCCTCAATTTAAGAACAATAAGTTGTACCCAATTCACCCCTCATTTGGTGCCCCCTCTTTCTAGCTTTTAGGTGACATAAATGTTGGCGTAACACAAAACATTTTCAAGATGTTAGTTGGCCAAAACAAGAGGAAAAAATCAATTGATGTCTCACATAAGGGTAAAGAGGCGTTTAGTCCTCACCTTCCCGTACAACTAGCCGAATTTGAGTGATGGGAGAATTCCACATATTTTCTACAAACAATTATAACATTACCTACACATTAGAAAACTCAAATTCCAATTCATGGGTAGGATGTTGGGAATCTAGATACCATATTTTTGTGTTAGGAGACAACCACATACTATCTGACCGACCATTGGATTCAAGAATTCCACAAGAGGTGTTAAGTTTATAGTCAAAATCTTCAATGGTGTTATAAGAAACATCACAAAATGGAAACATGAGTGTATAACCCCAAACTCATCAAACTCAAGTTGCTCAATAAGGTCTAGGTCTCACCTACATTCAAAGAGGCTAACACATTTTCCAATTCGGTTTCTAGTGCAATAGAATCCTCAATGCAAATTGGGTTTATTTGACAATTATTTGCAATAGGGTTTATAGATGAATTGTTATTAACACCCTCTTGGTGGGAAAGGATTGGGATGACTTAAATCCGTCATGAAAAAACCCCCAAAAAACTTCCTAGAATTGCCACATCACCAAGAAATTTGGATGACGAAATTGTGCACTATGGCTACGAATGCAAAAGTTAGAAACAATTTAATACAAATTCAGAAAATGAAAGGTCATTGACATAAACTGAAATTCCAACCCTAAGTTCCACTTGTAGAATTGGGTGAGCCCTTGAAATTTATCCTAATCAAGTTTGAAGTTCCACAAAACAATTTTTTTGCAAGAAATTGAAATTAGCAAATCAATTTAATATTTAGTCTAAAGATATGAACATTACATCTAAAGGTAAAAGTGGCCATTCAAAAGTCCAATAACTATTTGTCCTTATATTTTTAGTAAAACAATTGACCAAAAAAGAATTAAAAATTGAACAAACGTATATTATCTGATCTACCATATAGTTTTATTTTTTTCCCTAAATAATGAATGCACCAAAAGAGAGAAAAACAAGAAATGTGAAGATGAGGGCTAGTAAAAAATCACAGGATCTAAACTAATGAACAAGATTTTCTAGATTTAATTATTTTTAATTTGAAAATCATTAATTGAAGATAAATTTCTCACACCAATCAACCTTCTAGAAAGTCTTGCACCATTTTTCAAACATTCCCAACTACACAATTGGGCTATTCACTCCATTTAAAGATTTTTTCTTGTTTTGGCAAGGTATGTTTGATTTTTTTTTAGTTTTTATAGAAGTGTATGTCCAATTATTTTGAATATTTCATTTGGTATATTTGTAACGTATAAACTACTGATTTTAAATATTTTTTTAATTGGAATTTATATTAATTATGTGACTAACTACCAAAACATAATGGGAATTTACTTATATTACAAAAATTCCAAAATTTGGCAATAAAAATCCTGTAAAAAATTAAAAATTTAACCATTTTCTAATGTTGTGGGGGCATGGCTTCTTCATCAACCATTACTACAAAATCCCACCAAAAAAAAAATCAAAAGCTCCAACATTGCCATGAATTTCCTAATGTGTTTTTTTTTGTTTTTAATGCTAGTTGGGGAGGAGGCATCAATGCTTACTATAATGCATGGCATTGAAAATTTGGGATTTAGATTTTCATCATTGCCAATTGCTAAATGATTTAGATATTTTGCATAAAACAAATGGCAGGGCACATTGATGTTCTCCAATGTAATAGATGGGGCAATGTTGAATTTTTGAAACATTACAAATGCAACTGAGAAAAATATGCACAAAAGTCGTCATCTCCATGGGATTCTTCACCTATTGGCATCTTTTCAAATTGTGTAATTGCTCCAAGCTTTCTTATTGCAAATGTGTCAAATGCAAATTTTTGTTGTTTCTCTAACCCACCATTCTCTTCAAAAAATGTTGAGCTTGTTGGAGAAGGCAATCGCACACCTTTCATTTTTTCTTTATGTCCATTCAAACAACTAGGCGATGTACCTCCAAAATAAGAAACAAAAGTTTTTTGTACTTGGATTTTTTGGCCACAAATCACCCTTGGGTTTTTTCACTTGCAAAGTTTTTCTTCATCAACAAGGAGCAAGACTTGATTCATAATCAAGTCACTTTGATTTTGATCTTCTCTAAGTCAACATTCTAGTTCTTGGAGTACTTTGGAATGTATCTCCTCTCTAGAATTAGAACCAACAAATTTATTATATCTAGAGTGTTAAAACCTCCAACCTTGAAAAAGTTGTTTGTTGAAATTATTATTCAAGTTGTTCTTGCTTATTAAAAACTTTGATCACTTAACAAGCTAATCTATAACAACATTAGGAACAACATTATGAAGTTATGAACTAGCTGGGAATGCACGACTATGTTTTTTTTAATATTTATGGGCAAGTTCTTGAATCAATAAATTGGATGATTAGTTTTCCTTTTTTTTAATCACACCTTGTCTTGTGTCAAATGGTTATTTTCTCAATAATTGGTCAACATTGCCTCAAGTTTCAATGTGAATATTTGATACTCAAATGCATATTTCATTTCAATTGGTATGAGGTAATTGTCTATTCATGTTTATACACAGAATCCCACCTTCAAGAAACAAGTTATTAGATAAACTCGCTTGATATGTCCATGTCAAGAGGATTTGAATACTCATGTTCATACCCAATGTCCAAATTGAAAAAACTTTAATCCCACTATCTAATTGATATGTTGAAATGGACATACATGCCCACCATTTGAAACAACCACAAAAGTGTTTATCACATGACCCAACACTCACCAATACATTATTCATTGGAAAACCAATATTAACACCGAGTTGTGATTCATTCACAAATGAGCCACAACAAGTTACCAAAGTGGAGATTGGGGACACCCATTTCAAGGTGAAGAGTAAGGAAAGATCTTTGGGATTTGTTGGTTGAAAAGGAAATGAATTTATTGACTAATGGAGAGTTTGAAAGGACCAAGTGGTTGGCTCTTTGAGAGTTTGCTCCAAACCCAGTTCCAAAATGGACAAGAACTTACATCTGAGGAAGAGCCACATTGTGGTTTGGAATTGGGAGGCAGATTAAGAAGCAACCCTGAAAATTTTGTAATCTGAGCTTGTGAGTAATTATTTGCATCCTTGCTGAAGCGCCTCATGTCCCATGATAACTTTTGATGGTGAATCCACTCTGCTGAACCCTCTCTCTCTTCTAGCTCTACTTGGATTGCAACCTACCCATTTCCTCTAAACTACAAACTACAATCATCTTGATCTTATGCACGAAAAATCTTTACCATCACAAAAACCTCAAAAACCTAAAATCTATGAGCTGCAACTCACTTCAAATAGTTTTCTCACTTGCATGTTGTGAAAAGGCTGAACAAGCAATCAGAGAAGAAACTCCCAACTGAGATTCTCTGCAATCCTTTTTGTCAAGGCTACGAAACAAAAAGGAACTTCAGCAATTAGTTTTGCAAACTATAAGGAAACTCCCTTTCTCAATATCATTGATTGATTTCATGTGTATGTCCAGTTTAGTGTGCACAATAAAGCTCTGCAAATCCATCTGAAGAATTAATTCAGACCCAAAAAAGCTCACAACAAAATCTCTCCTCCCACACCCTATCAGTCACATCCTCACATTGGAACATGACACACCTACATCATGCTTCACATTCACCAGTTTCCAGATGAGTCTCCTGAGATCACTGATAGCAGTAGCTGGTCCTCGCAGAAATTCTGCTCACCATCTTTCCTGACAACTTTGCAGAAATCTCAATTTAGATCTTTAGCTGTTTCCTGCATGTTTCTACATGGGCAGAGTTGAAGCAGAGACAAACAAAACTACATTAGCTGAATTCATCATCAATCATCATGCACAGCATTCTTTGAGATACACAGATCTTTGTGATGATTTGAAATTGAATCCATGTTTCTACAATCTGCTTCTCGAAATGCAACAGAAACTCAGGATGCAGATTTCTGTATAAATGGTTTGCCAAAAGTTTTGGGCACTAGCAGAATGTTAGATACTTATCTATAAGACTAAACCCCACTGTTGGGGAGCTGATGATGAACTAGTGCATAGTCATGGCAGCTTGTCACTGCTATTCTGTTCTGACTCTTTGTGAGCAACTCTCATAAGGCTGCAACGGCACTCATTGTCATGTTACCTTCAACTTGTGGAATAATTGCAACAAGCTACAATAGCAATAATGTTGGATTTAGTAATAAACTAAGATTCAATAGGATTTTCAACAAGCATTGTCAAGCAGAAATATACTTACATATTATTTATGTCTTGTATGCAACATATACTTGGATTGGAGTTTGTGAAAAATGTTTGGTTTTTCTCTTCTCTTCCTCATTTCTTCTTGTGTTCTTTTTGGGTTTTCTTTCTTCTTTTGTTCTTTCTCCTTTCTTGATGTTTTCTTTTGTAATCACCATTGCTCTTTTTATTTTGTTGAGCTAACTAACATTTATGGTAGAGTCCTCCCATCATTATTGTCACTTTCGTAATAGACATTTATGGTGCATTCACACTTGATGTTAATAAGTTAGTGTTAAATGAAAGTCTAGGTGGCATCTTAGGTGGCACCTAATGTTAAATGGGCAAATAGCTTAATGTTAAGTGAATGTTAGGTTAACATAAAATGTTTATGGTAAGTAAGTGTAAGTCCTAAACAACTAGCATAGTGCTAGGGGAACTCAACACTAAAGTCCTTAACACCAAGTGTGAATACACCTTTAGTTAGGTTTGAATGAAATGGAACATCAAAACATCATCCGGACCTTGGCATTTTTTCCTTGGTTGCTTCGAACTATATTCAAAACTAACACTACTTATGGGTGGGGTTTAGTATACAAACCATTGGGTGTCTTATTAGTGTGAAGGTTCCCAAGATTTTCCAATTAACATTGGCCATCAAAACAAACTGTTTCTTTAGTGTTGTTTTGTTGCAAATGAATAACGATTTTGGATTGTGCACTAAGTTGTTGAAAGCAAGAATGCAACAATTGAATCTAAATTTTGCAATGAAGGATTGTTGTAGGAGTGGGTGAAGAACATTAGACAAATGTGATGTTTGGAACATGTCTAGAAGGATGTTGAATATTCATTATTTAGTTTTTTTTTTAATATAGTACAAAGTATCAACATAATACGTTGGTATTGTACAATTTTTCAATGTGTTTGTGAGAACACAAGTTTTACATTTATGGTTCAACCCTATGGGACCTCACTTTAAAAGCTTACTTAGGTGCATAAAGCACTTGCTTTTCTTTTTCTTTGTTATCAAATATATATATATATATATATATGCTTTTTTACAACTTGGAAGATTTCTTCAACTTTATAGAGCATTGCTCTTATCTTCATCTTTTTCTTTACATAATTTAGTTATATTTCAAAGATTTCTTTATCCTTATCTTTCAACAACATCATCATTACATGTAGTGCAACCTATTAGAAAAAGGAGAGAGCAAAGCGACAAGAAGATGAGAGAAAATGATTGGCCGAAGTGGGAAAGCAAGACATAGATCAACTACAAAGAGATGGAAAATATAAAGATAAAATGATAAAATTTCAGTTTTTTTTAAAAACATAAGAAAAAGGTTGTCCTCTTGGCCCTTCCATTTAAATTATTTTTTTGAGTGTCGTCACCCTCGTGCCTAGGCACCTCAAAACATGAAAGTGCATCTAGGGCTACCCTTCTCCTATACAAAAATGCACCTTGGGGCCCCAAGGCATATTGATTGTGTCACTTTTGGGTTCATTTTTTAAAAACATAGTAGACTAGGAAGCATTCATGTTGTTTTTCAACATGCCGGCCACATGCATGACAACCCATAATCCTTGAGGGGCATATTATGTTGTATAAAGAAGAGTACTTAACAATAAGTTGTAATGTGGAAAAATGTTCACAGAATGTTCTAGTCTCACATTTCATGACACAATAAGTAGTCAAGTCGTTCACCAAATTGTGTCATGAAATGTTCTGTTATCATCACTACACCAAAAATGTCATTTTACGACTAGTCCTGTACAATTACAAGTGCATAAACAACTAAAAATGACATAAGCAATGATCGTAATCAATTACGAATGACATAAGCAACTAGTATAGTCAATAAGAACTAGTCATAAAATGACATTTCTAACATAGTAGCATTTCTAACATAGTAGTGCACATTTCTTGACACATGAAATGTTGAGTTCTCACATTTCATGACACAATAAGTAGCCCATCCACCACCAAAGATGGTGAACATCGTGGAAACAGGCAGGTGTTCATTATGCCGGGTATGCAACCCACCTCTAGCAAGCCTTGTCCAATGCCAGTAAGTTCCTCCCAGGGATGGAATTGTCATTCTTTCACCAAACATGGTTAACATCATGGAACGGGCAGGTAGGTGTTCATTATGCTGGGTTAATGTCACCCCTAGCAAGCCCATTTTGGCTGTACTGGACTCCCCCGGGGGCTGGCTGTCCCAGCATAATGGGCAGATGCTTGCCAGAACAAAGACTTCCAGCCCCTTAGAGAAGAGCTGAAATAGCAAGTCTGATATAGAATTGGGAATGAGCTTGAAATTTGGGGGGATGGGTTGGGTTGGTTGGGGGCGGGGGTGTAGTTCACAATGAGAGAGGTTCAAAGTCACAATTTGAAAACTCATGATATCATACTCCAAATGAGCAATGTGTGTCATTCTTAGAAGACCACACCAAATGTTCACAGAATGGGCTTGCTGGCTCTCTGAAAGGGTGGGTCTTTAAAGATGCACAATAAGCAGTGAGAGAGGAAGAGAGGTGGATTGATCAATTGATCCCATGTGAGGAATTGAGGCAGATTGATCCATTGATCTCATGTGAGGAATTGAGGCAGATCGATCCATTGATGTCATGTGACGAATCAAGACAGAAATTGATCAATCTCATATGAAGAATCAAGACACATTGATTGATGTCATGTGAAGAATCAAGACAGAAATTGATCGATGTCATGTGAAGAATCAAGACAGAAATTGATCGATCTCATGTGAAGAATCAAGACAGAAATTGATCGATCTCATGTGAAGAATCAAGACAGAAATTGATCGATCTCATGTGAAGAATCAAGACAGAAATTGATTGATCTCATGTGAAAAATCAAGACAGAAATTAATCAATCTCATGTGAAGAATCAAGACAGAAATTGATTGATCTCATGTGAAGAATCAAGACAGATTGAGCAATCTTATGTGAAGAATCAGGGAAGATGATCAACCTCACGTGTGGAATTGAGGCAGATTGATTGATTTCATGTGAAGAATCAAGACAGAAGTTGATCAATCTCATGTGAAGAATCAAGACAGATTGATCAATCTCATGTGAAGAATCAAGGCAGATGATTGATCTCATGTGCAGAATTGAGGCGCATTGATTGAAATTTCATGTGAAGAATCAAGACAGAAATTGATCAATCTCATGTGAAGAATCAAGGCAGATGATCGATCTCATGTGCAGAATTGAGGCGCATTGATTGAAATTTCAAGTGAAGAATCAAGATAGAAATTGATCAATCTCATGTGAAGAATCAAGGCAGATGATCGATCTCATGTGCAGAATTGAGGCACATTGATTGAAATTTCATGTGAAGAATCAAGACAGATTGATCAATCTCATGTGAAGAATCAAGGCAGATGATCGATCTCATGTGCAGAATTGAGGCGCATTGATTGAAGTTTCACATGAAGAATCAAGATAGAAATTGATCAATCTAATGTGAAGAATCAAGGCAGATGATCAATCTCATGTGCAGAATTGAGGTGCATTGATTGAAATTTCATGTGAAGAATCAAGACAGAAATTGATCAATCTCATGTGAAGATCAGTTGAGAGATGTGAAGGAAGAAAGGAGCAGGCTGTCAATCAATGGCAATAGACATGATGACTGTCAGTGTGATTATCATGGATCTCTCTAGACTTCTTCATGCATCTCTTCCACCTCAGGAAGTCTTTCTCAGTTGTGAAGATGGGTTGCTTTTCGAGGCTTTTAAGAGATTGCAACTTCCTGTCTGGATTTGCCAAATCATCCTCTCTGCTGAGGAAGGATTGAGCACTCCCAGAGATGAATTCCTTCCTGTAAGTTTTCAGTTTGCCTGCAGATCATGCTTTCCACCATAGCTGGGGATTGTTACTCTGCAATCACTTCCAAGAGACCTGATCACTAGGATCACTGATGCTGATTCAGGAAGCACAGTGAGCTGGGCCCATTTGCTGTTTTTTGTACATGAGGAGATAGACGAAACAGACACTGTAAGAATCAACCATCATGTCTGCTGACAATTGTGATGGATTGCATTCTGATTGTGCCTTGATCTTGGCCTCAACTATTGCTTGCTGCTTGCAGTTGATAGCTTTTTTTTTCTGTTTTTTTGCAGCCAAGGAAAAATTTGGTCATTGCTTCATGACAATCTATTTGGAAGTAAGTAATACACAAAGGATTTGGAAGCTGCCACAACCCAGCAAGCAGGTTCTTGCACGGATCATCGACCCTTGGAGCTGCTTGTGACCCCAACTCTGGGAGAAATACCTGAGGCAGAAGAAGAAGAAGAAGAAGAAGAAGAAGAATGATGAACTTGGCTTTGGGTGATGGAGTTATAATCTTCCAGTGCAGACTGATCATCTGCCATAGATGCAGGATCACCCATGAGGCCTGGCGCAGGTAGACAACAACTGGCTTTGTTGTCTACCTGTTGGTCAGCTGGAGCTTGGAGGGAGGCCGGACATTGCGCCTTTGCCAGAGTGGGACAATGTCTTGCCTTGGCTGGTAAGGTCGGACAGGATTCACAGGCATAGAAGATGCTCCAGTAGCTCGGAAGCTGTCGATTGCTGCAGCAGCAGCTGAGCTACTATCATAGCGTGTGGAATGGAACTTCTGGAGAAGAGCAGTATGGAGTGCTGTCTCGCGCAAGCCAAGCTCATGGCGCAGCTGCTCCTGCTCCTCTGAGTCCTCTTCTGACTGCATTGAGAAGAAGCTGCTGCTGCTAGTGCTGCTGTTGGAGTCGGTCTGATCGTCGCGCCACCTCTCGCCATTGTCGAAATTCTTCGCGTAACTCTGCGCATCATAGTTGGTCCATTCGCGAGCCGATACAGGATGCACAATTATCATGTGTCGCTTCGCGTTTGCGCGCAGCTTCTTGAGCATTCGCTTCCACATGGGTGCAGGCTTGAAGCTCATGCTGGGCTCCAAGTTTGCAATCTCCTCACCCGCTGATCTCCCGGTGGCCACTGTCCACTGCGCAGCAGCAGCAGCAGCTGAACTCTCTCTCCTTGACGACTTCTTACCCCAAGCTCCAGAGCTTCTGGATTGCAAAAGAGACATGGATCTCGAACTCAGCAGGCGGCCGAAAGCAACAGCAGCAGTCCGTGCATCTCGAGCTTGTTCATCGAGAACGGATCCAGAGCTACTGTCTGGAGCTGCTGATGCACCATGATCGGTGTTCCTTAAGAGGTTCGAGGTTGGGGATTCCGGGCCTCCTGTCGCTGCTGTCGTCGTCGTCGTCCACCTCCAGGAGCCGAAGCAGCTGGGTTGAGTCATGAGAGCAGCTTCCCTGTACAAGCTTCTGCTACTACTTACTGTGGCGCTCCCTTGTCGCTTGAGCGCGGGGATGACAACTTCACGGCCAAAGCTCGACACACGACGTATGGAGCTCGAACGACCTAGTCGAAAGCTGGAGGAGCTGCCGGCTAGTGATGAGTCGTCATGCTGCCTGATCGGCTCTGCAAACTCCTGGCTTATTGCTGCAGCCATCGCCAGAAACCTTGTTGTAGCTTGCTTGTTTGCAAAACGTCGCCGCACAACAATCTGCTGCAAGCAATCCTTCCTGGGAAACTGTAGCTGCTGCTGCTGCTGATCTTCAAAGACTTAGAGAAGGCATGTGTCCATTACTTCTTCAATCAGAGAGCACCCAATTCCCAGCTTGAATGTAGCTAGCACTTGAACCTTTGCCTTGCGCAGAACGATCCTCATGGAGAGCTTCATTACTACGATTCCACTGCTGCTGCTGCTGCAGACAGTGAAACAACAAAACACCAGAAACGATGATCATACCAAACGAAATGACGAGTTTGCTGAAATCCCAAACGATCCAAATCTCTACTGTTGCTGGAAAATTCAATGATCTCAAGCTCCAGGGCTGAGCTTTCCTTCCATGGGGTGGAAGAAAGCAGTTGCACATCCAACACTGAGGAGCTACTACTACTATCTTCTGATTGCACCTTCATCTCTCTCCCCCACCCTCTCTCTCCCTCTCTCCCCCCTCCCCCCTCTCTCTCCCTCTCTCCCTCTCTCTCTCTCTCTCTCTCGCCAACGACTTCCAGAGGCCGGCAAGATGGCCTCCTGGACAAGGTCTAGGAACTGAAAACCACAAGGTCCAAAAACCTAAAGCTATACATAGGTAGGTTAAGAAGGTAGGTAGATATGTAGGTATGTAGGTAGGTAGATAAGTAGGTATGTAGGTAGGTAGATAAGTAGGTATGTAGGTAGGTAGATAAGTAGGTATGTAGGTAGGTAGATAAGTAGGTAAGTAGGTAGGTAGACACTAGATACCTAGGTAGAGAGGTAAGTAATTAGTAAAGCAGGTGGGTCCATATTTAAGTAGAATAGTTAAATAGATGAATATATATAGGGTTAGTACCTAGTTGAGTTATACCTAAGAGCATGCCCAATGGTAGCAATAACATGCCCCTGTATAGTTTTTTATTTTATTTTACTGAAGATTTGCAGAAAAACACCATGAAACTGCTTGCTAGGAGTTGGAAAAGTACTTGGAGGGCCAGTACCAGGAAATGATTTTTTTTTTCTCAGCAATGAATGATTGTTTCTCATTGGCCAATTACAAATGATTGGTGTAGGTGGTGAAAGTTAAATAGTCTCTCTCTCTCTCTCACTTTGTACAATTCATTTTTTCACCTTCATGGGTGAAGATGACAATGAAAAAACTAAACGGTGCATTGCTTCAAAGGCCGAAACCGTTCATTGCTTTCGATGAAGATGTCATAAGGTGATGAAACAACAAGGTTTCTTGATTCCCACAAGAGATGGTTATGTCCAGTAACCGACCAAAGTGCGCTGAGACTACTACTGTGGAACGAATAGTCTCAGTGCTTGCGGGCTTTAATTATTCATAATAACTTGCCCACTCTGTTACCAAAGTCAGTAGTAGAGGTTCGGTTTTTAAAAAACATTGGAACAACAACACTAGTACTCATGTGTGGATGGATTCTACATACAATTTTTCTCTTTGTGGGTGTTTTGGACTTTCTTAGAGACTAAGTCATTCAGCAGCCTAGAATGGACAACATGAAATCATGACAACAGATGAATGATTGAAATAATCAATCAAACAATCATCTAGTATGAGTTCAACACAAGTTCAATTACATAATATTTCTGGAGGAAGCTGGCATGTTAGCCAATTGAGGGGAGTTGAGTTGAAAGCACTGTATAACAAACAATCTGAGTCTCTCATTCATTCACTGGGTGGGTCCACAAAATACTACTTGCCTTAGTAGTAGTAGCCTAGCTTTGGGTTTGAAGAGGTGGGGGAAGGACTGGGGAGGGGAGGATGTGGGGGGACCTGCCTGATCAATGAATGGGTGCAACTCAAAGCTTGATTTTCTTAGGAAAGATAGGAAAAAAGTGAGAACTTTGCTCCCTCCTGCTCACCATAGGTAGTAGTAAGTACCATCTGGGCAGCTTTGTTGTTCAACCCCTAATTATATTATTTGTAGAAATGTTGAAATTTTTGGGAAGTGCACTTGTGTGTGTGTGTGTGTGTGTGTGTTTTTCTCTTTTCCAAAAAAAATCTTCCTGTTTTTTTTTGTTGGGGTTGTTGGTGAAGGAAAATAGAGAATCGAAGGTTCTAGTTTTTTGACATGCAAACTTCAAAACTAACTAGATATTGGATACACCATGTTTTGAAGCTGGCTCTGTACTACTGAATGAATGAAGAATGTGGGAACTGGATATGTTGTGCTCTGTGTATGTGTGTGTGTGTGTGTTCTTTCTAATGCTTCTCAGTCTTTCAAATGTGATGGATGAGAGTAGCATGGGTCTCGAAATTTGCATATCCTGTCGGCATGCTCCTGGACAGGATTAGCCCTCATTTCCTTTTTTACTGGACCACCTTTTTTTTTTTTGCTTCTTGTCGAGAGTTTTCCATGTGCCAAAGAAAGAATCAGCATCTTGTCACATTTCTCTATCTCTCATCTTAGAGAGCAGTGTGTCTTTTCTTTGTCTGGGCCCTCACAAAGCACTACCAGCATCTTGTCAAGTTTCTCTATCTCTCATCTTATTAGAGAGCAGTGTGTCTTTTCTTTGTCTAAGTCCCCCCAAAGCTCCACAAGCATCTTGTCAAGTTCCCCTATCTCTCATCTTAGAGAGCAGTGTCGTTTTTCTTTGTCTAAGTCCCCCGAAGCTCCTCAAGCATCTTGTCAAGTTCCCCTATCTCTCATCTTAGAGAGCAGTGTGTTTTTTCTTTGTCTGGGCCCCCCCAAAAGCACCACCACCACCACCACCAAAGTCAGTGTTCTTTCTTTGTCCAGGCATCCCTGGCACCACCATCACTGTTGAGATCAGTGCATTTCTTTCTTTTTCTGGGCCCGTATAGCACCACCCATTTTGCTGCCTGCATGGACCCCATGCATGCTGTCTGCTCTGACACAGTTCTAGTCCTATCAGGTTTTGGGTGCCAAAGTGATGAGTTCTGACACTACCCATCTTTGTTGCACGATGAGTAGAGAGACGTTCTGGAAACCCTTTTTTTTTTTCTTTCTGGGTCGGTTCTGTAGACTGGGCTGGGGATCATGACACTCCATTCAGAACAACCAAAAAATTTAAGCTTATCTAACTTACAAATCTTCAATTTTGAATGCAAGCTTGTATGCATTAGTGAGTGTCAAACTTATGCTTATTCTCTCAGTGGAGATTAGAGCTAATAAGATAAGTGGAAAATCAGTCAGAGCATTACATATGGTTGGTCTGAGATTAGTGTTTGCTGATGAGATTAGTAGCTGATTTAGAAAATGATTCTGCAAAGGTCATTGTTTTGATCAGCACTCATATCTGACAAGTCTCCGTGCATTTTGCATCACATTTTGCTTGGTTTTCTCAACTTTCACATGACATTCCTTGCATTTTGTGACCTCATGTTTTGCTTGGTTTTTCAACTTTCTCACAACATCCCTTGCATTTTGCATCACATTTTGCTTGGTTTTTCAACTTTCACACAACATCCCTTGCATTTTGCATCACATTTCGCTTGGTTTTTCAACTTTCACATCCCATCCCTTGCATTTTCCATCACATTTTGCTTGGTTTTTCAACTTTCACATCACATCCCTTGCATTTTGCATCACATTTTGCTTGGTTTTTCAACTTTCATGCAACATTTCACAACTTTTGACATAAACAATAAGATAAGTGGTTGATGTATAAAAGGGGGCTTCAAAGTTAAATGAAGGATGATCTCTTGTCATTCATTCCATTATAATTAGTGTTGATCATGATAAGTCATGATTTCAAAAACATTTTAAAAAAAGGTTTGCCACCCATTATTAAAAACAAGTTTATATTTATACCATAGTACGTTGGTAGCTTCAACACTAAAAATTATATTATTTTAGAAAATGCTGAAATTTTCACCCAAAAAGAATTCAAAGGAAGAGAATTTTGTGAAGAAAATATTGAACCTTCAAGGCTAGTTTATTTAATGAAATGAAAATGTCAAAAACCAATTAAGTATTTAACAAGGGGTGTGTCACATTGTGGCCTTGCCATTTACATTAAAAAGTATCTTAAGGCAAAAGAAGAATTATGGAAACTCAAATATTTCACCATGCTAAAATATAACCTTCAAAACAATCCTCTAAAAGAAACCAAAATCCTTCAAGATATTCTAACTCTATAATAACTAATCCCCAAGTTTCAACACAAGCCAAAATATCATCTTTCAAAAATCCTCATATAAAAATAAATAGACCTATTATTATTACCTAGGGGCCAAAATCCCTTACTACCATACTCTATAATTAATCTCAACACAATATCCTTTTGCCTTGGAAGGCAAGGCCAACAAACCCATGTCAAAGTTACCAAGGTACAACCCTATATATCTAGGGTTGATTGTGTTTGATTATTTTCCCTCTAGGTATCATGGGGAATTTTTTTTTTAAATAAATAAAAATAAAAATCAGTGCAGGTCTTTTTAAGCTCCATTTCTTTGTTGAAAATATGACAAAATTTGTTGTAAAACTAACATTGGTCACTTTGGGTTGACAAAGGTTGGTTAGCTAGTACCCATCCAAAAAGGGCTTTGTGTCCATCTACATATCATCACTACATGTCCATCAGTGTCTTTATTGCCCTTGCCTTTTATAAGGCAAAAGGATGATATTGTGTTTAGATTCATTAGAGAGTATAGTAGCTTAAGGGATTCTTGCCCCTACTAGGTAATAATAATAATAGGTCTATTTATTTTTATATGAGGATTTTTGAAAGATGATATTTTGGTTTGTGTTGAAACTTGGGGATTAGTTATTATAGAATTATAATATGATCTTGAAGGATTTTGGTTTTGTTTTAGAGGATTGTTTTGAAGATTAGGTATTATTTTTGCTATGGTGAAATTATATTTGAGTTTCCATAATTCTTTTTGTTTTGCCTTAAAGATACATACTTTTTAATGTAAATGGCAAGGCCACGGTGTGACACACCCCTTTGTTATTAATTCATTTGTCCATCAACATGATGCAAAATGTGAACTATCAAACCGAGAGACTTAGTACTTACCATTGGCAACTAAGTATCTTTGTCCTCCATTGTGGTGTATCATTGCCACAAAATTTTATCTTGCATTCAATCTTTGGCTATTGTGAAAGTAGTACTTTTGCCAATTGTTAATTATTTTTTATTTATCAATGATTGACTCTTTCAGCCTTTGATTAGCCACATGCATTATTAGGTGTTAATAGCATGCTATAATATCACCAAAAGTGCACCACAAGTGTAGTAATAAGAGCCCACCATTCAATAATTGAAATATCCCAAAAATTGTTGAATTATAAACAAAATAATGACCAAACTAACTACATCAAATTTCCCATAGGGGAATTGTGGGCTACAAACCCATTGTTCTTATGGACCTTGCCGAGTACAAGAAATTAGTTAGCAACATAATTAGCACCAAGTTTATGAGTAAAACCCTTGCTATAGCTTATGAGTTTAAGTATATGATGAAAAAAATTTATGGTGAGAAAAACTTGAAGAATAACATTCTTTCATGTTTTTTTTTGCTAATTTCAAAACAAATTCACCAAGATGCAATAATATGCCACACACAAAAATTGGTTCAAATATGTCACCAAGATATAGCACAATTCTAAAATGTTACTATTTTTTCCTCTCTAACCTATAGCCAAAGTTGGCTTTTAATTCCTCTTATGGATGCCAATTGTGGCTACATCAAGAAAGTTACAAAATTTAATAATTTCTTAAAAAAAAGGCTCCTAGTCATTAGGCTCAATTTCAACAATACTCAAGCTCAAATTAGAGCCATTGTACTTTGTTAACCCCTAAAGATAAAAGCTTTTTGTTACAACTATTATGAAATTTTGTTATATAATAAATTTTGTTCACATTCCACAATTCCACTCTTGCAACAAAGTGGTAAATAAGTTTCTTACCTTTTGAACTAAAATCAACCAATCAAGTTTCAACCCTATATACTACAACACCAAATAAAATAATTATTAAATCTCACTTATGAACCATGCACTTTGTATGCCCTTAAAAGTGAAATGCCACATATTGTATACAACCACATCATAATCAATTATGAATTATAGTCAATTGATTGAATGAATTATGAAAAGGAAAATGGTTGAAAATCCAATATTCATTAAGTTTTGAATTTTGAATTTTGAACTTTTACCAATGTCTTCAAAAAATTGTGTTTGATTTATTGAATTTTTAATGACAAAATTATTCAATATTTGATCACTCTTGCAACATAGGTCTAAACATAATTAGGAAACCACCTCAATGGGTCTTTACTCATCTAGGGTTTTCTAACAATACCCAAGAGGGTTGTGAGCCTAGCCTTGTAGTTTGGAGATTTCAACTAATGTTGGGCAGTTATTAGAATCAAGGACAAATATTCACCAATTATTAACTTGGGTATATAAACTTGCCCTTCAAAGGTGAAATTTTTTTTAAATTGTCATTGTTAGGAACCATCAATGGTGAAGGGATGAAAATGTCACGCATTTTTATGAATTCTAGTTTGAATTGTCATGAAAAGTGAATAATTTTTTTGCATCATGAGGTCTTGAGGTAGTGAATGGTGGTGACAAGAAATCACTCACAATAATTATTCCTTCATGGTTGAAGTTTTCATGCTTGAGCTTTAAGCATTGAAAGTTTACAATGATGGTGACATTTGGTGCTTGATGATTGATATAAAGTTGAGGAATCAAATTTTGGTTACAATTTGATGGTGTAACTTTTGTGGTTGGGGGGCAAAAAAAAAAAAAAAAAAAAAAATTTTACGAAATACCTTTTTTTTTTTTTTTTTTGGTGAAGTGGTTTTTTTTTTTTGTTTTTTTTGGGGGTGGCTTTTTTGGGGAGAGGGGAAAAAAAAAAAAAAATAAGCAAAAAAAGATTCT
>Ga0116227_10008694_pt1 | contig 18936 bp, 11 predicted proteins | sample S1TSphgellanicum_FD_89693 | JGI IMG/M metagenome (GOLD analysis project Ga0116227, IMG submission 89693) | Host-associated microbial communities from peat moss isolated from Minnesota, USA - S1T2_Fb - Sphagnum magellanicum MG | ecosystem: Host-associated > Plants > Peat moss > Unclassified... | reverse complement strand
GCCCTATGGGGTATGGCGGGAACGTTCTTTCTTTTCCTACAGGGCGGAACGGGCCATTCCAAGAAAAAACTGCCCTACCCCCCCCCCCCCGCCCCGATGGTTCTTTATGTTTTTCTAATTGCTGCTAAACGCCGGTTTCCATCGGATCACACTAGGCCAAAGTGATTCAGCAACCGCTGGCGCACCATCCATCCACTGGATTCTTGAACATCGGTTTCCATCAGATCACACTGGGCCAGAGTGATTCTGCACCCACCGGCACACCATCCATCCACTGGATGCCTGAACTTGTTGTGGATGAACCTGAACCTCTCCCGTGCCCAGCACGCCCATGCTGGCCCATTAGCTGTCAATTGGGTATAACCCTGTCACTGACTAACTGACTTGCTAAATTAATATATTAGATGTGATCAATGAATGTTAAAAATAGTGCTTGTTCAAAGGAAAACAAGTTGTAAACCATATTTATTCATAATTTTTTGTAACTCCATTGATTATAATGTGTTTGTTAACATGTCTACATTAAAATCCCCAATTATTATAGTCGGACAATTTGTAAATGTTTTTTGGAGAATAGGTTATAAAATATAGATGAAATAAGATACTTGTATTTTTGGTGGTTTATAAATTGCAATTACATGTAGAACTTTTGGTGTATTTTCATTGAAAGTTGGGACAATGAATTTTACATTTGAATTTTTTATTGAAATTGTGTTTGACGAAGAAACCATTTCATCATAAAGTATGATTGTTTCATGTTGATTGTAACAAGATAAGATGTTAAATTTGTTACTTAATATGCTATTGTGAATTTCTTGGTATGCACAAATGTTTTGTATTTTTGTTTCATTTAGACAAAGAATATGTGATGCAAGCAAGTTTTGGTCTACCAGAATCTCTCAAAAAAATAGATTTAATGAATGAATGTTAAAGGATTGTATGATTATAGATTTTTTTCGATAATATTTCAAATTAGGGATTAGTTTATAATGTGTCATTGTTTTGAAATGCAACATTTATTATTCAACAATGGAATCTACATGGATTTTTGTTTGATAATGGGGAGAATAAATACAATTGTTCTTTTCAACAAATACAATATGATGATGTGCATGTGAAACTATGTTTTGTTACACTAGATGGATCAAATGCTAAACAATCAAGAATCAAACTTTGCACACAATGTATAATGTGCCCAACAACCAATTGAATAGTGAATTGTATTCTTGTAATGGTATGAATAGGATTGCGACCTATTTGTATTCAACAATCTTTTGTTCAATTGGTGTCCAATTTTTATCATGGAATTTTTTATCCATTTGTAAATTCTCAAATTTTGTGTTGATTCCAATTTGACGGTTTTGAAAATGTATCCATATTAATGATTTTGGAAAGGCTTATGTATAATCTTTAAAATTTTCATCTACACCATTTACAAGGCCATCTAATGTTATGTAATTTCTTGCACATAATTTGATTGACATATCTTTTTTCATTGATAATTCATGATGGAGGCCAATTGTTTGGCTTGGTACCATTGGTAATTTGAAGCATGAACATATATTGGAATTAATATTTTTTGCATAAAATGTGAATATTTGACCTAATGTGTTTTACAATATGATTTTGTTATGTTCAATTGTTTTGGCATTTGTGTAAAACAAATGTGGCAAAATATTATCTATTGGTGGTGTTTTTAAACAAATTTGGTTAATTAAAGTGATGCCTTTGAAAGTATGTGATGTATTTGAAACCTATTTAAAATATTAATGAATTGAAGATCATTTTGGCATATGACTTGTTTTAATTCATAACATTTTATGTTTTCTTACCAAAGATGTGTCCCAAGGATATTGAATTTGTTAGTTCTTGATTTGAAAATCTATGAATTTTGAATTGGTGGAGTTTGGTAAAAATCACATGTCATTATAACATCAAAACCACCCATAAATTCGTTATGTACTTGTTTTATATCACATAATTTAAAATCAATAAATGTTAACATTCTATTACTTACTAAGGATATTTCATCTATTACTAAATTTGTAATTAATCATAGGTTTTTATTAAAGTGTCATGTTTTTCATCACTTAATGCTTTGAGTTCATTCTAATTTTTGTTTAATGGAATGGCAAGCACTGAATGTGTTATTGTACCATTAATGTTGAATGTAGCTTTTCCTATTTATGTTAATTTCATAATTTTGGGTTTTTAAGGGTCAACATTTGGTATTTGTCTTACATAATATTGCAGCATGTTTTGCATAATACACTTGAGTGTGAATGTTTTCCCAATGCCTACACCTCCCATGAAAAAAATTTGTAAAGCTTTTGATGAGTGGTTTTTTTTTTGTATAAGATATTTACAATAATTTTTTGTTCATGATTTAATTTTCTCAAGTTTGAAAAAATATATTTATATGATATGTCCTCATCTATTTGTTCAAATGAACTATTCTTGCCATTATTTGTCCATTGTTTCCCATTCCAAACATGAGTGGGGTGTTCTAAATATCTTGATATCCAATACACAAGAGTGAAATCACCCCACAATCCACCATTAGTTGCAAATTTTGACATTTTTGGTACATAGGTTTGTTCATTAGTTGATTGTTCATGATGTAAATCATGTAGGAATTCATGTGTATGACGTTCTAATGTTTTTGGTGTTTCGAGTGTTAAACATTGTTGTAAATGAACCATACTATTTTTGTAAAGCTTTTCTAAATTTGTTGCATCAAAATGACAATCACGAATGGCATAATGGAAGTTGGTAACTTGCAAGCCAATTTTACTTAATTATTTATCAATATCCATTTATTATAATAACATGATTTTTGGGGGGGTTTAGTTTCAAATTAATTTTATGTTACTTAAATGTCATTTATATATAAATAAAGTTAATTATATATATATATATGAATTACTTGAAACTTTTAAGTAAGATAATTATTTTAATTTACAAGTTATTTAATTAGCTTTGTGTTATTAGTTAATTTTTTAATCAATTACCTTTAATTCACTTTTTTTTTATAACAATTCACAAACATTTATAATTTTTACTCTACTAGTATGGAAATTTCATAAGGAATGAGTAACTTTAATTATTAATATTTGGCATTATTGTTATGTTTTCACTTTGACTATTTTTATTTTGTCTTTTTTCACTATTTACTTTCCAATTCATTGCTAATCAAATTTCTTTTATTATATATATATATATATATATATATATATATATATATATATATATATATATATATCGATTGCAATTTTAAGTAAAAATATTATTTATATTCCATTTCCAACTTATTCAATTGTTTTGTTATAATGTATTTAAAAATGTAGTCATATACTTTTATTCATTATTGGGCTTTAAATAAGTGGTTTATTATTGATCATGTACAATACATGATCATTATTTACACTTCAAAATTATTATTATTATTTTATGTACTTGACCTTTTTGTTAAAATATAAAGATTAAATAAAACTTGGGATTGCAATCAGTTGAAAGTTAGAAACCAATAAACCCATTCATTCACCTTTGGTTAGGAAAAAATCCACATCATTCAAATTATATTTCTATAGCCCAAAATTAAACCTTCAAAAAAACAATATGTAAGATTTTCAATAGTAAAATCCAACATTTCTTATACCAATAACCCACAACACCAAGTTGTTTTCATTTACATAAAATGTAAATGAATTAAAAATTTGTCCTAAAAACAAATGCCAAAAACCATAGATTCAAAATTGTTGTTGTATATGTATAGTGATGTTTTTAAAACCTTAAACAAAAACACTAGTGCACATATAAACAATATCTACTCCTTTGGATTTCTCATTTTTTGACCTACTTAAAAATTATGGTTGAATAACCAACAACCTCTATTGTAGGACTACAAAACTAATAAAAATTGCTTATTGTCTACCAACAACTACTATGACCAAAGGAGCGAAAAAAAGTAAAAAATAATTGAAAGATGAAAACTAAACATGAACTAAGTACAAATTTTTTGAAACATTTTGAATTTAATTTTGAAACTTTAACAAACAAGTAACTTTCTTTGTTATTAAAATAACAAGGCAAAAACCTTTCAAAACATCAAAAGAGAAAAAACAAAAACAAATGCAAATGTTTGGTTGGCAAGACAAAGAACCAAACCCTAAATACAACTCTAACACATCTTTAGTTTTCAAAGTCTACATGATAAAGTCTACAAATCTTTTAGAAGTCAATTCACCTAACTCCATGCATATGGGGCAATTGACATAACTGCCTTTTTATAATTTAGATCTTTTTATTTAATCAAATAAGAGACTCCATGTGGATATAAGGAACCCATACACAACACTTGTTCACTTTTGACACCACCTTCTTTTACCCCTTCTTGCAACATATAGAATACCCATACTTAGCAACCCAAGTGTTCACAAAGCAAGAGCACCATTAATGAAGTGAAAAAGGGGAAATACTTAGTCATGATCATTTTCCATGTACAATTTTGGAATCCCATATGATAAAATTGTTCAAAACATCCTACATGAAGTAGTGCCAAAGGCTAGCTATTTTACACTAAGAAAAAAGATAATTGACACCCACTTACATGCAATCAACACAATTATTTACAAAACCTCAAATTCAAAAAAAAGTGATATCCAATGTTTTTAAGTACTTCAAAAAGAGTAACCAACCAATTGTTTTTCTTTTGCATCAAATTTTGCTAGATTTTTATCCTCAATGCCTAGCAGAACCTAGGTCAAAATATGGGAATATGTTTTGCACATGTTTCGAAACTCAAGGATTAAGAACACAAAGAAAAACCTTAAACACACATTTGAAAAGTGGAATTGGGTACTTGAGAGTGGTTATTTTACTTCCATCAACAAACTCTAACATTATGATACATTCAAAACTCCATTATTTTTCAATGTGAAAAAGTTCGCATTGTCATGTTTGAAACGTAGATAAATTGTTTGGAGAAGGAACCACTTGCAAGCATTGTCATTGTTGAACTTAAAAACAAATGAACATATTTTGGCATGTCACTTCTTGCATCTAATGCCTAGGAGGAAGAAGAAAATGCAGGCACCCATGATAACCTTACACAACAAGAAAATGTAGCCATGGCCATAGCTTTCTCAAAGCTTCTTGGCAAGTGTTTGAGAATTCGCAAAGGTTGTCTAGATAGGTCTAGTTGTGCTTTTGTGTGAGGATGATGAACACTTACTACTTGTGCGCATGCCTCCTTCATGAACTTCTCCTCTATCCACTTCCCAACTCCGAGCACAACTATTGCAAATGAACACCTTCCCAACTTAACCCACCCACTTCATGTACTAACCCACTCACCCCTTAAACCAATCCATATTTGTAATATAGATTCAACAATAAAAAAACACTCAATTCATCATGTGTGAAATTGAAAAATATAAGGCCAAACCTAAAAGAAAATATCATGAGAAAAAAGTTGTCCTATCTAGTGTGAAACCGGACAATATAAAGCAAAACCTCTTCCACAAAAAATCAATGTGAAAATTCTTGTCCCTTGTAGGGGTGTGACCTAACAAATGATACACCAAAAAGTTGAAAAAAATATCATTGATGGGCACAAGCCAATATCTTTGCAAACCAACACCATTGCAATGGTTTTTAATGTCATTTTCATGAAGTAGGTGGGTTGGCAACCACCCACAAGAAGTCTTCGCCAAATTTGGCAACAAGTCACATATTCAAGTAGCAAAAGTTAAGAACTCTTCTATTCCAACAATGAACTATGACTTAATATCTAAATATGGTGACCTAACACAATTCTCCCTCAAAACATGGTGAAGTTTTTTAAATAAAAAAATAATCTTGTGACCAAAAAATCTATTATTTGTTGCATAGGTGCAAAATTTTGCACCAAAACAAATGGCTCACCATCACATGACTTTGTAAATAATGTGTCATAATGTTTTAATATTATTTTTTTTTCCAAATACAAATCTAAACTTTGACATGCGTTTTTTAAATCTTTTTTCTTTCTTTCTACTACCTTCCTACCATGTACCTACATATTTACCACCTACTTGATTACCTACCACATAATTACCTATTATTTAAACAAAAATTAAAAAAATATTTCGTCAAATTTTTTTTTTGGTTTTCATGGATTGATTTAAATTTTATGTCTATACATATTTAAACCTGCCTACTTACCTAACTACCTATTATTTATTGAACAACAACTCAACAAATATTTCTTTGAGAAAAAGTATGTTTCCATGACTTGATATAAATTTTATGCTTATAGCTACCTACATTACAACAAATCTTGTCTTTTATATTATCTTTTTATGATTGAATTTTAGTCAAGATTAACTTTTGGACAAGATGTTACAATTAAATTGAAACAATTGTTTATGACAAGCATTTCAAACAAAAAATAACAACTTAATTATTTCAAACAATGACAAAGTGACTAATAATATTTAGGTGGCACGTATATTTTGACTGAAAACCAACATAGGTGATAGTTAATGTTTACTAATAGGTCTAAGATAAATCATAATTACAAAAAATTATAATTATTTAATAATTATTTTAAATATAAATGCCTAAGGATGTAAAATGTAAACCTATGCATGTAGCCCCCTACTCCAAGCATGGAGGTTTCCCTTTTCCTTCCCCAAAGAATGTAGGCCATGTGTAAACATCAAGGTGTGAACATGGTGTCACAAAAAGGAATTGAACCCCTCACCTCCATAGCCACAAGACAATGCCTTCACCATTTGACCACCACTCCATAGGTGACAAAATTAATGTCATCACACAAAAATTAACTATTTATTTGAAATTTCATGCATTATAGCATTATTGTCCACCCCATTACAAGTTCAAATGACATTATATTTCTATACACACACATGTCTAAAAAGGAAGGTAGGAGAAAAGGTAGACTATAGGTAGGTAGGTAGGTTGTAAATAAATAGATCCTACAAATGGTTTGATACTCCTACCTACCTATAACCAACCCTAAACATGTATATTATTTGTACTTGTGTGTAACCTACTCACTTACCTATCTACCAACCCCTTTCTTACCTACTTACATGCATATTACCAAACCTTTACCTACCTACCTACCTACCTACCTACCTATTTATTATTAACATGCCTATGACCAACTTCATATCTACCAATCACCTACCCACCTACTACCTACCTACTAACCTACCTACCTACTTATCCATATATTTATTACCAACCCGAAACCTACCTATCATGTATCTACCTATTACCAACCTACAACCTACCCATGTCAACAATCTACAACCTACCTACCTACATGTCTAAGGGGTTACACACTTGCATGCCTAAAGACCTACACACCAATACTTGGCGTGTATGTGTACATGAAATAGCCTTCAAATAATGATTGAAATCTATCACATGTAGCATTTAACAAGCCACATCATCCATGGAGTGACTTAAATTAATCACATTATTTAGTATAAGCATCAACACCACATAGACATGAACCAATCCACGTGTAACCAACATTGTTTGATTTTATTAAGGATTTTAGTCCATCTAAACAAATCAAACATGATTACTTTTCAAGGGGGGACAACATGGACCAAAAAAAAAACCCCCTTTTAATCATTTAGGACAAGTAATTCAATTGCATATGTTATTAGTCACACTATTAAGGGAATAAAAGATATGGTTTTGTTTAATTTCATCTTCATTTTGTGTGCCATTTGATGAAAAAAACCCCAATGTGACATTTGAAGCATTAGTCAATGAATCAACTACAAAACAAAATGTAGTGTTTAGTAGGAGTATCATTGAAGAGGATTTTGCAATTGAGCATGTGAGCCTAAACCTTTTTGCCTTTGCATTTAATTAATATGTTGAAATACTTTTTAAAGTAGTTCAAAAGTTTGGGGTTCAAATGAGTTCAAAATGGGTTGATATGTGCATTGTGTTTTGAAAATGTAGGTAAATGTTGTTTTTGCAATTTGATAGTGTAATTGAAAGATTTCAAGAATCCATTGGGGTGATGGAAAACAAATGAAATTTTGTTTCTCAATAGTGTTTCTCAATGGTGATGAAATCTTAGGCAAATCATTGGAATTGTTGGGAGCCCAATAGAAACAAAATAAGGTTTTTCTATAGTATGTGTGATTATAAGATTTCATCAACATCATATGGGAACTAATAACTTTGACCATTTGATTATTTTGTTGTAAAAATGGTCGAATAACTCTTGAAGAACCTTATATGTGGATGCCAAAGGTTTGGAGGAATTTGGATATGGTGAAGAAGACCTCTTTGATGTGTTATAAAGTGAGTTTAATGATGAAAATATGGAAGACATGGAGTGAATGTAATTTTGCTATTATGATGCATTGCCATTTAATTTTGCATTTGAATATGTGTTTGAGGCTTAAGGTCTATTCTCACCATGGTTTATTTTTCCAATTTCTCCAAGTTAAATGGAGAACTACCATGTGCTTCTAGTGGTATGCATGTAGGTGACATATTTGTCTTTGGGCAAGTGATTCCAATTAGCTATCCACTTTTTATTTATCTCTAAAATGTCTAAGTAACTTCTTCTTTATTCATAATGTGGTGGTAAGAACCCAATGAATGTTTTTAAGTTCAAAAGGCTACCACTTTTTCCACATTCAAGTACAAGTGACTACTAAATGCAATGTAAGGTAAAACAAACGGCACAATGGTGTCAACACAATAATTTTTTGGCTATTGAATAATATCAAAAGTAATATCAAAATATGTCATTTTCAAACTAGAAACCGAGTCTCCAAAATAGAAAGTAAGTTCATCTTAATCATACTTGTTGAACATTAAGTTACACTAGCCAAGTGTGTGACAAGCTATGGTGGTAAACAAATATGACTCATTTGCATAGTATGTGAATTAGTAAAAGGTTGGTTACTAACTTCAAGAGATAAACGAATGGTTTAGCATGTCGGAAATCGCTAGGTAAAAGTTTCAAAGATGGATAGCTCAACAATTTTAAAATACCAACACATCAACATGGTGAATAAATTGCCAATTGAAATCTACCCAAAAATCAACAAAGTATTAGACAATTTATGGTCCTCATCGTGTATTGATAGACATGCTACTTTTAAGGCCTGCTACATGCAATTTATGAAAAGATCCAAGAACCCCATGCACTTCATTCTTCTTGCTCCAAAACAATGTGGTTTTGACAAAAAGAAATGTTGCCTATTGTTTATATACCTAAGAGATCAAGTTTTCCATCCTAGGAATAAATTGTTAACTTGAGACCGAGTGTTGTTGAAAGCCACTAAAAACAATTGAACTATAGCTCATTTGATAATGAATCAGTGTATTCCTTAATGCTTATGTGTGCACTTAATAAAAGGTTAAGGTCAAAATAACCATGACCCATCTAAAAATAATAAATCCTAATAAGAATATGGAAGGTGTCCAAAAGCTTAATCAAATAGCTAAAATGAAATGTTTTGTTATGAGAAAGTTTTTCAACTTAATGGGTTCATTGCATGCACACATCAAGCCTTCCTTTGTGATGATCTTGTACAAGGGTTTAAAGTTTTGAGAAAACTTAGGTTTATTGGCATACAAAATGACCTACAACAAACATTAGGAGCTTGAAAGATCTATTGTTTTTCAATTGATTGTCCAACTACTAACATCCATTGTCTTGAGAACAAAGAAGCAAAGCCCCTTTATCAAAAACTTCCTTGAAAAATTTATGAAATTAACAATGATGCAAATAAATTAAAAAAAACTTAACAATTTTTCATGAGCAACAAGCAATGTTGGATACAAATTCCAAAGCTTTGAAGGTTTACCATGTCAACCAATTGTAAAACACTTGTCTATTTTTTGGCAATACACAAATCAACATTTTGGAAAACTCCATCACCTTGTCCTTTCTAGTTTTCAAAATGACACATAATACACAAAGGTTATAAATAACAAATTGAGTTGTTTGTTGATTCCAATTGTTTCAAAATAACAACATTCTTATCATCATCATCATCACCATCACATGCTACTACTACTCCTTGGAACTCGCAAGCATTAGATCCCCTTCCTATAATATAAGAAGAAAATGAGATAAAATAAAAAAAATTGTGAATTATGATGATCACTTCACATATTTGCACAACTCAACCATTGACAACATTAATAAAATTTCAAAAAGTTAGGGTTAGATAAATTGTAGGCATTATGAGGAAATGTGACCAAGTTCATTTTATATTTTAATAGATTTTGAGTGAATTTGGACAAATTTGTCGTGGTGAAAATGGTCAACCTTTAGTGAACATGGATTAATGGCTACAGATAAGTGAATACACTAATAGTTAGTTCATGGATTTTTAAAATTATTTTATACTATTTGTGGATATTTTAGATTATTCCATCCTAAGTTATTTTGGTTATTTTGTTTTTCTTTTTTTGTAGATTATTCTAACTATTATAACTTAGGTCATTATAGGTAAAATATTTTAGGTTATACCCTATATATTTTATAACAAAATAACCTAAAATAGTCAAGAAAAATCTAAGGTAAATAACCAAAAATAACCTAGAATAAAATTACCAATAATAACATAATATACAATAATTTCAAATAATTTAGGGTAAAATAATTTCAAATAACATAAAATATAACATGGGACACAATATCTTAAGATATTTAAATTAAAAATATCAAAGGATTTTTTTAAATTGTAATGAAATACTCAAAAATTAATAATGAATTATGTCAATTAATAGTGAAACATGATGAGTACAAAATGTTCCTATAATGACATAATTTTAAACAAGGTGAAATGATTAAGGTGTGCTAAACTTATTTCATTTTAAAAGTCTCATAATGACTTAAGTTAATGAATTTCACCCCACTTTATTATTAGTGAAATGTTAAAATTTGACACCAAAACACATTTAAGTGAAAATCATATCTTAAAATTCTCGCCCATTTTCATCAACACAAATCTTTCACATATTGTAATGCACCATTGCATTTTGAAACTTACGAAAATGAAATAAAATGTGACAAACAATAATATAAAAATATAAAAACAAGTGTTCACAAGAATCAAGAAATGTAGCACATGGACATTGTGTATCAAAATGGATGAAAATTTATTAACATTCTCATTCATGTCAAAAAAATTAAATATTTAAAATGTTAGTTGAAAATCTTGAAAATTTTATATTCTATGTGAAAATGCATTTATACAAATAAATATATATATTTGACACTAAGGTGTCAAATCTATCATAATTTTATACATCCTTATTTATATTTGTGTAAAGAATTAGCTCAAGGAAGCTTCCATGAAAAGTTTCACACAACCCATGATCCAATGAAGCTTGAACACATTCTTAGATATTTATTAGATATGAAAACTGAACAATGATGAGTTAATTTCATTCATTATGATTGCAAATGAATGTTCATTGATGGATTTCATCTACAAACAATGGACTAGATGATAATGAATAAAACCATTCATTATGGATGAAAATTAAGACATTCATCCATCAATGAGCTAAGTTACATGGAATATTGTTCAAATAATTAACTTTTAATTCCAAATGTATGTTCAATGATCTACATTGGGGTTCTTTGTTTGATGTCATCCATGACACTAGCTAATGTGCATACTTTGTCCAAGTTCTTAAAATTGTCATTAAATTTTTTGAGGAATGTTTCAAAGTCATCGACTAATGGAGATTAGTATGTCAAGGGGGTGGGGAGTGGTGCTACTTTTGTTTATACATATTTGGAGAATTATCTTAACATAGTTTTCATAACAACTTACACAAGGTTCACTACTTAAGGAGTTTTCTTGAACACATCTCTAATATACATTAGGTGTGAATAGTGAATGATGATTGATAAACTCCATATGTTGGATGAAAATAGTGAATGATTATGGATGAATTTCATCCATGAATGTCAAGCTAAACTACATGGACTACCATGTGGAATAAATTGAATATGTGTTTTGTGATGTAGGTGTATGTTGTTTTTGTTGTAGATGTCGGTAATGAAACCTTGCACCATGTCTACCTCTTACCCCCAAGAAGCCAATAATAAAATATATGATTATCACTAATAAATTGTAGTTCAACATGAAGGTTACATTTTGCCAGGACTTAAACCCAACGCATTATGGCACCCCGCCCTCCAATTACACTAGAAAAATTCTACCAATTTCTTTACATACGGGCAAAACATGCAAGTACAAATTCTCTTCTCTGCGCCTTCTAGTTTTATATTTTTAATTATTTTTAGTATTTATTTATTTAGGTTTTAAAAACTTGAAATTTGAAATTTCTCAAATTTTGTGATTGTAGCAAACATGGTAATCACTCGATAAGAAGATTTAGCCAAAAATTGAGGCTATAAATTACATATGAAATTAAAAAAAAGTTTAAGCATCCTTCTGTAGTTTTGGCTACCTGCTGGAACCTTTTACAGAAATCTGAAGATTTGTAAAAAATAAAAAATAAATGAGAAAATATTTGGAATTATTTTTCTAGCGTAAAATCAAGTAGTTTAATTATTTAAAAAATTGTCCTATATATATATATATATAATGGAAAAAAGAAAATTCCTTGACCTGATATATTGTTGTTATTAACAATATCAAAATGTGCCCAACAACACTGGTTTATGACCGCTATTGGGTAGTTAATTTTTTTTAATTTATGTATTTTTATAATAATCTTCAGTTCTGAAATCAAACAACATCTGGTTCTGGTATTTTAAAAAAATTCAGAAATATATAAATAAATAAATAAATAATTTTAAAATAATTTTAAAAAACAGGTTGTTTTTCCAGGAAATAATCAGTAAAGAACTGGCAATTTTATGGAAGGTTCTTTGACCAGTTCTCAGGTAGATTTTCTGAGAACTGCAATTATATATCAAAAAATGGTTCTCAGAATTTTAAGAAGTGTGATTATATATTTAGAACTGGTTATTTGATTTTTTAATTTATTTTTAAATTAACAACCACACTTATATATTCTTTGAGAACTGCCCTGAGAAAACCACCAGTGTTCAGTTTTCATTTCTGATAACTGCCCAACACTGAAAAAATACTCAGTTGTGGATGAACCCATAATTGTTACCAAGGTTCCACGTCGATAACCTATCTTGTTGACCCTTAGACTTTGACCTCACTGTACCTAGTAGTGTTTTTTTTTAAATTTATTTTTCTCTTAAATAATTTCTTGACATAAAAAAATTCACTAAATCCAAAAACAAAGAAAAAAAATAGTCAAAATTACACTTGAAATTTTTTTCAAAATTTTCCCAATTTCTTCATGAAAAAATGACCAAATTTCACGCCAAAAAAACAACACTAGTACCTAGGTAAACTAGCTATGTGAGTAAGTAAAATAAGTAAGGCACTTGGTGACTACTAACTAGGTAGAGAGATACATGTGGATGGTTGCTACATAGAGCTAACTACTGTGGTTAGCAGGAATATGATGAAAAAGTGTTTTCTGTCCACAATATGCAATGACTTTTTACTCCATCTAAAAGCACTCCAACAACATTCACCATTTGAACCTCTATCAATATTTAGCACAACCAAAGAACAATGTTAATTCTTCATGCATTCCCACCCATAAACCTACAAGAATGTATTGAAAAAGTATAGACCATTTGAATCATACCACATGAGGCCAATCATAATGCTTGACTAACTGAGGACAATCATTTCTTTCTATTTATATGAATGCAAGACCTTGTTAACAAGGGCATATTTACCAACTTGCAACAATATTTTACAATTTGATTGTAAATCTTCATCTAAAATACATTGAAAAAATTAGTTTATTGTTATCATTGGGCATGCTTTAATTTTCATATATATTTTCCCCTTTATATCCTAATCCCAATAGAGATATTTGTAAAGTGAAGGAAACACAACATTAGTAACCTAAGTTTGGTCATTAAGGGGATGAGATTTTTATAAATAAATAAAGAATACATTGCATTGAAATAGGGAATGAAATTTGAAATTTAATGTAATATGAGTTTCATCCCATCCCTTTTTTCCTTAAGTGCCTTCATTATTATTGTGTTTACTCTTGACATAATTATTTCAAATCTTATGTGTTAAATATTGTGGTGTTAAATTCCAGTGTAAGACATTAAACTAGCCAAGGGTCTTAAATGCAGCCAATATTAAGCTCCAATTCAATAATATTTTTTCACTTTGCAAATAGGTAGCAAGGTTTGAGGTTGAAATAAGGGGGTAGGGGGTGTAAAGAAGGCCCCAAGGTAGGTCACTTTATAAATTTAAATATGAGCAAGTTATGTAGCTAAATTGATAATTGAGAGGAAAGGTTGTAATAATGTGATGGAGGTGCATTTGTAATTCTTTTTTTTTCTGTGGTAAGTGGTGTGCATGAAGAGGAACCTAAAAGGATGGGTGTAATTAGAATAAAACTTGGTAATCAAGGTGCAAACCCAATTTAATTTAGTTCAATTTGACATCACAATTGAATTATAATGGGTTTCATTCATTAGTCATTAATGTGTGTCAATTCATGTGAACTAAACAAGGTACATGTATTTATATTTTTCACTAACAAAACCTAAGATGATGTGCTTAAACTTGGCAAACTTTATTGCAAGAGATGATGTAAAATGTTTTTGTAGGAAAACACATTTATATGGAGAAAATCAACTATTGTGATATGTAATTGGGTTAGTAAATCAAAAGGAATTGTAACTAACATTTAAACCATTGATCTTTCATAATTAATTAGCATTGCCTTGAGCTTTCTAATGCAAAGCTTACAAAGATTTGTAAGCTTTGGGTGCACTATTTAGTTTCATGCATCAAGAGAATAAGGTCAACTTTGAGATCAATTTAAAGCAAGATTTTTAAGTTGAACTCATAGTCATATCAAATTACACGAATCAAACAAAGAGGGTAATTAGTGCATTTCAAGCCAAATCGAGTGCACGAACAAGCTATGAGTTCACATGGATTCTTATCACAACTTGGACTTGCAACAATTCACCACTCTCTTCATTATTATTATTATGTAAGTGCCCATAACCCCTATGTTAAAGTGGTAAAAGTGTTGAGATTCATAGGATTCATTCCCAATTTTAGACAAATAATGACCCATAAACTTTAGACAAATCATGGCCATAATTCTCAAAATACAATTTAAATTCCCAATCATTAAAACCTCAAAAACATGGGTCAAATGACATCTAATTGAAATGTGCAATATAACATTGGAAATATTTTATTAAAGCTTATAACTTTACCTTTGAAGTTCTTTAACCAAAGTTTGTATCCACGAGTTATGAGCTTGCAAGATAATGATACTCATAATTTGATAGTTTTCAAAATTTCCAATTGGTAGTCTTAAGAAATTTAACCATTTCGATGTAGAACTTGCCACCAATTACATAATATACTATAAGAGAAAATTGGTGCCTTCTCCCAACTTGGATTTGGGTCATGTGAATTAAATGAGGTTGGGTTGCCCACATGACTAAATTTATGCACCGGTTGATTCCAACTTGTTATAACACCTTGTTGTTTGGTTTACGCATGTTAAGTTGCTAGTGAACTTGTATTAGCATCTTTATCCTAATTTCATTTTGAAACTTTCACACACCCCATTAGCCCCCAAGCATGTGGAATTAGGGAATGGACCTTGGGTTGCATTTTGTTATAACATTTACCCTAGATATCGTTTCACAAGCTAAAGGGCACATCATGTGACCTTTTATTATATCCTTTGAAAATATTTTTTCAACACCAAATTTCATAAGTTTTTTTTTCAATTTACCTTTTAGACATTTGAAATTCCTTGGCAATCCCAACTCCAAAAATAAAAGTTCAATTAAAGTTAAAAATGCCTCCCTTTGACCCCCACACACTCCCTTGCTGCACTCTCTTGCACTTATTCCAAGTTTTGACCCTTTGTTTGACCTAATCCCAACCTAGAAGCTTCAAAAATAATTTCTCCCCATACATTGCACTCAAGTGAGACTTGTGATATGATCATTTTATGAATTCATTTTTCTTTTTTGTTAGTTGTTGATAGTTGAGAAGTTTGGCAAAATAAGAAAGTCATAATGCAACTAAATTTTTTAGGGGAATAGGTGGTGCAAGAGGTTTGAACTTGGATAGAATGGTTATGCAATGATGACATGTGTATCAAAGTCAAACAATTAGTTTGGAGTTTTTCTTTCCATTGCGCAACTTTGGGCTTGCAATTTTTAATACCATGTTTGTTGTTAGTGTGGTGATGTGCGATGCATCTTTGTAACAAAAACACCTACATCTAGATTTTGTGTTAATGGGAGTTTGTTTGGTGAAGATTGTTACATGAGAACCATTCAATGTTCAATTACATGAATTGATATGTATGTAGTTGAACATTCATGTGCAATAATGAACAAACTTAAGCACAATCAATCCTTGTGTTGTTCAAACTATAGCCATGGATTGCACTAAATCAGGATCCCTTTTGGAGTTGCAACTTGGGTCATTAACAATTCATTATTTTAAAACAAAAGTTCTAAACAAAAGAATGATTATCCATTTGGTGATAAGTTGATTATGTATTTATCACCCTCAAAAACCTTTGGAAAATTTATTATCACATAAAGCTCAATTTTTAAAATACTAGGGTAGAATAGTCCATGATTGATCACTTAAGCACTCATGGTAGGTTAGATTATGGGAAGGGCTCCATTGTTTTTAGTGTCCAAACAAAACTTAACCCCTCCTATTGGCACATTTGGTGCATTAAAAATCATCAAAAACAAATTGGAATTGAGAAAGTTACAACCCCCAAAATAGAAGGGGTCAAGAAATTAAAAAAACAAATCACCAAACATTACAAAGCTAATTCCTAATCACTCAAAAAATTCTTTGTATGTTGCTTTGTTGTTATTAGAGTTCAAAAATGATTTGTAGAACTAAAGGTGGCACTCCGATAACACTTTAAATGGTTTAAATTAACAAGAAATGAGAAAGTTAAAAGCTTTGAAAGTAGGAAGGGTCCAAAGAGAAGAAAAATTGAGAAAAACACAATTTGTGAATTGGAAAAAAAAAAAATCTTGTTATTTTTTCATTACTCCTATTTATTTCCACTTCAAAGATGATTTTTGGAGCTTCACGTAGTGTTCCCATAACATTTTAAATCACTCAAAATGAAACACAAATGATGAAGATCTAAAGAAGTGATTGGTGATGGGTAGTTCTACCCTAGCAGTTCTTTTCGGATGCAAATGTAGATGCAATTTTTCATTGTGAATGAAACCCAGAGCTCATCATATCACACAATGGCACAATCACATAATGGCACTACCCCTTGTGACAAGGTTTCTTTAAAGGATTTTGTGATGTAGCTGAAGTGACGATCAATCATTATATAATTTAGCCAAATTTGGCTACATACTAAATATGAAAATGAAAATAAATAAGCAATCCTTCTATACATTGGCTACCTACTAAAACTTATCACAAAAATCTGGCAATTTGAAAAATAAAATTCTTCAACCAAAATCTGACAAATTTGGGTCAATTTTTCTTCCACGACAAATTCTTTCTATAAGTCAAAATCATATTTTTCAAGTTGAAATTTGGCAAAGATTCGCCAATAAAATAAAACACCGATTCCACCCAAGAAGTTCCAAAAAGATGAAATCACAACAATAATTCATAACACCTTGTGAATATTCCTCAAAATATGGGACCAAATGTTTGAAGTACCTCGTGAATGAATATTCCTCAAACTCCGGGACCAAATGAAAAACTACATCATTCTACTCTCTCTCTCTCTCCCCTCGGAAGAGTGTCAGAGATACTTCAAACTTTTATGCTTGCTTTCAATCTTGTCTATATGCAAGCAAGCAAGCAAGCAAACATGTTATGATATGTGTGTAAGAAAAACATGCACTAAGGAGGAGGAGGATATGGATATGTGGATCAAGCTCGTGCCTACGAGTGGAAAAAAAAAATCAAACCAAAAGCCTAAGTAACCGATGAGAGAGATTGTTAGAATGGGAACCAAGCTTGAATTGTTTTTGAGTTCTCTTGAAAATAATGTTGTAATAATAATAGCCTTGTGGGTAGGTGTCTTGTGCCTAGGTGTGAAGATTTTTTTTTTTATTATTATTATTTTTTAAATAAAAAATGTGTGTGTGGTTGGGCAATGAAACTGTGTTTGATTTGGTGCCTTGATTTTTATTTATTTATGGGTTTTAAAGAGTAAATGAATGCTTCTCTGAATAGGTAGGGTGTTCTTGTGTATGTCCCCCAAAAGAAAAGAAAAGAAAAGAAAAGAAAAAACTGGGTCCCCTTATGTGCATGTTGGCTCACCTCATTGGTTGCTAAGAATTTCTATGCCTTAACCCCCCCCTCTCCCTTTTTTTAATTGGCGAAATTACATCATAAAGAAAAAGGAAAAATAAAAATGAATTGATTTTTGGAAATTTTTAATTGTCATAACTTCAGAAGTGAGAAAAAACTAGTAAAAATTTCCAGACTTTTAGGTATATTTGGTTTTTAGTGTGTAGTCAAAAAATATAGAAGGATGATTAAAGATTTGTAGTTGTATTTTTTTTTAATAGCCATATTTTGGCAAAATATTCCTAAGGACGACTGCCACTTTCTCTACATCTTCCAAGTTCCTGTGGATGATTTTCAATTTGGCTACAAACAAAAACTCCAAAAAAAAAAAAAAAAAAAACAAAAACCGGGAACTCCGGGCCAATTGTTCGGCCGGGAGGGGGGCGAAGAAAAGAAAGGAAGGAAGGAAGAAGCCTTTCTCTCTCTCTCTCTCTCTCTCCTGTTGTCGCGCGAGATCTATCTTCTTCTGTTCTCTTTGTTTTGTTTTGTTGACCAAGTCTGAGAG
>Ga0116227_10008693_pt1 | contig 18936 bp, 10 predicted proteins | sample S1TSphgellanicum_FD_89693 | JGI IMG/M metagenome (GOLD analysis project Ga0116227, IMG submission 89693) | Host-associated microbial communities from peat moss isolated from Minnesota, USA - S1T2_Fb - Sphagnum magellanicum MG | ecosystem: Host-associated > Plants > Peat moss > Unclassified... | reverse complement strand
CCCAAAAAAAAAAAAAAAAAGCTATGGGGTTCCAAACTAGCACTATTAGTCACACCAAGCTGACTAGATTAAAGCGTAACGCTCTATTGGGGAGAGGTGTGGACCTAAATTCCCTTACATGGTTGTTGGTAACCTATGTACTCTTTCAAATGTACATAACACCAACACTTATTCAATCAACTTGCAACTCTGGCAATGCGACTACATGGCACCCTGACCAAGTATACTTGCTTATCTTCAACAATCTACATTTCACTCCTCGTGTTGGAGGGGAGGAAATACCATGTAATTTGACTCAAGTTGTTTTTGATACACCTAGAGGTACATTAGCTTCTAGAGAAACAATTACAACCTTCTATGAATCTACACAATTGGATAATGGAGAACCCAATACACCAGGTTTTTCAAACACACTTTCCAACTCCATTCCATGTGTTTCCAACTACCCTTTCATTATGGAGAACTAGCTCACCAAGAAAAAGAAACACCAAGTCATAGACTTGCTAATTAAATATGAAAATGTGTTCACATTCTCAATTAAAGATTTAGGTAGGTGTAAAACTGTGCAGTTTTCTATAGACCTTACAGATGAAACACCCATCTATTGAAGGATGCATAGGTTGAGCAAGCATGAGTGGGAACTAGTAGATGAAAGATGCAAAGACCTCCATGAGGTTGGTGTCATTCAACCATCAAGTTCTGACTTCGTAGTCGCTACAATAATGCTAGCAAAGAAGGATTTAGCTGGATTATGGATTCAGAAAAGGATGTGCGGGGATTATAAACCTTTGAACATGGTTACACCTTAGGACATGTACCCCATGCCCATCCTTGAAGAATTTTTTTATAGCATTGGAGACTCAAACATCTTCACAATTGTGGATCTGAAGCAAGGCTTCAACCAAATTGTGTTTGCTGCAAAGGATCGCAAGAAAATGACATTTCATGGAAACAAGTTATGGGGATGCCTTGTGATGCCTCTTGGATTGAAAAATGCGCATGTCTTTTTTCAACAAGTCATGGACCAGGTTTTTAAAAGGGCAAATTTCCTAAAGTGCTACAAAGATGACGTCCTACTGCATAGCAAAGGACTCCTACAACTCTTGGCTCATCTTGAAGAGTTATTCAAGAGACTCCACGAAGTCAATATGAAAATCCATCTTAAAAAATGTGAGTTTGTTGTCACCTCAGTAGTCTACTTTGGACATAGAATTTTGCCAAATGGTATTATGGCTCATTGGGTCAAAGTAGTAGCCATTTTAGAAATGCCCAATCCTACTAATGTTCACACTTTGAGGAGCGTCATTGGACTACTATAGGATTTATGTCCAAGACTTCAGTACTATTGCTCATCCTTTCTATGCATTATTAAAAAATAATGTTACTTGGACATGGAGTGAAGAGGTTCAGGAAGCTTTTGACACACTCGAGGAAAAGCTTTCAGAGTTCCCCATTCTAAGAAGACCAAATTTCAACAAGGTTTTCATTCTACACACTAACTTGAATGCTCTTGGTATTGGTGTTATTCTTGGCCAACTTGATGAAGAAAGCAAGGAATATGTTATCACCTATGCATCCCAAAGTAACAACAAGGGTGAGAACAACTACTCTTCATACGAGGGGAAATGTCTTGTTGTTGTATGGGTCGTCATACATTTTAGGCCCTATCTTTATGGCATTGAATTCACTTTATATACTAACCACCAACCTATCAAGTGGTTGATGACCAACGACAAGCTTACTAGTAAGTTAACTTGTTGGGCGCTTATACTTCAGGAATATGAATTCAAGGTTATTCACTAACATGGTATTACACATCATAACGTGGATACCATGTCATGGAGGCCCCTCACTACCTTTGAAGATTTCTTAGAAGCCAAGCAAAATTCCAACCAAATTCCAACAATACATGTATCTTATGCATCTAGTTATCTTGCATTATTGCAATGTAACATGGTTGAACATCCGTTTGTGGATATATGGGAGGACTTGGATGTTCTAAGTTTTCTTCAACATGGGGAATACCTTCCCCAAATTACATCAAGTCATCGAAATTGCATACAACAACGGTCCAAACGTTATTATGGAGGGATAATCACCTCGTCTGATGCTTACCATGAGGTGACAGAATGGTTCCTCCACCACATGAACGACTCGGTCTTATTCAGAAGGTACATTTGGAGCTTGGACACTTTAGAGTTAAACGTACTTATAGCCTTCTCGCTCTTCATTACCATTGGAGAAGTATGTATGTTCAAGTTCGAGACATCATTGCTAGGTGTGAACAATTTGATATAGTGAGAACTTCCTTCTCCTCTTGACAACTCACGCTTTCTCCACTCCCTATTCAGGGCATGTTCTATCGCTAGTCATGTGATTTAGCTAGAAAATTACCACAGACCTCCAGGGGTAATGTCTATATCATGATTATGATTGAACATTTTTCAAAGTGGGTCGAACTTGTTGCATGCCAGACAAATCATCACACAACACCAACCATGTTTTCTTACAACAGGTCCTAAGTAGGTTTAGGGCTTATGTTGAGTGCCTTACTGATCAAGGATGAAGATTCAGAGGAGAATTCCAAGACCTATTTGACCATGCTTTCATTGACCATCGCCGGACTTCAAGGGATCACCCCCAAGCTAATGGCCTTGTAAAGAGGATGGTTCAAACATGCAAAAAGGGATTTCAGAAGATTTGCCTCACTAGGAACAAAGAGGATTGGGACATGGCCATGCCTTACATCGCCATGGGTTACAAGATGTCCAAACACGCCTCTTTGTTTCATTTTTCTCCTTCCTTTCTACTTTTTAAGAGACATCCCATTCCACCCTCGTCCATTGCTACTCAAATGGACTAGGTCATGGACTTGGACTCCCCAGCCACTTAGGCTAGGATCGTCGCAAAGAAGGTTGTTCTATTCAGGAGGGTTATGCCCATGGCCATGGAGAAGTTGTCCATTGCACAACATCAAAATAGCTTATGGTATGCACACACACAAGGTGGCAATTACAAACCTAAGGTGAGACAATTTGATGTTGGTGGCTTTGTGTATCTCCTATGGCAACCTAATGATACTCTAGACACTTCTTCCAGTCGCACTATCTTGAGGATTAAGGTGATCAGGCCTTTAGGTGTGTTGGAGTTGCAAGGAGCTGACGGACGCACAATTCGGGATCATTCCAAAAATTGTGCACCCTGCCACTTGCCGAACTTAAATCCTACCATCATCATGTTGACTTGGATTCCTCCACTTGACTATCCATGTCATGTATGTCAAAGGACAGACAATGCTGATAAGATGTTGTTTTGCGATAATTGTAATGGTGGATACCATCTATTTTGCCTCAAGCTAGAACTCATTCAAGTTCCCACTGGCATTTGGTATTGTTCATCATGTTCTACTATAGCACCTTGATTTCTATTCAGACCATACCACGTTTTTTTCGGCTCAAGTCTGGGGGGGGATACATGAAAATTTCATCTCAACTTCTTCTTGTGCATTGTATATATATGTGCGTGCATATCTTTTTAGTTGACTAATTTCTACCTTTGATTGGTTTTAGTCTTTTTGTTTAGTAATTTTTACTATGGATTTACAGCCTTATGACACCATATGTCACAACATTACACATCACGACACCAGTTTAACCTATTATAATTTAAAATAACCAAGTCTAACCTAAATAACCTACTTTAGCAAAGTTTAACATAGTTTAATTTAATTTAACCAATTTTAACTTAGTATAACCTAATATAATCAAATTTAACCTAAACAACCTACTTTGACCAAACTTAACTTAATATAACCAAATATACTTAATATAACCTAGTATAACCAAGTGTAACCAAAATAACCTACTTTAGTCAAGTTTAGCCTAGTATAACTTAGTATAGCCAAATTTAACCTCAATAACTTACTTTAGTCAAGTTTAGTTTTAAATAGTTTAATATAGCCGAGTTTGGCATAATATAAATTACTATAGCCAAGTTTAACTTAAATAACCTATTTTAGCCAAGTTTAGCCTAACATAGTTTATTTAGCTTAACTTAAACCTAAATAGTTTAATTTAGTCTAATATAGTCTAGTTTGGCCTAGTATAGTTTAATTTAACATAAGTTAAACCTAAATAGCCTAGTTTAACTGAAGTAGTTCCCCAAGGTAGACTTGGTTACTTAAGTTTAGCCTAGGAAGACCTAGATTTGATTTAAATAGCCTATGGAAGCCTAGGCTAGATTGTTGGGTGGTCAAGGTTAGCTTAGGTTAACCTAAGCTAAAAAACCTTATTCTTTATATATTTGTGATAACTTCATTTGTAACCAAAAAAAAAACTTGGCCTCTAAAAGTGGAGGTGAGGGTTCAAGTCTTTTTACCTTCATCCTATATGTTATCTAGGTTCTTAGGGGAGTATTCATGGGTAGGCTTCCTAGGACGTTAGGTTATAACTAGCAAAACCTAGGCTACATTTTAACCTAGTTTAGGTCGCCTAACCCCCTAGGCTTCAATATGTAGGCTAGGTCACCTAGCCCCTTCAACTTTGGCATGTAGGCAATGACCTAGCCTAAGGTGCCTACCCTAGGGCTCTTAGCATAGTAGGTGGCCTAGGCTAGGTTCCAAGTGTCATTATTTGACTAAAAGTTGATTGCAACGTGGCATCATATGATGGATAGGAAAAAAATTCATTATTTTAAATCGCCATGTGTTAATTCATAAGTGGTTAATAAAATCTTGAATTGAGTCATCCTAGGTTGCCATGTGGCAACACGACATTATTTAAAATTAATTATAATTATATTTTAAAATTAAATTTTGGCCATTGAAGATGTCATACTATCATGGAGGACATAGTCACAAATGGCACTTATGACTATGCCATTTTTGTAACTAACTTGGTAAATATCACAAGGCCATATGGACTAACAATCATCTAATCATGGCTAATCATATATGTGGTTTAGGACTATAGTGCTAGTTGCTTATGCAATTGTATTTTCCATGTTTTGGTCTAGTGTATTTAACCATAAATAGGACCTACTAAGGACTATTTGTTTAAATAGAAGAAAGTATAAGACTATTATTAGGATTGAACCGAAAGGACTTAAAGGTTATTTGTAGCAACCCCATGTCCACAAAATTAGGTTAGCCTCGAAGAAAAAACTAGAAATGATTCTTGAAACATAAATATTCTTGAAAAGGAATTTGTAAAGGACCTTGCACTATAGGACAACATGATGCACCTTATACCTAAGCATCATTGGATAGTGCTTGGAATGGAAACTTGTGTATGAACATATGGGCAAAAAGTAACACATCATCAACCTAAAAAGGACCTACTAAAACAAGTGGTGCCAAATGACCTAAAAAGGATTTCCCATTTAAGCACACATAGGATTTACCAAGGACTACACGTGTAAACATGAAACCCTTAAATCAAATGTTTAACAAAGATTTTTCAATTTTCCCCATAATTTTTGCACTTCAAAATGAAAATATGTATTGTCATAGGGACTTGGCATAATTAGTAAAAGTAATTTAAATCAAATCCATTAGAGGACTATTATTTGGACTAAACCCAAATGATTTAAAGGTTATTAGTAGCAACCCCATGTCCACAGAAATTAGTTTGGTCTCCAAGAAAGAATTAGAAAGGACTTTCAAATATCAATATTTTAGGAAAGGACTATAAAGGACCTTGCAATATAGGACAACATCATGCACCTTATACCTAAACATCATTGATTTGTGCTTGGTATGGAGACATGTGTATGAACATATGGAAAATATTTGAAAGTCAAGTATTCTAAGAAAGAACAATTAAAGATCCTATACACTATAGGAGAATTTGATGCCTTGTACTAAACATCAACGAATAGTGCTTGGAAAAGAGGATTGTTTACGAAAAATGCATAAGCTTATGGCAAAGAATGTAGGACATCATCAACTTGAACGTAAATAATAGTGGTGAGCTATATTATACATGTTCATTGTTAACAAAAAGTGACAACATCATGTGCATTTTGTAGCCTTGTTGCTTGTGGTTTGATTTCCTTTGCAAATCTCCCATTTGAAGAGTGCACATACATTGTCAACCTTGCCATTCTTGTGACTAGATGCAAAAAAATTCCAACACATTTGCACCCCCTCAGGTCATAAGATGTGAATACATGGCAACATAGTACTATGTTTTTGTACTTTTGAATTGTGTAGAACACCCATCAATCCATACGATGTGTTCTTTAGAATAACATCCTTTACCTTTCAAATACTCCTAGTGCAAGGTGAAGACATGCTAGACAAATAAACTATCATGGGTCTTGTCATTTAAAATGTGATAATGAACGTATTTCAAGACTAGTGGACTTTGATTAGGAGTTGTGCTAACAAAGTCTAAGTTTTTCTTGTAGGTGATGTGGACCAAAATGTTGATATGGAAATTGTACTAGTGCATATCTTGCAACCTCATTTTGTTTTTTGAAAACATAGTTCTTTGAAAATTAAGTCAATGTAGGATAAGATGCATATCTAAAATGTCTTTCAAAATTCTCTTGAATTCCTATTGAAACAAACAACAATCAATGAACATATCAATCTAATGCACCTATGTATGAACATATATGAAAAATCTTATGGACAAAGGACCAAACACCATTAATTTTTGAAAAGGAGCTACAAGGAATTTGGCCCAAAGGACCCAAAAAATACCACCTATTTAAGCACACACATGACCTACCAAAGATTATTTCTTTAAATAGGAAAAATTAATCGACTTGAAAGGTGTTAAAAACAACTCCATGTCCACACAAATGAGTTCGGCTTCCCAGAAAGAACCAAAAGAAAGGATTACAATGGAGCCTACATCAAAGGAAATATGTTTCCAAGTTGTAATATAAAGCCATGTGAAATGAAAATAAACATGGAAATATGTTTTGAGGTAGGTAGGAAATAAGGAATGTAGGTAGCAAATATGTATTAAAGATTATTTACTTAAGTCAAATGCAGTGAATTGGCATGATAAGAAGATGCAAGGCTAGACCTAATGAACCTAGAAAGGAGTGCACTCAAAGGACCTATAAAAAATTAAAACCATTTAGAAACCTAGAAAAAAATGGGCCCAAAGGACTTTAAAAGGAATGGACCTAAAGGATGAAAAATAGACTTAGTATTCTAGCACACATAGTACCTATGAAGGAGTGGCTAGTTTAAGTAAGAGCAGTTAGTGGACTATTGAAGATTAGATGCAAAGGACTTAAAAGGAGTTAGCAACAATCCCATTTCCACATAATTTAGCTTGGCTTCCATAAAATAACTAGAAAGGATTCAATATTCAAGAAAGGACTACAATAGACATTATATTGAAGGACAACTAATGCCTTCTATTTTAAAGCCAAGTTACCTGAAAATAAACATCATGGGATCTATTTTGAGGTACCTTGTCCTGCCACTTAGCAACAAAATTGTAGATCACAAAGTCCTTTAGTCTAGGATGTAGGTATTCCAAAAGCTCTAGTACGTGTTGGTATATCCATGTATTGTAATTATGTGACTTTTTTATTTCTCCATTGTCCTTTTGTCTAGCCATCACTTTAACATATCATTGCCATTGGACAACCTTGATACTTTTTGTTATTTCAATAGGGCACACCTATAACATCTTAATCCCACATGGGATGCAATCACCCATTAAATGAGCTTTTTTGTGCCAATCCTCTCCATCTATTTTTTCACACAAAATAGAATTCCACAAGTTAGATAACATGTGAAAGTGAGGTTTGATGGGCAAAACATTGCCTTGTATCTTGAGTGACAAGTGGGTTGCAAATATCTATGCACCTACAAGGACAATGGCCATCAACTTTATGTTTGGAGCACATGTTGTTTAGACCAATGCATAGCTCCACAAGTTTTGTGTGGTAATGGCAACATGTGTTCCATGCTTTCATGTGCCACATAAACCACGATCTCAAATTAGAGAAAGTTGTGAATTAGATTGATGTATTGGGATTTTTTCCTTGAATATAGTGAAGAACTTTGGTTGCAATGCAAAGAATTTCGAGATTGAACTACATGTGAGCACTTATAAATAATTGACAAATTGCTAACTCCACTCATAACTAGAAATAAGTACAAAGTATTCATTAATGTTAATGTATTTGCACTAAAATGTGTCATTTAGAACCTGTTAAACAATTGAATGAGTTATTTACTTGAAACACTTGTAACAAGTGGGTGGGATGTTCTATTATTTGTTTTTGGGTGAAAGCGCACTATAGGGTGAAAGTAGGAAAAAAGGAACCAAATAGTGTGTGGATAGTCCTTAAAAACTATTTTTTGAAAAATTGAAAAATCACCATGGGAAAATTGAAAAAAATTGTTTTATTTTTGAAATAAATTTTTATACTTTCAAAGTTGCAACTACAAAATTTTCATGAACATTCACCATGTTTCAAGATTCCTTTTATATGTTTAAAACACTCAATAAGAACATGTGGATAGGTGGTTTTTTTGTATCAAAAGTCTTTTTCTTTTATCAAATGTTCACCAAATCCTTTCAATTTTTTTGTGAGCTTTAATATATTCCACAAGAAGGGATCCACATGTTCAAAACATTCAAAAATATATATACATATACCTTTTTAGATTTTAATACTCGAATGTCCTTTTACAATATTATAATTTTGAATTTGTAATCGTGGTTCAAAGTAAAGTTATAGATTTGACTACAATGTAAGGCTTGATGTAAAAAAGATTGAGTTTTTATCGTGTTATATGTCATATTTGGCTTCAAATTTGATATTCAGTTTTTAAAATGCAATATAAACCAATACAAAATTGCCACATGCAAAATGTAGTTATTGGAAAGGACTTAAACCTTGGTGTGATTGGCTCATTTTTCATGTTTTCACCCTACGGTGACCCCCTTTGTGTAATCACATTGTATTCTTTTTATAGGTGGTCATTTTTTAACCTAAACCATGTCAAAACTACAAAAGATTTTCACAATGTTTTTGGATATTATGGTAAAACATAACTAAAAAAAAGAATGGAAAAAATATTTAATCATTTTCTCTTCATATTATGGTGGCTTGGAAATATTTGCATGAAAACAATACGTGTGAAGACATACTCAAAAATGCAAATATATTCCAAAAATGATTGAAATGAAATTTTTTAACTTTCATGAAATTTATAGTAGTTATTTCACATGTCATTTCGCATAATTTAAACCAAATTTGTGAACCATTTGAAACCTTTGCTATTTTCATGTCATAAATGGGTTTTTTCTACAATGCTAGTCATACGTATGTGGTAAATAAACATTTTCACAAACAATCACTTGCAAATGGAATGTGAGAAGTGTTCTAAGGTGGACCTATTTTTTTAATTTTTAAAAAAAAAAATTAATGAAATCAAATATTAGGGCTATTTAAAATGACAAAACAATCTTTGTTATACTATGTACATAGAAATATACCTGTCTTTTATATTATTGAATTTATTTATTTTAAAATAATAGTAGATAAAATAAGTTTTATAAAACTCAAAATTTTTAAACCAAAACTCCAAAATTTAAACTCAAAATTAAATGGACTACATTTTGTGGAATTCATACAAAAATACCTTTATTAGTGAATGGAAAAGTGTCCCAAAGAAGGTCATCGTAGTGTGTTGTCACCCTTCACCCCCAATTGTTTTTTTGCTAACCTTTTGTGCATCAAAAGATATGGTAGTCTCCTTGATCCAACATTTGAGCACAAGAGTTCTTACTTTTGGTGACATGATTGCATATGACCATTGTCTTTTGGTTGTCTCAAACCAAAAATCCAAACCACCATCATCTATAAAAAAATGGCATTATTTGCAATTTAGAATACACCTTCTAAACAATCCCATGGTTATAATTGTTTTGGTTATAATGACCTCCTTGGTTTTATAAAAAAATTGGTTATTTTGCCATCCTTGTCCTCCATGAATTCATTACAAAGTTCTAACATCACAAAATTTCAATAGAATTAGTGTGAAAATCATAAAACAATATGTCCGTGCAAAATCCATGGACGTTAAAGTGTAAAAATGGCATGAAAAATATATATGTTATTTTTATATAAATGATGTGTCTTTTTTATTTTTGATGTCTTGATGTGAAGTGCATACAATTTATATTTTAACAGAATTTGTGCGATTGTCATGATGTAATTTTACATAAACCTATGAAATTTTTGTGTACTAAACATAAATATTCACATATGTTATTTGAAAACACTGTCTCATCTATTTGAATATTTAAGATATTGAATACCTACAAATATTATTCATATTACCATAACACAAAATTGATATGACTTTGTATGAACCTATGAAAAATGAATTATGCATAGAATTTATATGAACCTCCAAAGCCTTGCTAAGTTTGTGATGTTCCCAATTATCTTACTTTCCTTAGTTGTTGGGTTGCATATAATTACAAATAATTTTTTTTTGGGAACAACTATTATTTTTGTTTGTGCCACATAATTTAGCCATAACTTCCTTGCGTGGACATCATCCCCTATATATCCTTTGTACGCATTATTCAATATTGTGTTCATCATTTTTACATAATTTGCAATCCTTTGTATAATGGCCTTCATTATAATGGTTCTATGACATACATCCTTTTAGTAAGTGTCCAAATGTATCTTCTATCCTTGCTTCTTGGTTTTCTTGTTTTCATCTACACCCCCCCACGGCAAATACCTACTTACCTACATAAATTGAAATTGAAATTTGATAATTAAAAATGCCATGTGGCAAATTTTGATTCTTCCAAGTGGCAATATGTGAGTGGGTTATATATTTTACTTGCAAAAATGGGGATTAGTTGCAAATTGCATATGAATTATTTATGGATGAATTTGTATATGTTGATTGTACATGTCATCCATGTGGAATGTGCTAACATCATAGTGAGTCATTTGTGACGAAATGTTGAATGCAACTTCACTTATGTAACTAATGGATTTTTAATTGCATATGTTGATTGCAAAGTTTCTTTATAGTTACAATTTGACATTTCTTTTTAGTGCTTCTAAAAACCTTCAAACATATTCTTCATAGATCTATTTGAAATGTGAAGAAATATTTTCATTGAACTCATGGTAATGAAATATATCAACCAACTAAAAATTATCTTGAAGAAAAAAATTAATTATTAAAATTAGAATGAAAAAGTTAATACATCCAAATTCTACACAAGGATGGGTGGAATTGCATCAATATTATTTAGGATTCTATTGGTTAAATTTACTAATTTATAAGACCCAAATTAAAGAAAATTGGAAAGAAGGGTTTTGTATGGGAATATATAAGTTAAAAAAAGGCAGATCAACAATAACACCCTTGATCATACAAGGAACATATATATAGATTATTATCATTTGCAAATCTATTCACATATGAAGAATGTTGAAAAGTCACGTATTAATTTATAGATAGTGTGTTTAAAAACAATTTGGACATAAATGTTTTTAAATATTATAACTAGATAGAAAGAACCAATTTGAATTGTTAAGACAACATTGTCACCATGGTTGGGCATGGGTTGATTTCATACAAACTCAAAAAATTGCTTTCTAGATCAATTCCATGAATTACCAAAAGTTGTGCAAGAATTAATTTTTACTAAAATTCATGGTGGAACCAAAGTATGGACATTAGATCAAGGCATTATGACAATTAACACTCAAGAATTAACTAACTAGGTGGTCCCTTTTGGGACTTGGAGTGGGGGTAGGCCTAGCGCCCAATTTTACATGAAGGGTATTAGTATTTTTTCCCTTTTCAATTGTTGGGTTCATTTTTTTTCTTTTTTCTAACAATTAAATTGGACGTGTAATGCATGGTTGTAACCAAGAAGGAACAAACACAATTTTGTTTCAAGACCCTCTTAAATTGATGTTCAATAAATATATTAAGCAATGTTTTACATTTAGTGGGTGAAGGGCATTTCAATCCATATTATTATAAAAAACTGAAATCTTATAATGTGTGTAATGGGTCTAAAAATAAGGTGTGTCTTAATATTGTGGTTGGGTCTAGAAATGGAAACACCAAAATCCAACCAACACTCATTAGAATTTGGAACCGCACTCATTTATTGCCTATTATTAATTTTATTAATTAGATGTGGGTACATCTCATATTATTTTTTAAAATCTAAACTTTGAAACAATCACTCAAATAAATGTTCAAATGAACTACAAAAATATCTATATATGAACATTGTTTGTTTGTTTTGTTCCAATGGTTCATGAAACCAAGATCATAATGACATAAGGATAGCTATTAAATTTGAAACTCGTATCTTAAAAAAATAAAATTAACAAATAGTTGTAGAAAGCCTCAAGTTGTTGACGTGAAAGACATGTAGTTAGAATACATGATAGAATGTGCATAATATTATTTAACTTGGATGCCAATTTTGTAAAAACATTTCATACTAAATGTTAACATATTAAATTCCAAATGCCTATGTATCAATTATCAAGATGTTTTTACCCAATTAAAAATATGTCTTAATAATAAATGTAATTAACACTCAATATCTAATAAACATTTCATATAGTAAATATGTAAATTAAAAATGTAAGTATAGCATTTGGTATATATGTTTCATAAGAAATGACATCTTTAAATTTTAAAAGTATAACTCTCGACCTAGGATTTGAAGCTAGAGAAATAAATTCAATTTGTGCATTCTAGCGTGGAAATCTGAGTGGAAAGAAAATTGGTAAAACTAATCATAAAAATTGCACATAGTCCATACTAGATTACAATGATACATGTGTTAGTATCTCAATTTACAACAATGTTCACATTTTCTAAAATCCATGGCAACATATATAGGTTGTATGTCTAAGGGTTGAAGATTGTTAACAATTTTCAAATTTGTCCAAGTTGTCACTTTAGATAACATTACATACACTAATCTTCATGCAAAAGATTCACAAATATGTATCCTCAATTTGGATGATATTGTTGCACCTTGGGATTTGTGCCTTGTACTTGCATAACCTAGCATTAAAGGAAATGATGCTTTGTAAAAATGTCCTTGAGAATCATATTTGTTTTGAATTGATTTTTTCAAAACTATTTGCACACATCCTTGTGGTTGAATGCAATAAAAATGCTGCAAACATTATCTTTAAAATCAAACTCTAACTTTGTTACAATTTTAATGGTTCCATTTGCAACACCAACCTTTAAATTAATGTTTTCAATCAACATAACCCATGGGTGCAATTAGAGCCAAAAGCAAGCATAACCACTACTTAATTTTGTGTTTTTTACACTAAAAAAAATTATTAAAAATTTTAACTTGAAAATAAGTTAAAATTTTTGTACATCATCAAATCGCATATATTATTCTATAAATGACCAAAATATGAAATTATTTCATTAACATTTGAACTTTCAAAAGTAGTGTAAAAAAACTTGTAACCATTACTTTTAAGTAGTAAAAAGATTTGTAAATGGACTTGGAAAACTTTGAAAACAACATATTTTTGACAGAAAACTTAACAAAATAATACAAAGAATTTTTAAAAGACTTTTAAAGATTTTTTGAAGACTTTTTTTGAAGATATTCCAAGAATATTCCCCCCAAAAATCATTAAAGGGACGCCAATGGCTCCTATTAACCCATTTGTACTTCAATGTTCCCAATGCAACATGTTGCATGTGATTGAATCTTTTATTATTGACCCAAGACTAAATGTGTTCAACATTCATTGCATTTGTCTTTAATTGAAGAGCACAAATTGGGTCAGTAGGAATTTTTTTGTGAAAAATCAAATTTTTTTAGTAAGCAACATCCTTTCGATGTGTGCAAAGTATTATTGTGTTGTCATCAATGTATTGTTCTACTAGTTTTTCATCAATGTTACAAATGTTCAAAATTGATGAAATTTCTTCTTCTATTGGTGCTAAACAATAGATTATGTTTAAAAAAAAACAATATTCTAGATCTTCAACATGTTTAATTGAAGTTTTCAAAGTATGGTATGTTGCAAAATTCTAATCAATCGCATTATAAACAAAATGTTTTTGACAATAATTTTTTAGGTCTAATAGATGGCAATGACATATTGCTAGAAGTTGTGCATGATTGCCCACCAAAATCACTAATTTAGAATGATATGTATGGTTCATTTGTATCATTTTCAATTTGGCGTAGTCTAGTTTCACTGTTTTGCAACAATGTACTTGTCATCATTGACATTTCGTCAATAATGATGATGTCAGTTTCTTTGAGAATTTGAAATTCAACACTTAATTCTTATAATGGCCAAACATATCCTTTGCATTGTATATGAAACATGATGTGGACAATTGAAGCTTTTAAACTAAGCCTTGATGCTACACATCTTGTTGTTGTAGTAAGGATAACATTTTTTTTCAATTTAACATATAGTATTAATTGAATACTCAATGAAAATTTTATTTCCACCACTAAGAGTTCGTGACATAAAACATGTACACAAATAATGAATAAGCATGGTTATAAAGAATAATTGACTATATAATTTAGTAAAGATGCAATATATTTTGTAGAATTTGAGTTTTATAGTATAAATATAAAAATTAATTATCATATTATATTTTTCATACATGCAATAAAAATATGCATAATTTCTAAATGGTAGTTGTTTTAATATTCAAAATGAAATTACATTTAATATTCACACAAATCAAATAATTTATGTACCTAAAATTACATGTAAACCATTTTTTTTAGAACAAATGATGTTGAATATATGTATTTGTTCATGTGACAAAATTGCATTTTCCAAAGAATCAACAACATCATGTATCCAATAATTTGGATCAATTAGACCAATTTGTGATCCAACACATGTAACATCAATATTGATATTGATTGGTAAATTTTGTGAATTATCATTTAAGGATGTTTCTCTAAAAGCTTGTTGTATATTTGGTTTTTTTTATTTTATCATCATATAAGTTTTTTTTCCCATATTTAGATATGAGGTTTTGCAAACAATTAAGAGTCTTCACAATAGCACGAACAAAACATTCATGATAACATGATCTTGGATTTGTCGGAGATATCAATTCACATTTTTTTTTAAAACAATGTTGTTTAACAACATGTTGAAAAATAATGGTTCAAAGTTTGCAAGGATTAAAGTTTGTGAATTGCACCAAGTGTTCATTTTTATATAAGAAAAATCCTAATTTTTCTTTGCCCAAACATGTTTTCTTTTTCAATTCTTGTTGTGAAGAAAAAAGTTTCCAATATTTTATAACTGTGTACTGGGCCATGTTAGAAGGTTACGCACAATATATATCAGTGGGATGAAGTCCAAATATCTTGGATATAGTCACCATCTTTGTACGCAAGATTGGCGGTTTTGAATCAACATACTTTTCACCAACACATTTTGATATGATTGGGATTTATAAACATGAGAAGGCTACTTTAGCTAAAAATATTGGTTTTGCAATTATTGTTGCTAAAATGAATTAAAGTTGCAAAGGGGTTACATCAATCAATCAGGTGAAAGCATGAAATAAGTAGCCACAAAGTGTGTGGATAGTCCTTGAAAAATACTTTTTGAATTTTTGAAACATCACCATGGGAACATTATATATCAAAAAAAATAATTTAATTTTTGAAATAAGTTCTTGTACTCTCAAAGTTGCAACTACAAAATTTTCATGAAAATCCACCATGATTCAGAAGTCCTTTTATATGTTTAAAACACTCAAGAAAAACATGTGGACAAGTGGCTTTTTTGTTTCAAAAATCATTTTTCCTTATCAAATGTTCACCAAATCATTTCAATTTTTTGTGAACTTTAATATATTCCAACAAGAAGGGATCCATGTGTTCAAAACATTCAAAAAATAGAAATACATATACCTTTTTAGATTTTGATATTAAAACATCCTTAAGCACTATTATAGTTTTGAATTTGTAATCATAGTTCCAAATAAAGTTATAGATTTGACTATAATGTAAGGCTAGATGCAAAACAAATTGAGTTTTTATCATGTTATATGTGATATTTAGCTTCAAATTTCATATTCAGTTTGAAAAACTATGTGAAAAATGCAATATAAACCAATAGAAAATTGCCACATAGAAAATGCAATCCTTGGAAAGAACTTTAACTTGGCACAATTGGTTCCTTATTTCATGTTTTCACTTAATCACAAACTTCTCACACTGATGTCATCCAATTTAATAGTGCGTTGTGATTCACATTTCATAACATATTTCAAAACATAATATGACCAATATGAAGACGTGATTCATTGAATGTTCATGTGTGTACCCCACAATAGTAATACAATGATAAGGCATAACATTTTAATCTTCATAACATGGGTGATAGTATTGCCACCTAGTTCATAAGTAGTTCAAACAAGCCAAAAACCATGTGAATATTTCAAACAATGATTAAATTTTAAATACTTAAAATATCCACTACTATGTGAATATTATGTTAATTATGGAAAATTGTGTTAAATGAAATTTTTTGATTACCATGGAATTGATATTACACTACTAGGAAATGCGTCCTAGTTCACTATGGGTTTCATTAGATTTTTGAATGAATTTTGACATTTTTACCTAGTAAAATTGTTTAACCCCCTAGTGAACGGGGACTAGTTGTTACGGACAATGACTTGTTTCACTAGTACTTAGTGAAACAAGGTTACTTTCAAGTGAAATATAAATTTACCAAACCAATCACTTGTTAGTTATTTAACTAACCAATATGGAAATTAATTAAATTTTAATTATTTAATATAGAATATTATTGATAATTTCATGACTTTTAAAGTCTATTATTTATTAACACGTGTCACTACTTACGCTAGGTTAAAAACCTAACCTAGGTAGGTAGGTCACGTAATCAACCGAAGCACCTAGCCTAAAAATTCAATAGGAATCTATTCGATCAACATACCATTGTTGACCACACACAACACCACCCATGAGATTTGATCCCCTAACCTTTGAAATGAGGGCAAACACCTTTACCATCAAGCCACCCCACTTGTTGTGATAAATGTTACATTACATTCTATTTATCAAATACTTCATTTTAAATATTACAGAAACATAAACTTTGAAAATTCACATTTTATTGAGATTTTGTTCAAATGAAATGATTCAACTTTACTTTTTAAAAAATTCAATAATGTACATAATTACATTTATTTCCTTCTGAAAGTTTAAAATCATTTGAACAAAAAAAAAATTTGAATATCATTATTCAATAACATTTCAATGACCATTCTTTTAAAAAACAAAAGTTTAATAAATGAATTTTTTTGTTAATATAATAATACTATTTATGTTAAGTTACTTTCAATTATTATATGACTATTTTTCATTAATTTAAATTATTTCACCCTACATTATTTATGGTTATTTATGGTTATTCTCAATTACTTTTGGTTATTTTTGGCCATTTTAACTTATTTCACCTTAGGTTATTTTTAGCTATTATAAGTTATTTTTAGCTATTATAAGTTTTTTTGGCTATTCTATTTTTTTGGCTATTGTAAATTATTTCAATTTAGACTACTTGGAGTTATTATAAACTACTTTTGGCTATTTTAATTTATTTCACCTTAGGCTATTTTTAGCTATTGTAATTTTTAAAAATTATTCTATGTTTTTTTTACTATTGTAAATTATTTCAATTTAGACTACTTCCAATTATTATAAATTATTTTTGGTTATTTTAACTTATTTAACTTTACGTTATTTTCAGCTATTGTAAATTTTTTTGGCTATTCTATGTTTTTTTTGCTATTGTAAATTATTTCAATTTAGACTACTTACAGTTATTATAAATTACTTTTGGCTATTTTAACTTATTTCACCTTAAGCTATTTTCAGCTATTATAAGCTTTTTTGGCTATTTTATGTTATTTTTGGCTATTGCAAATTATTTCAATTTAGACTACTTGTAATCATCATAAATTATTTTGGTTGTTTTAACTTATTTCACCTTAAGTTATTTTCAATTATTGTAAGTTTTTTTTGTCTATTCTATGCTATTTTTGGCTATTGTAAATTATTTCAATTTAGATTACTTGTAGCTATTCTATGTTACTTTTGGCTATTGAAAATTATTTCACCTTAAATTATTTTTGTTTATTATAAATTATTTCACTTTAGATTATTTTTGACAATCCTAGCAATTATAATATATGGCTATTAGTTGTTATCTTATTATTGTTATTGGTGGTTATTAATGGCTATTGGTACCTATTCTATTTGTGGCTATTAATGTTTTTTAATGGTTATTCTATTAATAATTATTAATGATTATTCTACGAATGGCCATTAATAATTATTCTATTGGTGGCTATTATATTAATGGTTATTGATGGTTATTATATTAATGGCTACTGGTGGCTATTGTATTAATGGCTATTAGTGGCTATTTTATTAATGACTACTGGTGACTATTATATTAATGACTACTGGTGACTATTGTATTAATGATTACTGGTGACTATTATATTAATGGCTACTTGTGGTTATTCTATGAATGGCTACTAGTGGCTATTATATTAATGGCTATTGGTGATTAATCTATTAATGGCTATTGGTGATTAATTTATTAATGGTTATTGGTGATTAATCTATTAATGGTTATATGTGATTAATCCATTAATGGCTATTGGTGATTAATGTATTAATGGCTATTGGTGATTAATCTATTAATGGCTATTGGTGGTTATTCTATTAATGGCTATTGGGGTTATTCTATTAATGGCTATTGGGGTTATTCTATTAATGGCTATTGGTGGTTATTCTATTAATGGCTATTGGTGGTTATTCTATTAATGGCTATTGGTGGTTATTCTATTAATGGCTATTGGTGGCTATTCTATTAATGGCTATT
>Ga0116227_10008692_pt1 | contig 18937 bp, 22 predicted proteins | sample S1TSphgellanicum_FD_89693 | JGI IMG/M metagenome (GOLD analysis project Ga0116227, IMG submission 89693) | Host-associated microbial communities from peat moss isolated from Minnesota, USA - S1T2_Fb - Sphagnum magellanicum MG | ecosystem: Host-associated > Plants > Peat moss > Unclassified... | reverse complement strand
CAATTATAGACACTGAAGAAGGCTAGTTTTTTCTTTTATCTTATGGTGCAAGTGTATGTCAAAAATCACACACTTTTATATTGCAACATATATGTTATATATATATATATATATATATATATATATATATATATATCATGTTTGTCAATTACAATCAACTAAATTTGCATGAGGTTATATATTAAATGATTGTTTGCCAATTACATTGAATTGAATTTGCTTGATGCCCATTGCATGTTACTTTCATTTTAGGGTTATCAATAATGAATTGAATTTCCGTGAAGTTATGACTATTTGCCATTGCATTGAATTGAATTTGAATTTGCCTAATGCCCATTTCTTGCTACTTTCATATTCGGGTTGCAAATTTGCAATCCAAGTCCTCTCCTAAATAATATGTTAATCGACTTTTATATACAATTTGGAGTGTGGTCAAGTTTCAACTATATGGACCTTTGTTTTGTTAATCCTTATAATCTTGTGTTAGTTGTAAGGTTAAGACACCATGGCCTCTTTGCAAGTGCCCAATAATTTTAAATTCAAACCTTTGTTCTTTATTTCATTAGCCTTTGAAGATGAAGGCAGTCCATCAATGTCTTTTGCCTAGTCTGGTGATGCTTCGTCTATGGAAAAATCACCAAATATTGTTATATTTTATTTAGCTTGAGAAGATTTGTGCAAATTCCACCAAAGGAATGGAAGTTGTATGATAGTTCATAGAAGTTTCAAGATGCATGGACTACCCGTTTGCCATGAGCAGAATTTGTTATTCATGAAAGAGGGTTAGTGCAACCAGTTTGATGCAAGATTTGCACATATGTTGAAAGGAAAGAAAAATTGTTGGCCCCAAAGTTGGATATATTATTCAAGCATGTTGGGCATTGAAAAGTTATAATTTTTATGCTAGGTGTGGATGTTGGTTATCATTACTTCAATAAAAACTCAATGCATGCCAATAATGAACATGAATTTTTTTGTTGTTGAATGCCCTTTTATCATGGACTAGCTCCGAATTGATGTCCCTTAGAATAGAAACGAAAATATGTGTAGATTCTTTCCATTTATGACATGTTAACCCATGGACATCCCATGATGGACTATGAACACATGTAAGGTTTATTCCAAATGTTGAAGGTCAAATCTATTTTGAGAAAAAATTGTTCAAATTCTTCAGGTTGGGGCATGTGTTGAAGTCATGCACAAGGTGTTGTTGGAGGCCACCAAGGCAACATTTGATTTTGCCAATTTCAATGTTGTTAGTGTAAATGAAGTTACAACAATTGACAACACGCAATGGTTGTCAATCCACTTGTATGTGGTGCATGGTTGGAAGAGAATTATGATCCTCCTATGTGTTGAAATTATTGGGGTTTCTTCCACATCTGATAATGTTTTTAGATTAACAGTGAAGGGTTTGCTTGAGTTTGGTGGGTTAAGGTTTGAAAAATTGGATGGGAAGTTGGTTAGCATGAAGTGTGATGGAAACAACATCTTTCAAGACCATCAAACAAGTGTGACCTTGTAGTTTTTTAAAAAAATTGTCCCATTTTAAAATGGGGTTCACTATTTTTTTCATAAGACCAATCTAACAATGATCACTTTGTTTGAACTAGAACTTGTGCATTGGTTGGAAGTTATATCACAAAACTTGTATCCATTTTTTGTTCATAGCTTGAAGAAGTCCCTTGAATTTCAAATTTTGGCAGATTTTATTAACACCAAAAGTAACAAGCTTATGGGAAATGTCAAAACCCAATGGATCTCCATTTTTTTAAAGCAAAATGGGTATATGATAAATATTGTTTTTTAATTGTCAAGATGCATGTTGAGACTTCCAAAAGTGATAGGCTTTGAAGAATATGAATGCGATGTCTAATGTGGAACTCATTTTGGGGATGCCTTATATCTTGCCATTGCTTGAATGTGTGCATATGCTAATCAAAGTTGCAAAAAGTAAAGATGTTTTTGTGTGTTTTTGTAGAGAGCGTCAAATTAACACAACACGACTTTTACAAATTATTTTGTGATCTTTACATTTTTTTCAATGATCTAACATTTGATGATTTCAATGCCATTGAAACTTTGACTAATGATGCCTTTCCCATAAGCCAATTTCAATGGTGGAAAGGATGTTGTGTATTTGGCATTCTCATTTGTTGGACACACCCTATATACCAACATGACCTATTTGGTGTTATAAAACTTTAGCTTGTCACCAGGGAATCTTTCAAGCTGGTTGTGGACAAAGAGGGGGCAACTTAGGGTCTTAGTAATGAGTTTGAACAACGCTTCTTAAAGCATCGGGTTATGACAACACTAAGTGTGGTTTATCCCCAATTATGAGCATTACTACAAAATGTGGGTGCACTTCACTAATCCCCATTCACTTTACCAATTAATTCATTGCTTCCCCACTATGTCCTATTCACTACAACTAATGAATTCACTCACAATCCAATGAAATCACTTACCATGCATGGACACCTTTTGTTGTAGTGAAGTGAGAAACCCAAAAGATGCAAAGAAGGAATTTCACAAACAACTTACAATGTTGAAGGCCACTTTTTGTGCCCTTCACAAGGTGCATGGGTGAGTTCAGGGAATTGGTCCCTTCATTACTTTCAATTCACACTTTGAATTTGCAAGTTTTTTATTTCAAAATAACAATGGGACATAATTATGAACAAGTCATATGAAAGGAAAATGATTTCAATCCATTTACTTGATTTTGGCGCAAAGTTTTTGGACCTCCAATTTTCAACAAGCTTTTTAAATTCATTAAAATTGTTAAAATTATAGTTGTCAAGGTCCTTGGTTTCATTGAAAATGAACAGATTTTCAGCACTATTAGTTTCATGAAGAACAAATTAATATTAATATAAATATGTGTTTTTAAATTAGTTTTTTTACTATGTTTAATCATATTCTTAATAACATCAGACAATGGACAAAATTAGATGTAGTTAAAACAAACTAGTCATTGTTTACACAATATGATTAAAATTATATGATTAAGATGACTAAATATGTCTATCCAAAATGATTAAAATGATCAAGGTTATTAGTTGATGTGGCATTATTAATTTAATTTTTAAATTAAAAATCTAATTATTTATATGAATTTATAATGACATTATGAAATTCAATTTTTTTGAATTAAAGGTGAATCCAAAATGTTACCACCCATAACATAGGATTCAACACTTATAAAAAAAATGTTTTTTTTTTTGGTTGACATTACTAGCAAATCATCAATCAACATCATATGAGCTATTCAATTTTCAAATTCATGATTTTTTTATAATGATGAATGTTCAAAGTAAGGTTTGAACCCATAACCTTTTTAGCCACATTCTAAAGCCTTAAATACCAAACCATCACCTATGTGATGATAAAAAATGACATTGCAAAATATATAAACACATATTTTAAACAAAAAAATCCATGTTTTTTCATATCACTATTTGATTTAATGGACTTGGTAGGTTCATTATTACGTTGAACTTTGTAATTTTTAAATTTAAAAATTATTAAATAAAAATAATTCTAAATATTCATTAATTAAAAAATTCAAATGTATTTTTTGAAACTTTGAATTGAGTTATATATTCAAATATTATTTAAGTACATCTAATTTATTCACTTTCATGAAATTTTGTGATTTTTTTTCATTTCAAAATGTACAACAACTAAGATGGTTTTAAATAGTTATTTTAGACATTCATATGTAAAGTTTGAAATATAATTATTTGAAAAAAAACATGTACTTTCACAATTACATTGAATTTTTAATTTTTTTTTCAAAATGTGAAAAAAAGATCATTTAATATAAAATTCCATATATAATGTATTAAGTCTTTGATTGAAATAATCTATAGTTATTTAGGTAAAACTGATTTGTTATCATAATTACATTGAACTTTGTGATTCTTTTTAATTTCAAAACATGAATGAGAAATTCAATATTTGTGTCAAAAATTAAAGTAATGTTTTTTTTGGCTTGGGTTACAAATTTTGCATGTAATTATTTTGGTACATTTGGTTTCCTTACTTTCATCATTGATGTCAATTTTATAATATTTTTAATCCAAAGTTGTAGACATTCCATTAATTTACATATTTTGATTTATGCCACATATTTATCAAAAATTAATGTTTTAACAAAATCTTTTTAAAATATCATAACCAAAAAAATTCACTTTTGAAATTATTGTATCATAATCTCTATGCTTTCAATCTTATATCAATTTTTGTAATAAAAAATAAAATAATCGAATACAATATTACAATAATTTGTTAGTAACAATGGATTTTATTTTGATTTTATGAATTAATTTATTTTTACTGTTTTTAATTTCAAGTTTCAATGTGATGACTTTAGGTTCATTCTATGTTTTATTGAATTAAAATAAGTTAATTTATTTTATTATTCCATTTTACTCTTGTCATTTGATCATAAATAAATAAATAGATTGTTTAATTTGGGGCTAGTTTAATTTGGACATATATATGCATTAAATTGATTCATCACAAACATTAATTGAATCATGGAATTTGAATAATTCAAGATTAACATGTACATTTAATTAATTTTTATGATAAATTTTCTATGATTTTGGTAAAAGTAACAAATTTTAGATTCATACTCCATTTTTTCTTTTTCTTTTTTCAAATTTTCCCATGTGATTTATTTATTTGAATAACTATGAATAATAATTGAACTCATGATAACTAAATCTTTTGTCATTTTTTTGGTAATGAAGTTTTAAAAATGAAAACATGAATTTTTTTTCCATTTTAATGTTACCACGTCATTAAAAATAACATTATAATCATGTGTGTCATACTTTATGACTAATTCTAGTCATGTTAATCAACATTAATAAATCCATGTGGGCACCCACAGTTACCAAGTGTGCAATGTATTTGATTATAATGTTAGATTTTTTAGTCATAACGAACATTGTTACTTTTGATTTTAGTTATGATGGATACATTTAATCACTTCAAACTACTAATGTATTTTAGATATTGACTATATAGTCTTTTTAAACATGATGTTAATAATATAAAAACCACGTTTTGATAGTAGTGTACAGAATTTGCTAGACCCACACTTGGACCATGCTAGATTCCATAATCAATGTTTTTTTACACTACAAACTTGTCCTTACAACCAAACCATTGTTAAGTGGCAAACCCAACATTTATATTGTGTAAATGGCTAGTTGAAGGTTGACAACATTCTCGAGTTCCTAAATCCTAACCCCTGGTTGGCACATTGAATTTTGATGATGTTGTGATTTTGATGTAGCTAGTGACCATTGATAATATTTGAACTTGAACTAAACACACGATAGTCATTCTCTATTTCTTCAATCTATCATATGTTTACATAATGGGAATGGTAATCAATTATGCATTTTTAAATTTGTCATGTGGTTGTAGCAAGGGTATGGCTACCATGATGTGATTTTTGAATGTCGTTTGCAATCAAAGTGGGACATTAGACTGATGGTCATTGGCAACTCAACATACTTGGAAAAAAAATCACTGGTTGTAACTCATAAGGTTTGACCTCACAACCAATCTAAGTGTTGAGATTCTCAAAAGGGATGATTACGTTATGCGAGGTTCTTTATATAAAGCTAGAAATTAGGTGAGCATTTCTATTTACTAGGCATCTTTTGTTTTACTGGAGAAATTTCGCCAAGGAGCCAAATTAAACTTCAAAACTTCAAAAATGAAATGATTTTGAAAGGTTTCAATCCCCAAAAGTGGGCCCCAAAAAAAGTACAAACCACCAGATTTTATAGGTGGTTTTCAGTGTAAAACCATGAATTTAGAAGGTTGATTAAAAAAATTGTACTTCATATCTGGGTTATAGCCAGATTTGGCTAAATCTTCCTAGGGATGATCACAGTTTTTCTACTGACTAAATCTTCCCAGGGATGATCACCATTTTTTTCTATTGAGTAAATCTTCCTAGGGATGATCGCTATTTTTTTTCTATCGACTAAATCTTCCTACGGATGCTCACCATATTTTTTCGGTACATCTTCCTAAGGATGATCACCATTTAGGCCACATTAAGAAATTCCTTAAAAAACATTGTTAATACTATCTTGGTAGTGGGTGGACGCTCGGTCCTAGCAAGTCCCAGGGCAAGCCTATGTGCACAATGGGCCTGGAATCTGCCTTATCTGCCTTGAAGTGGGTCCTTTCCATCACGGTTAAAGGCAGGGAAGCCTTCTTGGAAAACACCCTTGGAGTGCTGCAAACTGAGCACCTTGCAGAGTCGGCAACGCGGCTGATTCTACATACCAGTCACACCGCGTTGGGAGCCTAAATTGGTAGGCTTTCCCTGCCTTTAAAGGAGTAAAAGAGACACGGCCCGAGGCAATTCCACAATTTTGGCTTTTTCTAGCATCAGCCTTTGATTGTCAGCAAGTGAATTTTCAGTGCAATTTTTTTAATAAAAGTTTGACTTGATAAAATCTGATTTTGATTTAAACAAAGCCATTTATAAAAAAAAAAAAAAGAAGACCAATATTCGCCAGACTTTTAAAGAATCGAAAAAATCATCATATTGTATATGGTAGGTTCTAAATTTTAACATGTAGCCAACAATATAGAAGGATGCTTAAATTTTACTACTTTTGTCTTTTGTTTATTATCAAATTTGCCTATTTCTTTTTTTGGATGATCGCTACTTTGGCTAAATCACAAAAGTGCAAAAAAGAAGAAGAAAAGGAATGACATACTATAATTGAGAAATCAATGCATAAGTCTAACTTTATTGCGTGTGCAAAACAAGTAAACATGCACGCATTTGACATGATGTAGGGATAGCCTACCTATTTTAAGTAACGATGCTCAACTTAGGAGGTGGGTGCAGTTCACACAAACAAAGGGAGGGGGCTTCCAAGATATTTATCACAGGAAATTCTATCCTTGATCTTGTAATAACAATCAAAATAATTAGGAATATTAATAATATCAATAGTTCGTGTGTAGCCTGTGCTGTTGGCATAAGTGTGAACTGGTTTTTGTAATTTAACTGAATTTTCAATGACACAACCTACTCAAAATTCAATATCTCCTACACCTCAGGTCTAAAAGTTTCCAGATCAGCTTCACAAAATCCTACTCATCAAGGGCTTTCCATCACTACCAAGAGACCACTCAAATTCTCCTATAAATTTTACTTTTGATTTAAATACACTTTCAGTGAAAAATGTTCAATATTCGCCACAAAAAGGACACCAGGACTCACTGGCACCAGCGTTTTTTTTGGGAGAAATTTCGCCAAAATGCGAAAAATAAAATTTTTCAAAGAATATTCGGTCGCAGATTCTTTAAATTTTTGAAAAGAATCGCCAACAACGTAGAGGTTTTGAGCTGGTTTCGGCAGATTTAGAAGCCCTCCTCCTGTGGGTCGCCAAATAAAAGCAGGAATACAAAAAATTTCTACTGCCTTGCCTGTCCTGTTGCCATTTAATGCTAAATCCTTCTTAGGATGCTAGCCAATGATGCTACACGAGAAAATTGGAAAAAAAATCACTTACTGGCACTGTGGAGCCCAAGTTTTTAAATAGTGTAAAACTGATTTTGAACTTTTAAAATATGCACATGATCCAAAGATTTCTAAAAGAGCTACTAAAAGAAAATGATTGTTTTTGATTGGCCCATATGGTGGCATTTAAATGGCTTCTCTCATTAGATTATCCTAGTTTTTCATGTTTACTAGTGTGGCCTGTGCCGTTGGCCCAAGTGTTACCACGTCCTCAACTGATTTTTCCTTTCAAAACCTGATTTTTTGGAATTTATTTGAATTTTCAGCGGTAGAAATCACTTAAAAATCAATATCTCCCACATTCTGAATCCAAATCTTACCAAATAAATTCCATTAAATCCTGCTCATCAAGATCTTTCCAAGAACACCAAAGGCACAATCCAATTCCTCCGAAAATTTCAGCTACGATTTAATTTAATTTTCAGTGAAGAAATCATTCAATATTCAAAAACTTTTGCACCCAAGTCCAAACGTCATGGAACCAAGCCCATGCGCACCCCTTCTCGTCAAGAGCTTTCCAAAGACACCAAGAACACAATCTGAAACATCCCAATCTGAAACATCCCGGTTTGGTGGATTTCATAACAACAAAACAAACTACCTTCTTTCATAGGTAGATGGGGGAACATGAACAAATAACTAGCACTGTATGTAGAATGTGAGAAACAGTGGTAGAGGCCTATTTTAGAGGTCCAAATAGGGGTGTAGCAGGCGGTGTTGTAAGATTAATATGTTCAAATATTAGTTTAGGGTTTTAATTTTTACAACCTACATGGATATGTGAGTCTGTACAGAAAGGATCCTAAACTGGCAGGAGAACAATTTTGCATGTCCTTGTTAATATTTTTGAAGAAAGCATCTAAAGTCTAGAAGGTTAGGAACTGCCTCAATGGAAGCTTTGTTCATCTTCATTCTTTCATTCTTCCTTAGAATGCTTTCTTCTTGCCAAAAAATGTTAAAAATACATTGACATCTATGTTCACCAATCCAATATCAAGTGTATAGCTATACTGTGAATTGTTCCTTGAAAGCCATTTGATATGGTGATATATTTGATCTATTGATTGAGAAACAAGTGTGAATTTCTTGGTCAATCAACTATTTATTGTTCTTTCAACTTGTAATATTGTGAGAATATGAATATTATTAGATCTGAAGGATCTACATGTATCATAGTACCTTGAGAGCTTCCACACTAATTATATTATTTTCCAAAAAGTTGAATTTTTAGAAATACTTTGTGAAAGAACAAAAATTTGTGAAAGAAAATAGATAATATGTTAGATTTTTTTTTGAAAGGGAATCTTCAAAGTAAATAATTATTTGATAATGAATTGTTGAACTTGCCATGGTACTATAATATATTACATATCACAACCACCATAGGTGTAAAAGAAATAAATTTGGGAAAACAACTTTTTCATACTACTTTACACATTTAGGCACTCTCAATTAGTTTTTAATATTTTTGCTTGTAACATTTAGGGCCACTTTAGACGAGGGTCCAAGGTCCAAGGTCCAACAAAATGGAACATTCTTATTGGTTAACAATCATAAATTAGACCCAAGACCTTTAGATGAGGATCTAAGACCAATTGAAGCCAAATTGAAGTTACATATACATGGCACCATTTTGGAGAGAAATTCAATTGGACCGGACCAAAAATGAAGCTCAAAGGAAAGCTCATGGTTTGGAAAACCAAGATGTAATGCTAGGATCCAAGGTTGTTTCTTCCATTGTTTTCACTATTTTTCATTGTTTTTCAAGGTTTTTTCTCACTTGTTCTTGAAGTTGAGATTGTGCAAGAATGGAAAACATTTCATCGATGGAGGAGGACATTGTTCAGTGCACACCTTCTATTCCATTTCCGAAAACATCTAGTGTTGGCATGGCTAATTTTGTAGATCCACACAAGATTGTTGCTCAAAGGAGCACATTTCTAGTTCTTGGAAATGTTCAAAATGAAAGCATTTCAAAAGTGAGGATAGAAAGTTTTGGTCATGGAGGGTTGAAACATTCATTTTCACAAGTGAAAGGAGATTTGGATTTACAATAAATCTTTAAACTAGCTCCCCTTGCTAAGAAGAAAATAATATAAAAAAAAGGTGGCTATAGTTACAATGAAAGAGGATGACACGGAAGGTGAAAAGGTTCAAAAGGCTAGAAAAAATTAAGAGAATGATGAAATTCTACATTTCATTGCACTATGAAGAGAAATGGAACTTGATTTGTCAAAAATGCAAAGAAACAAGGTAAATTCCAACTTATTTAAACCTTAGAATTATTTTTTTTAAAATTTTTTTTTGCTTTTTTTTCATAATTGAAACTTGAATGTAAAGATAATTTTTTTGAAAGCAAAGTAGGCAAAAAAATAGCAAAAATAAACAAATTCAAATTGGGCCTTTTAAAGGCTTTTGCTTTTGCCTCTTGCCCTTGCCCCCCTTTCCCCCCATTCGAGGTCACGACTTTGGCCACTTCCTTGGGGGGAAGAAGAGGAGCTAACCATAAAGCCAACTTTATTTCAAATGTTTTGATGTGGTTTGCATTTGCTTTATTCATGTAATCAATCTTAGTTTTTTTGTTTCAAGGACTATTTTCAACCCATAAATCAAGGTTTTTGACCTCAAATGTTTTCTCTTTCAAGGGTGGATACATGGGTCAAAATGCATATTTGAATGTTGGCTACATTCCTTGGTTTTTCAAGGACTCCAATTGTTGGCAAGCGGGAGTTCAATGCAATTTACAAGCAATACAAATATGACAAAATTGCAAATGGGATTTTAGGTAATGATCATCATGAATGTCCTTTCTATGATGCATTGGATAGTTGGTGGCACCAAAATGGAAATATGATCAAGCATGTGAGTGCTTTTGCAAATGAAATTGATGAAATTATGAGTAGTCCAAAATTTCAAATAAATCTTGATAGTGTGTTTAAAGTTGATAATAGTAAAGAGGCCTTAGATAGACCAATCACTCTAGATGAAGTTACAAAACAAAACAAGAGGTAGAAGATCAATGTCCCTGAACATTTTTCAACCATGGTTGAAAATATCACAATTATTTTCCAACAATTTGTAAAAACCAATGATTTACTCAAAAATATGGATGTCCAAATTGGATGTTTCATAAATAAGTTATAAGGTTACATAACATATGAGCTTTGAGTCATTCACCACAATCCAACTTGAAATTTGATGTATATGGGAAATCAAAATCCATTTTTTTCAAATGAATTTCAAAAAAAAAAATTGCTATAAATTCATGAATTGTCATAGCCTCCATCAACATCTTCTTGATCCTTTTTTCTTTTGATTTCTTACTAGGATTGTTTTCAATGGTTGTCACATTTTCATCTTCACCTTGATGTTCTATGTCTTCCATGTCAATCCTATCATCATCCATTATCCCTAGATTTTATAGCCTTTTCATTTGTTTGGTTGTTTCTTCAACCACTTTGAACAAATCAATTCCTTTGATGTTACCAAATGTTGAATTTGTTTCTACTTGTGCTTTTCTTTGAGCATCCAAAGCCTAATCCATATCAAAGCTATCTAAATTGGCAATACACATGTTATGTAGACATATACAAGCCATCACCAAGTCTAGCATGTGGCATAACGGAATGTCTATTCCCTTGAGTAAAATTTTAAACCTTCCTTTCAACATTTTAAAAGTTCTTTCAATTGACATCCTTGTATTTGATTGGATAAAATTTCAATGTGCATTGTATCTTAGCAACCCATTTTTCTCACTTTTGAATGGAGAGTAAAACCATGGTCGCATTGGATAAACAACATCTCCTATCAACTTGTAAGGTAAAAACTTGTCTTTTTTCATCACTTGATTTTTTTAATCTGTTTTTTGGAGAAAAGCCCAATCATGAATATTACATGCCCATCCATAGTCATAATCCCAAAAACTACACTTTGCACCTATAACTCCTTGAATCAATGTGGAGTAAAAATCTTTTTGACAATAATATGATTTGGGATTTACCTTAGGTGCAATAATTGGAACATGACTACCATTTATGACACATAGGATTAAGGAATTCCATGTAAGCATTCAGAACCAATGATAATTTCTTTGATTTTGTTTTTAGTCAATTTAGGTATCACCAATGGTTTCAAGTGCATTCTAATTGCTACACAAAATTCTTTCACTATAATGGATGCCATACTTTTTACAATGCCATAGACCGCTCCTCACATTTGTAATGAATTTTCATTGCCCAATCTTGCAAGAGCCATTGCTATTATAGCTTCCACAAGGATGTTTTCTCTCATGTTTGTATTTTTCCATTTAAGACTTGAACCTACAACCCTAGTCAAAGCATGAAATGTGTCAAAGCTTAACTTTGTATGTTGTCGAAACATCTTCAACAAAAAAACTCCCAAAAAATTGATTCTTCATATATCCAACTACTCTCTCATACTTCCACATGCTCCAAACTCTTGGTGGCATGTCCACAAACTCTTCAAAAAACAACGGCATACTCATCATACTCCAATGTTATGTAATAGCTACTCATTGCAATGAGACCACTTGTGCAATGACTCGATAGATGGCCATAATAAGAATTACAACCATCAATATCTTGTGCCTACACTCGTCAATTATGTTTTTCCATTGTGTTTTTGTAGTAGAAAGCACAAAAAATATATAAAGAGAAAGTAAGAAACAAAAAAAAAAACATGAAATTTTTTTTTAATATAAAATAAAATAAAATAAAATAAAATAAAAAAATACAAAGAACAACCTAATCCTCACATTCAAATCTCACTTTTTTACTAATTGGACCCTCAAATTGAACCTTATGCCTTTACACACACTCATTGTACCTTACCCCAAAAAAATGTTTTTTTAATGTGAAGAAGGATCCAATTTAAAGTTCCAATTTGCTTCAAATTGGTCCCTGGAATTTTGGACCCTGGACCCTTGTCTAAAGTGGCCCTTGGGCTCCACCTTTCACATCACAGGACCTCAATACTTGAAGTCCCTCAAGAGAATGCCTCACTTTATACAAAACACAATGAGGATTGGGAATTTTTGAAAAGAAGTTTAGTGTAAGGTAATGCTTGGGAGCAAGGCATTATTAGGCCCGCTTTACACTAAGAGTCAGGGCCAAAAAAACTTGGGGCCAACTCTGAGCATTTTTGGCATGTTGTTTGGCCCCAAGTTCCTAATAAATGCTACAACAGTGACGTCAGGATATTAATAAATGCTGAAACATTGGCCCCAAGGGTTGCAAATTGGCCTCCCAAATTGGATGGTATCCTTTTTCCAGCCTTGGGGCCAATACAAGCCCATAAAGTTCAGCATTCATTAGTAACTTGGGGCAGATTGAAAAGATTTTTTCTAGTTCAGCATTGACTCCTAGTGTAAAGCCCTTGGGGCTGATTTCAACTTTTCCACCAATAGGAGTGCTTGATTTGGGTTGAACATCGGCCCTGACTCCTAGTGTGAGGCGGGCCTAAGGGCCTAACATTTCACACAACAGGTGCCCACCTGAGGTGGAGCTGAGGGGCATTATGTCAGGAATGCCTTACTCCAAAGACATTGCCCTGCCTAAAGCAATTTTTTTAAAGATTTTGTTCCTGTGAGTATCACAGGGCATCATGGATAGAAATCAGAAAAAGACATGGGGTATTTCAAAAAGAGAAATGCCCATTGGAACAGGCTCTTTGTTTTTTGACCCAATGTCAGTTGAGGACAGATTCCGCTTGATAATGTGCCCTCTGTGGGTGCTTTATTCAATCTTATTCTCTACAAACTCCCATGTACAGCACGGGGCTGGCTATTTTATGTTCATCTTGGTGTTTCAATCCTCCTTGTGTTGAATATCAATAGAGGTTGTTAGGCCTCAAGCACTTGCTATTCCCCAATGTCCCTTTGCTCTACTCTTTGCTGGATAGGAGGTTTTCCCTCCCAGCTTACAAGGATCTTTTGTGATCTGAAGGTTCATTTCTTCATGCAGCCAGCAACATTTGGTTGGAACGAAAGGTTTATTGTCAGATGCAATGTCATAACTAAATGATTTAAGGTTTTTTTTCTTTTGGGGCAATGGTATGTGCATCCAATTTATTTGTGTGTATGGTTAGGACAAAAAATAAACCTACACAAGAATAAATGGGATTCACATTTGTTGCCCTAAATCATTTAGTTATGACATTACCAAGTGAGGGCAAGCCCCATTCCAATAAAGCCCAGTGCCAAGGGCTTTACTGAGCATAAAGACCTGTGATGATTTGCAAAAAGCTTTAGGGCTTGATGGGTTAAGGCTTGTTTTGTATTTGAGCCTAACATTTTGATGTTTCAAAGAATAATAATACAAGTTTTGCCTTAAGTTTTGCCATCTTGTGTAATTGTGTGTCAGGTTGTAACAGGGGAATTGCATGAAGTGCATGCTTTTGTTACATGTTTGAAAGTAAATGTACACAAACATGTGTCTTTGAAACAATATGATGATGCAAGCTTTTTATCATCCATTTTTAAAAATAGAAGAGCATCTCCATTGGCAACAATGGAGTGGCTTATACATCATACTTTGGATGTACATCCTTTAAATAACATTCGTTTGAACCCCGTGCCTAATGCACAGGTGTGTGTGTATTTGACGGTACATATTACAAAATTACAATTACAAACTACATTTCCAAAACCTCTTTATATATGACATTCCACATGTATCCATCGGGACCCTGGCCACTGAAAATTTTCATGTTTGCACTGCTTGTGACCCGTGAGATAGCAATATACAACTAACCATGGGAATAGACCGGAGATGGCAAATATATTCCAGCGTTGTTCAATGTCTGACCTTGACTCTTGTTGATTGTGATTGCAAATGCCATTCGAACATAAATTTGACGATGACGCAAAACAAATGGCCAATCAGTCCTAGAGGGGGACATGATGATGTGGGTATGAACACACATTTGCCAACATTGTTCTCTGTGATGATCTTCGCTTCAATGACACGTTGACCCAATCTTTTGACAATCAACCCCGTACCATTGCACAATCTTGTTGATTGATTGAGATTACGCAACAAAAGGATTGGCACGCCCATTTTGAGTTCTAGCTTATGATTTGCGATATTATTGAATTGTAAAGTGTTCAGAAATTCCACCGAATATAATGAATCCATTGAACTCTTACAACAGCACTTGCACCTTCTTCTATCGGAGTCAAAAAAATTGCGCTCAGGTACATGTGTAATTCTTCATATAACAATTCTAGGATTGCATTGTTGACTTCATCAATGTCAGTATTTTTGGGGGCCCGAATGTTGTGTTACATAAGATACATGGCATTTCCAGAATGGCATTGGTGATCCAGATAGATGGTTTAGATTAATCTTTTTAAGTTGTAATCTTTTGTTGGCAGCCTCATATGGGATGGAATTTTGATCCAATTTGGATCAACACCTTTTTCTTCTGTAATGGTAGGAAGACTATCGTCTCCAACATTCAACACCCATTTGGCAAATTTTTGTTGCTCTTCAGAATTGGTTGCCATGACTCGCATGTTGATATGAAGACAAAGAATCATAACATGCTGCCAAAGATGCGATCGAGGCAACGAAGTGCTAACGATGTCTTCTCGTCCTCCCTTTGGAACAACAGGCAGGATCTGTCGAAAATCCCCACCAGGGACCACGGTTTTCCCACCAAAGATTTTTTCAGTTGCCTATGCATCATCTAATTGCATCAAATCATGCAAGGTCCGATCAATAATTTTGAAAGTTTGGCGATGCATCATTAGTGCCTCATCCCAAATGATTGGATCAGCTTTACGCACTGACTCAGCCACTTTCATCTATTGTGTGATGTTGCAAGTCGACTCATCGTGCAGATCAATCGAAATCTTGAATCTTGAATGGGTGATTCTGCCGCCTAAAAGCAGCAAAGATGCAATTCTTGATGAGGCAATTGCAAGCACAATTTTGCCTTGTCCTCGTAGACAAGACAGAAGCATTGTCCAAACAAATGTTTTGCCAGTTCCACCACTACCATATACAAAGAACAGTTTGCCCTCTTTGTTTGTCACGACATTCAAAATAGTTTCGTATGCACTGCGTTGATCATCATTGAACCTATCTTCTGTATTGTTTGCATCTGTGGTCAATGAATGTTAATCATAAGCCAGCTTTTCTTGGACCAATCGATTTCCTCCATGAACAGAAAAGACATAATTAGATTTGGGTAACGTTGGAAAATCTTCCAAGTGGTGTCCGTTGCGGATGAGAACCTGATCGATTTCATATAATGCACAATCCTTTAGCGCATCCTCAGAAAGGGTAACAGTTAGATCATCACGCTCGCGACGTGTCATTGCTTCAATGTCATCGCTCAAAGACTCCCAATGTACATCCCATAGTTGTTTGGGATTCGTCACCTCACAAAACATCAACATGGAGGCAAACATGTCACATAGTTGTCGTCCTGAGGCCCAAAGATTGATTTCTTCCAAGGCTTGATGTCATTCATTGTCGTTTGTAAGCAAACCCATTACAATGCATGCATCTTTGAATGTGTCATGTTCTGTGCCATCCACTATCCGCAAATGCTTATAGGATGTGGCACCTTTGATGTAGTTCAACAGCATTCGCAAATAATAACGTTCACGATGTTGGGTGTGCATGATACATGCAACCAATGGCAAAGCCTCTCTTGCACATTGTCCATCATTTCAACTTCCGATTCCACACCCATTGCTGAGGGAATTGATCGAACGTGAGGCTTCATGTAGCTTCCGATTCTTGGTTTGTTTTGAACAATTCCGTCAGCATCGTTCTGGAAATGATTGACTATGATGCCACTTCCTGCACATCATTGTCATCGTCAAACAACACCATTTGTTGATTGGGCAAATGGTATTGCAAACGCTCAACGGTAGGAAATCGCTCATGCATATCAAACTTGAAAATGCGCCACATTACTTCCGATGCAGATACATAGCGACAATTGAAATATTTTTTAATTTCATCGACTTCGACCACATTCCCTTTAGTGGCATTATCATTTTGGCGTGAGATCTCAACATTTGCACAATCATGTCCTTTACAAAAGTACTTCAACAAATACTTAACTGCACAAATGTTGTTGCAGATTTCAACATTGATGTACACATCATATTTGGTCAACAAATAGACATTGTGCAATACCACCCAACGATTGTCCAATTCAACGCCATGAACCAAAAGTGTGCGCCATGTATCTATGTGTTGATAAATAGGATATCCGTTTACATCCGTCATCGTCTCGGATTGGAACTTGTGTGGATATTGTTTTTTGCATTTGCCTTCTTCCATGCATGGGGCATTTGGAAACGCAACTCCACATGGACCATGCATCATGCATCATGCATCTAGCAACCATCTTGTGGGCCAACCTGTTTGTCTCTGGATTTAGAAGTTTAACATTGATCATGCGGTCTACATCCTTGACCGTGTGTGGCTTGTAATTTTCGGCAAAGAGGATGAGAATGTGTGCATGCGGCAGCCCACACTTTTGAAATTCAATGACATAGATTCCTGCAATCGTGTGTCCTAGAATATGTTTTTTGTGAATGTCATTGATCAACTCTTTTAACTTGATTTTGAACACTTGGGTTATCAAATATGGTCGATCCTGAGGTTCTTGTCCGAGCAACAACGCTCTCTTGATCTCAGGCCATTGGGGATTATAAATGAATGTAACAAACACAGCCGGGCAGTGGGCCCATTTGTAGATTACCATGGCATCTTGATGATTTTGAACCATGTGACGTGGACCTACTGTGAAAGAAGATGGCAGAATGATCCTCTGTCCGATGGCAGCAATGCTATTGTCACCTTCAGCGATGGCGTCCTGAAGGCCTTGATAAAGATCTGCACGAAGTTCTTTTTTATTCAAGCGTAGATACTTCAAGCGGTTTTGTTCGATAGCCACATAAGCATCCATAATGCATTGATGGCTCAATTGGTCACCCCGAAGCAATGCAATGCCATCAGTGTCTCAATTTTGAAGTCGATAACTGTGAAATTTGCCCATTGTCACATTGCAATGCTTTCTTTGATGCTTACATTCTTCTACATGGTCTTCATTTAAATCTACATTAACAACAACACCATTGAACGAAATATTTAAATGCCATCCATCTTCACCGTAAGGAAATAACAACGAATAATGTAGAGCCATGTATCCCACATGTAGCTTGGAAATGCGTTGAAACAGGCCAGCTTGCTAAGCAACGACGAGGTCACGCCTGTTTACAACCTTAGAACCATCTCCTACCATCAATGCACCAACTTCATCGGCTGTCAGCACATTGTATTAACGGGCATCCTTTGTTTGAGAAGCAATGAGACGTAATTTCAGATCTGTGGGAACACCTTTTGTTGCCATCATATGCCTTGCCATTTTGAACACTTTGACATAGGGATTGATATTGTACATCATGGTTAACAACCAATCCAATGTCATTGAATCAAGCGATGGCATAACGGCATGGCGGTTTTGATGTTCGCCTTCCATATCATGAATGTACAACTGTGTAAATTGTGGACGCTATCCTTCGGCAGGACATAGGGATCCGATTTTGTGATAAAGCTCACCCTAAATGCGAAAGGAGTATGGTCCAATGCCTCTTGGTACTGATTCATCAACTTTGGCACCGAACAAAGTGAATGCCAACACCGAATTGTACATGCGAATGTGATTTGGAAATTTGACGGCACTTCTTTCTTTGCTGGTTAAAAAAACTTCCAGCTCTTGTGGTGTTATAGGAAGACTCGGCAACAGAACTTTGCTATTCTCACAACACAGAGAAAATTGTGGGTTGCTGTTGCACGACTTTGCTAATCGTTCTTTGATCCACATTTTTGTGTTATAGAATCCACAGATTGTGTCCATTTTTCCATAATCCCATCATCTCAGGGCTGATGCGTCTTTGTCTCCAAATAATTGTAATGCATCATTGCCAAGAGAAGGTTGTGCATGTGTTGTTGCTTGTTGTACGGTTTGTCGTTCTCAACATAAATGATTACTTTGTTCTTGTGGGGTTTTAGATGGCCCGGCCGATTTTGCACGTTACCTAGCATATTGTTCTCTCTGTACGTAATTGCGACGTTCACATGCAGATTTTGATGTGTTTTGATTGAATTCTACTGGAACATTAATATGTGGAACAAGATTTTCCAAAGAGTTAGTTTGCTCGTCATTCTATTGAACTTCTGGGTGTTGCCGAAAGGTCGCCAAAGCTGCCAAAGCACTACCATGCTGCACAATGAGTGCACGCATATGTTCTTGTATGTCTTCGGGCATTGTGGAGAATATATGTTAGGTTTGTTGCTGATATTGATATCAAAATCT
>Ga0116227_10008691_pt1 | contig 18942 bp, 13 predicted proteins | sample S1TSphgellanicum_FD_89693 | JGI IMG/M metagenome (GOLD analysis project Ga0116227, IMG submission 89693) | Host-associated microbial communities from peat moss isolated from Minnesota, USA - S1T2_Fb - Sphagnum magellanicum MG | ecosystem: Host-associated > Plants > Peat moss > Unclassified... | reverse complement strand
TTGGTTTTGAGGTTGTAGTTTGTTTGGGTGGAATAGTATTATTTTGGTTTTGTGTGTGTGGGTGGTGTTTTTTTTGTGTTGGTTGGGGGGGTGGTTGGGTGGTTTGTTGGGGGTGTTTTTTTTTTTTTTTTTTTTTTCAGGTTTTGGTTTTGGTTTGTTGGGGTGGTGAAGATACAGAAGAAGGAATGAAAGAAGAAGAAGAAGGTGTAGAGAAAGGGATTGGGTGTTGTGGGTGGGGAAGTTGTTGTTGCTGTTGTTAGTCAAAGGATCAAAGTTTTGAACTTCTTCCAGTAACTGGATGATGAGGTTGTTGCTTTAGCTATTTTTTCATTTTTTTGGGGTTTTGGGTTGAGGAGCAAAGTTGCTGCAGCAAGGAGGAGGAGGAGAAACAACTTCAAACTCATGATGTGGTTTGCGAGATTCAAGAGGCGGAAAAGTGGGTGACACTTCTCTGGAGTAGCCAGCCAGCCAGCCAGCCAGCCAGCACTTGATCATGGAGAGGGGAGCCTGAAGCGGCTAACAGTGAGCAGAGGCCAAAGAGCTGCTGCGGCCACCTCCACCAGATTTTGCCAGTTCATCAAGGTCAGTACATCATTCTTCTGCCCTAATTCTTCCACACATACTCTTTGCAATTGAATCTCCATGTACTGCAGACTGAATCATGATTTCTCATATTCCCAATTTATATTCAGTTCATCAAATCTGGCACACCTCCCTTGTGAGTCATGAGCTCACAGGTTGAGGTTGGTAGAAAATAGGGTTTTCTTTTGCAGCTCCTTCTTAATATAGAGAACAACTTGCAGGATTCACCAATTCTCCAGCAGTTCTGAAATTTTTGAATGAGGGCAATGACTGCTGGGAGCTCAATTTATACCATGCATGTTTATGTTTTCAACTTGGGAGTCATGTCCTCGATGGGTGTGTTTTTGTTGATTTTTTCCTCAACTTCTATCTGGATATGTCTGAAGAGAAGGTACTGATCTCCTTCATCATGGATTTGAGGCAATGGTTGTGTACTCTCTGGACTCAATTTTGTAAACAAGTTGTGTTCTGAGTTTTTGAGTTCTGGATTTGCTTAAACTCATAGGGTTTGGGAAGAGAGGACCATCATCACAAGCAAAGACATGTCAATGCAAGTAAGTAAGAGAAGATAGGTTACAAAGCAAACAGCAATTGAGAGGAGTAGAGACTTGGGACTTGGGGATTATACTTGCAGTTGGGAGGTAAGGAGAAAAGCTTTGGGGGCCAGCAGTTTTTCCATGGCTGAAGACCCTCTTGCACTACATGAGCCGAATGAACCTGCTGTCGGTGGTGGTGGTGGTGGTGATGAAGCTGTGATCGGAAAAGAATTCATATCAGGCCTCCCAAATGACATTGCAAAGCTATGTCTTGCGCGGGTTCCACGAGCTTGGCATTGGTGTTGCCGCATGGTTTCAAAGGCTTGGAGAGATGAGGTGGGGAGTAAGAGCTTCCGAGCGAAACGGATTGAGCTCGGAATCTCTGAGGATTGGCCATTTATGGTCTTGAGTGGCTCAAGACATTGGCATAAGTTTGATCCGATACGTGGACAATGGCTCCGAATCACTGACATGCCTGCTGATGAGATGTTTTTCAACATGGACAAGGAGTGTTTTGGAGCTGGCCACAAACTCATGGTTGTCGGTTGCCACTTGGATGCAGACTCCCTGCGAATTGTTCCTTGGATTTGGAGCTACAACATCCCTACCTTCACTTGGGTTGTTGCTCCAAGCATGACCACAAGTCGGTGTCTTTTTGCTTCAGCAACTTTTGGCGATTATGGCTATGTTGCAGGTGGCTCGCAGCACCAAGGTCGTCCTGTCTTACGCACAGCTGAACGTTACAATTCCATCACCAACAGGTACTACTTGTTTCACTTAATCCTTGCATGGTTTTCACATTTCAAAGAGAAAAGTGAAAATTTTCCTTCTTCAGTTTCCTTTTCTGGTGAAGTTTGAACATGGGTATGCACATTCCTGTTCTGTCAGACCTGGTTTTGAGTTCAAGGAGTTCTAAAAGGACAGGCAATCCTTTTAGGGTTTGTATTGGTCACATCTTTTTGAAGATGAAACCTTTGGGCTTTTCTTCCCTCTTCTCTGTTTCTTGTAGAATTTTGTAAGCTGTTGTGTTGTAGAACTGATCACAGAGTTGAACTGGAGTTGTGAGCAAATTGCTTCATCATATCCAATTGTTGGCAGGTGGGAGGTGTTACCGGACATGATAATGGAGCGGAAGGAATGCTCAGGTTTCATAATGGAGGGATGCTTCTGTGTGATAGGTGGCATCGATGAAAAAGACATGGCTCTGACTTCGGGAGAATTTTATGATCCAAGGATTGGTGCATGGACACTAGTACCAAACCAATGGCCCGGATTTTCTCAATGGGCAACAGAACATCCAGCACCGCCATTGGTAGCTGTTGTGGCAAATCAGCTCTATGCACTTGATGCCTTCAACAACCACTTGAAAAAGTATGACAAAGCCACTAACCTGTGGGTTTCACTTGACGTGGTCCCACATCGGTCACCTCAGTCCTCTGGCTGGGGGCTCGGGTTCAAGGCAGTAGGCCAGGAGCTTTGGGTTATAGGTGGTCAAAATCCTCATGGAGGACCTCGCATTGATGCTTGCACAATTGATACAGCCACAGGCTCCATAAGCTGGCGTGGTGTGGCATTCACATGGGGGAGTGGCTTTTGCTACAATTGTGCTGTCATCAAGGTGCCATGCCAACTCTGCGATGCTGAAGATGCACCTATGCAGGGGGACTGATGAAGAGTTTTGTCTGGATTGACAGTAACACAAATCTGCATATACCATCAAGGAATTTTTTGGGAAGCTCAGGTTCTCTCTCTGAGTGGGAAAATCCCAGAAGCTGTTGTTTTATAATATAGGGGGTGGTTAAGTAGCTCTTTAAAGGGAAAAAAACTAAAATAGAAAATTGTGCATACAGGAATTAGGTTTCCTCTCGTGTTGTGCAAATCATCATCTGGATGGCAGGTTTAGAAGGGCATTTCTTTCGCTGGCAGCTTTGATGATGACCCACAACACAGAGGTTTCAGTTGTTTCAAAAGGGGGTTTCTATAAATTTTTAAATTTGTAGTTTCAGTTCTGTCAGTAGCTGAATTCAATATGAATATGATAGGAGGGAATTGAGTAAGAGGGAAGTTAGCAATCAGCTGATCACATGGGGGACCCATAAGGTGGGAGAAGGGGCCAGTAATTCAGGGCTTCTTTGAACTGCCTTTCAGATGGGTAGGTTGAGTAAAATCAATGGCAAAATCTATTGCACTTGATTGTACATATGGGCCACAACAATAATTTTTGGGAAAAAATTGAGACAATATAGTGTCACTGTATTTTGTAGACCTTCTGAAGTAGTCTTTTGGAACAAGCTGGGCATCTATTGGAACAAGTTGAGCATTGGATGCTTGCTTGCTTGAGTCATGTACATTGAATGATCATAGGTAGTAGGCTTCTTGCACCCATAAGGGGCATCAAGAGTCTTAATAACAAATGCTCATGGATTCATGTGTGAGTAGTTACATCTTTGTATTTTGAGATAGAATGCCTTTACTTCCATTGGAATCCAGTAGAGCAAAAATGGCTAGTGGAGATAAAATTCAAAGGGGTCTATATGTATGAGATAAATACCTGATTGATATTGTCATACTCAATCAACAGATCTGCCTATGGCTTGATTATTTTCAGTTTGATGTATGAAGTTATTGTTGAGTTCCAATCAGGTGTTTGAATGACTATGGTGCAGAAATCTATGCAACATGCATCCATTTGCAGGGAATGGAATTAACATGCTTATCTTCAATCCCAGGTACATGAAAACTAAATTCCATATTTGAATCCACTAGTACAAATTTCTCTTCAAGAATTTGAACAAGGTTTGAGTTGTTTTGACACATCTCCAGTAGACTTTTGTGTTGAACTTTGAGTTTGGAGCTTGATTGTTGACATTGAGAGAGATGTCATAATCATTTGGATGAGAATATGATAGTGATTTTTTGTAGCAATTAATATGAAAATCCATGTATGAGGCAGTCCAATTTCAACAAAGTTTGAAGCATGGAAAAGTTTGTGCTGAAACACTTGGTGTTTGCTAGCTATTGTTGCCAAGAAACATAGACTCAAAACATGTCCCATGTTCACCAAGAATTCACATCAATGCACATACCCACTCTTCGTGTAAAAATGATTTTGTTACATATGTATAAAAATTTGAAAACTACATCCTCAACTCACACTTGATATCTGTAGAGAAAGCTCTAGTGACCTTTCTAGTATGTTCATTTCTTCAGGCCCAACATAACAAGTAACACACCAATAACATCTCCAGCTGCCACTCGTCGAACCAAACTCTTCTTTTCACTTGTATATGGAGGAAATCTTGCAGGTACATCTCCTCTCATACCCTTATACAAAATTGCCTTCTTGTGACTAAAGGCATCAAAGGAATCCTTCCCATGATATGCACCCATTCCACTTTCACCGACCCCTCCAAATGGTAATCTGGGGATTGTAAACTACAAAAACACACACCCAACCAACAGGACAAATCTTTAGTTGCCAACCATGGTCTAATGAAGTTCATTCGAAGTGTCCATTTTCAATGTGCAAAAATCAAATTTGAGTGAATTGTTTCCTTTTGGGTTCTTTTTTTCCTACATGTTGTGATGTAACCAAATTGGCAATCCTTCACAAGAGGATTTCTCTAAACTTGGCTAAAGACTAGACATGAAAGTAGAAATTTTTTAGAAATCCCTTTTTTCTTTGGCTACCTAGTGGAACCTCTTGTACAAATCTAGCAATTTTTTTTAAAAAATCAAAATATGGCGAATTAGTTCCATTTTATTCACAAAAGTCATGTGTATATGTTGAAATCAGACTTTTCATGTTAAAAAAATGCGAAACTTTTCCCCAAAAGTGTCCAGTAAAAGTTTTATGTAGGAAACTTGGGAGAGTGGCCAAAACATAGTTCCTATTAAAAAAAATTAAGGGAGAGTAATCCAATGGTTTTGTGTTTTGGACCCTTGTTTTTTCACTCAACAATTAACTCCTAATCTGCCATGTGCTTTTCACTCTCATAGATTCTTTTCAACATTTTCTGTGATTTATCTTCATGGAGACTAAGATGCAATCCATGACTTCAATTCTCATTCACCTTATTGTCCACCCATCATTCAACACAATTGCTAAATGTTCATCTCTATAGGCCTTAAGTTTTGGAACACATCATTTATTTTGTGAATTTTGTTGTCTACATTCTTATGCATGTAGTATTCCTTCATCTTGAATCTATGGTCCATGGATATTACTATAGTTACAAAAAAATTGAAGCAACTAGATCAAACATATATTTTGCACTGAAATGTTTAATTCATTATACTTCTCTAGAATAACACTTTTCACTTTTGTCAAACAAATTCAAATTTGGATTATAATTCACATAGTTTGTCAAGACAATACTACTAGTAGTAAGTATGCATCAAGGCAAATTGGCATAAATACTCACATGCATGACGGTCTCATTAACTCCCATGCCTCCCGCAGAGATGCCTATTACCAATCGCTCTTGCACTTCCTTCTTTGTGGAGAAAACATAAAATGCTAAAGGCTTCGGAAAACCCAAAATCACATCCATAGCTTCATCCACTCCTTTAACCTACACCACACCCATGCCAAAGAGAAAGCCCATCTTCAACAAACCTTTTCTAACAAATTTTCCAAATGTTCCCCTCATAACAATGTAAGTCTCAAAATCTACTCACAAGATCATGTTTTGTAGCATATTAGTGAACCTGAGATTGTATCATATCAATGACGACAAAAAATGATTGATTTGGATTCGAAAATTTTGGGAAACAAGAGGTAGAAATTTTACTATTATGATTGGAAGAATTGGTCCAAAAATCTCATCTGACATGACAGGGGTGTCAAGGGGGACATCCAAAATAATTGTAGGCGCAATGAAACTGCATGGTATTAAAAAAACATGCAAAATCTTACCTTAAGCACCAATAAGGAAGAAGAACAAATGCAACCCACTCAAGTATTTTCAATCTCGAACAATGATGGTGCACAAGATAAACCAATATGTTAAATTTCGTGAAACACATTGAAGGACAAAAGAAAAAGACATGTGAAGTTTGATGCCATGCATGTGATGATTTGGGTTGTAAGCAGACATAGGATAGGATTAACAATGGGTAATCAATCCATTATCCTAATCCTTAAATCCCAAGCTTTGATAACATCATTGCACTAAATTGAACAATGGGTAATCCTAAATCTTTAAACCCAAACTTTGACATCATTTGCATGGAATTGAACAATGGGTAATCCTAAATCCTTGAACCCAAACTTTGACAACAATATCATTTGTACGGAAATTGAACTACACGCATTTAGGTGCACTTGTCCCTATGTTTTATAGCCATGGGTGACATTGTAACATTACCTTCTAGTGATTCGAACAACAAATAATTCCATGGTGATGACCTTGAGTCTTTCAAGACTATGCTATTGGCATGATGTTAATTTACTAGGTGTGCACAACAAGCTCATAGATGATAGAGTCAATGAGAGCTTATGCAATGCAAAGAGGTATTTTGTTTTCGGATGTCACTTACAGCAACTCCTGGACGCGTTGGCCACCATGAACAATTTTTTCCGATGTCCTTGGATCGTCCAAAAGCTTCGACAGCCACTGGAAATGATTCTCATTCACAATCCGGCCAAGATCACCCGACTTGCTTGGATCCTCACCAAAAAATTGCACAATTGTAGCCTTCATTGTCTCCACCTAAAATTGCAGGAGTGAAACAGCAGAATGGTCATGAGTTTGGTCACTACAAAATCTCAGTGGAGATAGGCTTTTATTTATTCCATTTTTGTGTCAGAAAATCAGAAATCCTATTGATACATTTCAACATAATTCTGAATAGTGAAAAATCACCTTGAGTTTTGAGTTTAGGCCAATGTATTTCCAACAACAACAATATCAAGATATATTCTTCATTACCTCAACTTGGCAATTTTTTTCCCAAAAAATTAGAAAAATCAGTCAATTCCAGGAGGAAGAAATCCCTAATTTTTTTTCTTGGAAAAATGACAATTTTTTAGGGCCCCAAAAAAAAAACCAAAGGCTCCAACAACCCAAGTGAATTCACAGAATGACAAATAATTCAAAATACATAGGGATAGAAGTGTCTGCTATGTACATACCAGCTTCAGCACAATGGATTCTTGGACCAACAAGTAATCAGGAGCAATACACGTTTGTCCATCATTTAACCCCCATTTCCCATGACATATTCGCTGAGCTGAAACCTTCCCAATACAGACCACAAACGAATTAATACAATCTATGCCCAAGTGACAGACCTACAAGCTTGTCACTTGTCATCACATTCACTTGATAAGAAATTTGGTTCCATTATTGAAATTCTTTCCTTTTCTTTTTTTGTTTTTCCAATAGCACCAACATTGATGAGTATACCAATAGAATTGCCATGAATTATATTGTGTAACTAAAAAACATCCTCACAGATCTGACAATAATGGGTAGTTAGAAAATCTTGGAAATTTGGTGAGTATCATCATACTTTCAAGTCAACAGAGTCATCAATATACAATGGACACTTCCCACCCAGTTCCAATGTCACTGGTGTAAGGTGCTTGGCTGCAGCTGCCATTACTATCCTCCCCACCTTTGGGTTGCCTGCACAAATCGAAAAAAAAAAATATTTCAAACTTCCATTCATTCATTCATTCTTGACTAGCTACTATTTCTTTTAGGAAATTTCTTTTGAAGCCAAAGTGGCGATCATCCATAAGAAGATGTATAAAAAAAACTGACAAATGATTCCACGGAAGATTTAGCCAAATCTGGCTATAAACCAAATATGAAGTGTCAATGTTTAATCATCCTCCTCGATATATTTGGCTACACACTGAAAACCAAATACAGGAACTTCTCACTTCTAGTTTTTTGAAAACCTCCAAAAACCCACTTCATTTTTTTTGATCTCACTTTTGTAGTGGAATTTCATCAGTGAAGAAAAGGCCACTCCAAAACCAAAACCAGTTCTTTGATGATTAATTGTGGGTATATATCTGAGTTGATAACTGCCGGGTCTTGATCCCCCATTCTAAAAACCATCCAAGATTGGAAAAAACCTACATTGAGCAATTGTTTTTACTCCAGTTTTTTTGTAAGTCAGTTTGTGGGTGAGTTGAATTTGTGGGTTGTCATGTTGCAAAGGCAAAGAATCCAAAGAGTTAAAATTTTCTACCTGTGTAGAAGATTTTATCCCATTTTTGTTCCAAAAGAGCAGTTGCCACTGGCACACCTCCTTCAACTACACGAATTGCCTTCTTATCCAAGTACTTTTGGATTAAGTCAGCGATAAGTGATGACACTGTAGGTGTAACTTCTGATGGTTTTATAACAACAGCACAGCCAGCAGATATTGCTCCAATCAGTGGATCAATTGCCAATGCTGCAAAGACAATGGAGTAGTAGAACACCAAAGCAGTAGTTAAAAATGTTACAATAGATTTGAAACAAAATAGATTTGAAGTTACGAATGTAGTGACCTCTGATTATAACAAAACTATAATGTGGTCTTGAATCACAAGTCGAGAAAAGACTTCAACAAATTTGGTTGGGTTTAAAGCCTAAGTTTTTGAACTAGTGCACAACAACAACAACAAACAAAAAAACTTGTATATTGGGAAGGAAATTTGAACAAGTGGACAACAACAACACAAAAAAACTTGTATATTGGGTAGGAAATTTGAACTAGTGCACACCAACAACAACAACAAAATTTGTATATTGGGAAGGAAATTGGTCTTGACTTACAAAAAGGGAAGTTCCATGGAGCTATGATGAGAGCCAGCCCCAGAGGCTCAGCTATTATTGCAGCTTTGCCTGGGAATGTTATCAATGTAGTTGGCACCTATTGAATCACAAATTGAAACTCCGATTTAATATGACTCTTTTACATGAGAGTTGTATGAAAAAATATTGCTCACATGTTGCTTCTATTGCTTGCTTCTTGCCAATACACCAGAACATGGTTTTTCTTACAGCAGCAATACGCCTTTGGTAATGACACATGCGTGAGGTTAAACTATGCGGTTTCATCCATTTTGATGCAAAATATATAGTGTACATGGTTTCATCCATTTTAATATAATAATATATATACGGTACCTTATATATTTGACATTGAAATGGATGGAACCAGATAGTTTACCTCACACATGTGTCATGAGCCAAGGGCTGCACTATTGTCAAACTATGCTATATGTTGCCTGTATTTTATTGTGACCCTAAACCCATACTATACCACTCATTGAGGTTCAACATTAAATAATTCTCAAAAGGAAAAAGCCATATTCTGTTGTAGTGTGAGCTTCGAAACAAATCAAAATGGACAAATTTGTGATCAGCCCTATGCAAACTCACCTTTTGTGGTGTCATCCATTTGTTGAGCTCCTTCATGGCTAACTTGCATGAACTTGTAGCCTGAAAAATCTGTAACACACAAAAAAAAACGTTTCTGATCAAAACCCAATTTTCAAAAAAATCACCAGAATCTAAAGTTGTTTTTTTACTGGCAATTTTTGACCAGTTGGTGACAAAAAAATAAATCCAATACAACTCATACAAAGGCTTTTTTTTTTTTTTTGAAAAAAATGCACAAAAGTCACCAAATTTCAAGTAAAAAAATTGCCAGTGTGACTACATCACAAAATTGGAAATTTTTTTTTAAATTATAAAATTATATATATATATATAAGCCCTCAATTTTGAGTAATTAGTAATGAGATATCTTAAATTTTCTTTTATTGCATTTGTAAACGAATTTGCAAGCTGTTTCAAGTTCTCCCCCTCTTTTTTTTCCTCAACTCTCTTTATTTTTCTTCCCCAAATTGAGATCCAAAGATTGAGGAATTTTTTTTAAGTCCAGAGGAAATTTTACTTCAGTGAGATATCCTTCATGTGCTGATTTGCCAAGATCTTTGGCAAGAGCTTTGGTGATTCTTTCCTCATTGTCTTGCAAGAGCTTCAGAACAGCACGCAACTGCTGCATTCTCCATTCTTTCGTCCTCGTAATCCCACTCCTTATTGTCTGGTTGAGCTCGATGACTATTTGTGGCACCTGCACGACTGTCTCCTCCTCTTGTTGGGTTGCCATTCCACTGGCACCCCAACTTGAAACTCCCAAATCAGCTCAAATTCAAGCAACAAAAGCCAATCCTTTGGATCTGGAAAACTCCCCCAAATTCTCAACCAATATCATAAATGCAGCAGACCAACAAACCAAATTCGAAATTACATTCAAATTCTACTCAAATTATTTTCAAATTCTTCTACTCAAACTCTTTTCAAATTATATTCAGATTTCATTCAAATTCTACTCAAAAATCAGAAAACTTTGCCACCAGGAGTTGTACCTCACAAGTGATATCAAATTTATACTGAACTCCACCCCCACTCACTCACTGAGATATTTCTTATAGAGTGTAGAGTGCTTATTCAGCTGCTTCTGTTCTTTTTTATATGGACTGGGTGGGTGAGCCAGCAAAAAATCCAAATTTTCAGTGAAATGGGGAGGGATTTTTGTGACTTTTTTGTCTGCTGTCCAATCTCGTGATACCAGCAAAAAGCCCCCAAGATTCAAAGCTGGATATGATTTCTTCTCTTTTTAGGGTTTGTTGTTTAAAACCCTATTGGTATTTCTTATTCTCTTTTTAGGGTTCATTGTTTTTAAACCCTATTGGTGTTACTTCTTCTCTTTCTAGGGTTCATTGTTTAAAACCCTACTGATATTGCTTTTCTTGTTTTAGGGTTCATTGGTTTAACCCTACTGGTATTACTTCTTTTCCTAAGGTTCATTGTTTTAAACCCTTCTGATATTATTGTAGTACAAGGGTAGTTCCGACGAATTGTCAAAATAATCATAGTGGCAATGATAATCAGAACTAGTTAGGTGAAACAAGTATAGGTTCCATTAATGGTCATCAACATTATAATTTTGGATGTTGTTCACTCCACAATTATGAAAACATTTCATAACTACTTAACTAAGTCACTCCTTTCACAAACTCCATGTAACAACTATGACATTATTTCATAACTGTTTAACTATTTCACTCCTTTCAATAACCTACATACATGGATTTGAAAAGATAAATTAACATGTGCCTTCTCATTATTGAATTTTGATAATTTAGTTAATTTATCTCAACAAAGTTATGAAAATCGAATTTAATTCAATTAAAATTTCAGCAAGAACACTAACCAAGTAACAACATACTATGGTATGATCACAACATAAGCTTATAATCTTTTAGTATAATAAATATGCAAAATTATTGCAATACCTTGATAGTTTTCACACTAATTATATTATTTGTAAAAATGTTGAAATTTTGAAAAACAATTCAACAAAAAAATTTAAAATATTTTGAAATATGCAAGAACATTTAATTTACCAACATGGAATCATCAGAATTAATTAATTAATTAATTGTTCAACAATCATGTGTTGGAGTTGGCCCTTGCACTACAGTATATAGGGCTTGTGTAATAAGCTTTGTGCCTAGGTAAGGGGGTTCAAGAGAAAAAGCATATGTGACCCTTCTCTTTTCCCCAATGTAGCCAATAAAATTGTGAGAATTGCAGCTTTACATGGCAACTGTCAAGGAACCGACCTTGAAGTTCCTTCACTAGGGATACTAGGGTTTCTTCAATAGGGCTTCTTAAACCCTATTGAAGAAAGAATCATGGGATCCAAATCTTTCAGAACGATGATGAAACCTTGGGAAACACCATTAAACAAAGCACCTAGCAAAGGGGGAAAGAAGGAACAAAGAGAGAGAGAGAGAGGACCCAAGTATGAGCACCCAAAAGGTTTAATGACTTGGCACCACCAAATGAGTATCAGCATCTATCTCTTTATCACTTTGGATAGTCAAAAGTGTGATGGGACGGACTCTTTTGAGGTGGTGGGTGGGTGGGTGGGTGCTTGCTTGGTGACATCAAGAACCTTTGAAAAAAATTCCTTTGAAAATTTAGTTAACACCCATGACACAATTTTCCCTTTAATGCAACAAAATGCACTAGAAATGTGCTAATTTTCCTTTTAATATAATAAATAGTTATTACACATTGGACTATTAGTTCACTCATGATAACTAAGAAAAACAAATTCAGAACACGCACTGTTGTATGTAGGCTTGAAGTTTTTTTTTCAAGCCAATGGAATTGAAAATAAAGGTGCCCTTTTACCAATCCGATTGAAAATAAAATTCTCTCCACAACATAAAATAAAATCACGGGGTTTCCTTACTTTTTACACTATCGTCTTTTGAGGGAGTTACTTCTGCCGTCTATTTTGGAGGGCCTTTCCTGGAAAAGTTCCCATGCAACCCCCCAGAAACTTTGGTAGAAGTTTCTGTACTTCTGCAGTCTATTTTTGAGGGCCTTTCCTGGCAAAGTTCCCATGCAAGCCCCCTGAAACTTTGGTAGAAGTTTCTGTACTTCTGCAGTCTATTTTGGAGGGCCTTTCCTGGCAAAGTTCCCATGCAACCCCCCTGAAACTTTGGTAGAAGTTTCAGTACTTGGGCCTTAAATCAAGGTCTCTCATAGTTCTCCAAAAATCAATCAAGCTATTCTTGTTCAAGTTTCTGTACTTGGGCCCTAAACCAAGGTCTCTCAGAGTATCTCAGCAGTGCTCAGTATGTAACCCTGCAAAAATTTCACATCCAAGTTTAGATATTTAACTTTTTACAACCCAACCCATAAAACTGAAACGGAGACAGCAAATAGGTGGGGGACTACAAACCACTTGGACCAATCATTATGATGGGCGAATCAGAAATACTGAGCGGACATCAGATCATATACACCTGTTACACTCTTTTCTGCAGGTAGACATCATTGCTGTGCCTTTTACCAGCCACCGCAAAACGTGCAACTTTGCTGAGTCAAAACTATTTTCCGGAGCCAAACCGGCATAGTTTTGCAACTTTCTTTTTAAAGTTTGGCAGGGTTTCATAACCATTTCTAACCTTCCTAGCTCTCAATTTGTGTGGCTGCCCACTGTCCAGCATGACTTGAACAGCTAGCTAACACATGTTTACATAGCATCCCTCTTTGCACCCCTATCACTAGTTTTTAAAAAAATTCCACACACCTTTTTCTTACCCAAATAACTTGGAAACTTTTATTTATAAATAATAATTGTCTCAAAGATAATAATTAGGCATTAGCTTGTAGGGTTTGTCGTCCCCTATGCCCGTCATTGTCCCTCGATGCCCCCTATTATCCCTCAATGTTTCCATGTCCTCCCCAAAACCAAAAAATCAGGAGCCCGTTTTGTGTTTTGTGTGAAAGCCAGGACGATTGCAAACTTCGTTCTCTGATATCAGATCATCGATTAAGATTAGCCATATATGAAATTTTTTTTAATTTTCTTGGCTATTATCCCTTATTTGGCTATTTTATCAAATTGATGTTTCCTATTTTGCCAAGTCTGCTTTTTCAAAGGCTAAGTCCATTTGGGGTTTGGCCCGGTGGGGGGGCAGGAGGGGAGTATTAATAGATTTCACTCATCATCCATTTGGATGATGATTCATCCTTACATTCACATCTCATTCAATAAGCTTAAATATCACAATGTATTTTTTAAAGTTGGACAAAAGGACACACCCAAGAAAATGCTATAGAAAAACAATCCATGATCTCAATTTCAAAGTCAGGTAGGTACATGCGACAAGGGAATGAGTGATTCACAAATCCCTCTCATCGGTATTATGCAAACATCATCCATTTTTGCTGCAAGGGGACATCCTTCCCTCTAGTGCCATGAAAATGCAACGAGAATCTAGCAAGTGTAAAATTAGCCCACTTGGTAAGGATATTGTAGATTGCCAAACTGATGATTCTAAGTCTACGAGCAAAGAAACAAAGAAGGGAGAGAAGATTATTATTGAAGGGACTTTTGTTCATAACAAAAAAGGAAACACGAGGGGGTGAAAGAAGAGCTTATCTCTACCAATTACTCCTACCTGAGGACTATGTTGAGATACTCAATCTAAGCCACACACTAAAACCTGAGAATGCATATTAACTAAAGGAAGTCCACGCACAAACGTTCATGTGTGAACTTGCATTGGCAAAACAATTGTTGTACATTGTTTAGTGGGCACTAGTAGGATGGATGCACTATTTTTAATAAAAGTCTAGAGTTACTAAGACCCTTTTGAAGCATCCTAATATTAGCAACTTTAGACTTTTTGTAGGCGTCCTAAATGCACCCAATTTTCTTGTCATTAATCACAAGCTTAGGAGCTGCTCACCCCAACTGCATACTACTATGGAGCAAGAACACGTTGCATCTTGCTTGACTAGAAAAGCAACTTCAACTGCACATTTATGTTGAGACAAACTGTACTAGCTGCATCATTCCCACTATAGACTCGGTACCTGGATGCATACATAACACGGACCAAAGGGCAACAGAATGGAAGATCAATGGAAAGAATGTGGTTGAAAATAAATCAAGACCTCCTAGACTGTAGACCAACATCCTAAAGCAACAAAAAATGCTAAGCTTCATCTTGTAAAGAACAATGCACCTGGTGTATAGTCATCGCCTGTTTTTATCTCCGTAGAAGCCTCTTCCTTTCTTGCAACTTTGTTGCTCTCCTTACCCTCCATGTTCTTGCGACTCCAACCAGCTTCACAGCGCCCTCCCTGTTGCTTCTGACTCCAACCAGCTTCACAGTGCCCTCTCTGTTGCTTCTGACTCCAACTAGCCTCACGCTGCGTCGTAGCGGCTCACCCAGCTTAGGTAAGAATGACCGTAAATGTTGGCTTTTTGGATAGTGAAAGACTGGCGCCTGCGCGATCAAACACGATGAGCACCCCTATGTAAAAACAACACATTGTGACCTCGAAAATTCTAGTAGTAGATGCACATGTAGTCCTGCTACATCTTGGTATAAGGCTCGACGAAAGATACATGAACTAGGTTTTGAACTCACTACAAAGACATTTCCTCCTACATTTCCTGAAATTTGAACAAACAGTAATTTGGTGCTACGGATCCTAAAGGAATGGTAGTCCATCCTCACATTCCATTCGAAAATATGGTAGAAATCGCACGATCAAAGTGGCATTAGAGTTTTAAGTAATTTACAGTTGTTTTGATGCTTCTTCAAGAGGCTTCAAGAGGTATGCAATGGAAGCCGCATTCGCATCCCTAGCAAGCTCGTATTCTCCCTTCTCTACCACAGCATTTACATTGTCGTGATCTTCATCATAAGAAAGATCTACATCTTCCATATCCCCTGCAAACTACAGCGACCTACAATGTGTCAGATGGGATTCCCTGCAAATAAGTACTGAGTACTGACACCAACACACGATGAAGCAAGAAATGAGCGGGAACAAAGCAAAATGAAATATGCACTTGATACATACGAATATCATCCATAGAACAACTTGTGGAATCTTGACCTAAAATTAGAGAAGATGATTTTCATTCGTTGGTTAAGACAACGCTATGCTCCAACGATCTTGTGGTGACCTAAACTCAAGCCAAGGCCAAAACTGAGATGTGGCTTTCCAAGTGTAAAAATCAGCTCCTTGACGTTCCTAAGTGTGCAGAGCTTCCAAGGAACACCTTCATGCAATGACAGTCAAATGAGGAGGTTGCATTCGAATATGAAATGCGCATTTAACTTTGGTAAAGCCACTGTCCGTGACCCTTGTTCATTTCTATTCTATTGCCCATGAGCTTTCATCTTAAGTTGTTATTTCTTCAAGTGAGATAATGCGAACTTTTAGGATATGAGTGGCTGTAAGCCATATGGCATATTAAGGTCCCATTAAGCAAATTGCATCTTCATGCCCAAAACCTAGTGTAAGAAATTTGTTGGGTACGCAGGAAGTTGCTGATGGGTAGTGGATGTAGATCTAAATAATTATGTTTTTGAGTTTACTGGTCCTTTAGAGTGCTATTGTTTCATTGTTGTCTCTACAATGGGGTACTGATGTCATTGTGTGAGGGTCATGAGTCTATTAATGCCATGAAAGTCTTGAGCAGATGCAGGATTGCCCAAGGTGATTCAAGATCATGTACTGCACTCCAGGTAAAAGTTACATGTTTTGTTCTTGAAATAGTTAAATGCATATCTCCAGAGGATGTATGCATCCTAGCATGTTTGGCAAATGAAGTCAAATAAGCGTATTATGTACAACACATCATGAGTTTCTAACTCATCAATCTACAAATATCTCAGCATGAATTGTTATGAATCCTTCTTTGCTGTGCAAAATCCCTTGAGCTAGTCTGCATTCAACTAGTTGTTTGAAGACTAGATCTATGATTTCATTACCAAAGTCTAAAAAAATGTGATGGAATGTCTTTGAATCCAGAGGTCTAATCCAGAAATAGGTTATATTTCTAAAGCAAAATACAGGCTGTGTAAGAGCGCATTGCATGTGAAAGTGCTGCAGAACGCAACGGGCAATCAGTGAGGCTAATAGTTGCATATTGAGGAGTCTATGTGTTGTTTAGATTCTGTGTCACTGTTTTGGCCTAATCTGCCTTCCCTCCCATTGATAGAATTATACACATCCAGATCCAAGGGAGCAATAAGGGTTTAGGAGGAAGACTTGTTGTCTTTAATGAGCATTGAGAAGGTTTCCCTTCAACCCATATTGTGTTCTTTCCACCATTGTGTTGTTTCCCTCAATTTGTTCAGTCCAATATCTTCCTAACCTAACCCTGACAGATTTGTTTTGTGGATATATGAAGGTCCTTCACATGGGTTCATGCTCAATTGGCAGCTTCACCTCAAAATTGCACCAGAAGCTGTTCAGTAACGATTTATTTATCTTTCATCCCCTGTCCAAGTTTATAGACCAAAGCATTTTAGGGTTTAGCTTGAATGGAACAAACAAATCATGAATTATTCAGTCTAAGAATTCTGTGAAAAGCATAATTTTATGTTTTCATATTGGTCATTAATAGCATCAGTTATTGTTTTTGTTGTTGTGCTTTTAGGCATACACATTTGTAGCCATCCTTCTACATTGTTCCTTGTTCAATGTGGGATGTTGCTACAATGACAGAGGGCTGGAGCACCTACATGAACATTGTAAGGTTCCAATCATCCATGGAAACTTCAAAGCCTCCAACGTTCTTTTCGACTCCCCATTTAATGCAAAGGTTATTTGATCACAACCAACCCCAAATTTACTCAAACATGTATTGTTGCTTAGAGTTGTGATAGGGTCTTCTTTTTGCACACACTTTTTGTTGCATTTGTTTAAAATGGTTCTTATGCTTTCAGTACTTGCCTGTGCATTTCATTGATACCTTGTGAAGCTCATGATTTCAGCTGAATCCTTGACCCAGAACGTGTCCTTTCCACCATTGTAAAAAGTGAAGGTAGATACTAGAAATAGGACCAGTTCTACTTTGTTATCTTTACTACAAAGACTGTGATTGGAACCCAAGATGCCCAAAATTCATGTGACCCAAAAGAAAGAAAATAAAAATTCAATCTGTTATCTTAATTCCACTGTAGTTATCATGTCTTTGCTTCAGGTGTCAGATTTTGGATTTAAATTGGTTGCACCAGAAGCAAGCTTGCTCGATGAAAATAGAAAGCAAGTGCCAGGTGCTTGTGGCTACATGGCTCCAGAGTATTTGATGGATGGTAATCAATTCCCACCACTTTCAAGACTGCATGCAAGATTATGTTCTGCTGATGACAACTTCCATGCACAAAAGTTTGATGAGGATTTTTAACACCCATCACATTGCAATTAATGAATTGGTTTATTGTCATCATCATTTGTTTTTGGGGAGGAAAAACAAATGCAATGTGTCTCAAAGAAGATATTTGTCAAAAAAATGCATCAGAGTTTCAAGGACAATTTCTGAAATTGCCATGTTTCTAAGACATTACATTCCAGCAAGTTGCAAAACTATAGTAGGATTCTTAAAACTTCCAACTTTCCTCTTTGACATACAACCAAAATTTGATTAATTCCTCTTGTGGATGATCCCCAGTGTGGGTACGGCACAAAATTGAAAACAAACTGCCTAATTGTTGTGCAAGGACATTGACAGAAAAGAGTCTATAGACGTGTCCACAATGCCTAAAGAACAATTGCAACCACAAGAATTAATAGGTGCAAATTCAGTAGGATACATGACAACTCATACTACATCTCATTCTATAGGTTATGGTATAGCTACTACAATGTGATGCAATTCCCCAAAAGATGGTGATAATGGTCATATGTTGAAGAGGTGCAACAACAATTCCATCAACAAAATCCACAAGTTCAACCTCAGACTAAGGGGTTACTTGTAATGGATGTGATACAACCAACATATCATGATATTCATAATATAGCACATGAGTCTATACATATAACTATTATTCATGAAGGACAACCAACCCATGCAATATAGCAAAATTAGTTTTGTGGTTCTTCTCTTGCATTGTGATTTGTACTTTTACATTGATAAGATTTCAAGGACGAAATTTGAAGTATAGGGGGGTTAATGTTAAGGGTAGAATTGTTTTTATTACAGGGCAGACTTGTGCTATCACTATAGGATAGAATGGGGTTGGACTAAATAGGATAGAAGAGAGGGCAGTTTGAATTAATTCATGGTGAGAAACTGGGAATTATCTTTGGAGGAATTTTGATTTTGAGTAATTAGATGTTGTAGTTGTTTTTAAAGAAATCATACTAGAGCTAGTACTTTGATGGAGAAAAACATATGATTTTTTTTTTTTTTTTTTTTTTTTTTTTTTTTTTTTTTTTTTATTTTTTTTTTTTTTTTTTTTTTTTTTTTTTTTTTTTAT
>Ga0116227_10008690_pt1 | contig 18946 bp, 9 predicted proteins | sample S1TSphgellanicum_FD_89693 | JGI IMG/M metagenome (GOLD analysis project Ga0116227, IMG submission 89693) | Host-associated microbial communities from peat moss isolated from Minnesota, USA - S1T2_Fb - Sphagnum magellanicum MG | ecosystem: Host-associated > Plants > Peat moss > Unclassified... | reverse complement strand
GGTTTTTGTTTTGTGGGGGGGGGGGGGGGGGGGGGGGTTTGGGAGAGTGTTTGGAATGACTTGGAGATTCATCTAGCTTTTGGTAAGTTTTTAAGGGGAATGATATTCAATTAGGTGTTTTTTTTTCCTCAAGGTGGGTGATTATAAATACCAAGGTTTTGGCTATTGTGAAGGTGTAATAGGAGAAACTTCTTCAACTATCTACCTTTGAAGAATAGAGACTCCAACATTAGAGGAGCACTTAGAAATGAGCATATATCTCAAGATTCAAACCTCAACAAGGATCACGCATAATGCAACCTCAAAACACACACAAATGCATAATGTTCATAACCCTAAAACCACAAGCATACAAGAACAATCACTTGTGAGGGTATTAAACCCTTCAAACCACCAATTGTAACACAAGTGTCTTGCAAGACAAAAGTTAAGCAAAAGCAACACATACATGCCAAATTACAATCATGGATGCCATTTCACAAAGGACATTTGAACTTGCAAATTGTTAATAGGGAAATCATAAGTTAAAAGTGGTATCCATTAGGATCCCATTACACAAAAAAGTAGCAAGCACTTGTTACAACAAAACATAATGAAAAAATAGTTTTATTTTTTGCATTAAAAAATTGCATAGCTAAGAGCATTAGACAAATGAAGTTCTCACCCAATATCAAAGATGTTTGTCACACCATTATTCATGTATATGAAAAATTGTGAAGGGTGAAAAAAAAATGGTAGAATATTCTAACCATTATACACAAGTTGTTAGTGAGTTGAGTGCATAACTTGGATTTTTTGAACACTGAAAAATTGAAGCAATGCACATCTTCCATACTACCAAGGACTTGTACCATGGCAATTTCTAACAATTTGAAATATGCTAAAAAGAAATAAGAAAGTATTTTGATAATTAAAGGAATGTGCCAAAGTTGTGTGAAAAGATTCATATTTGTAGGTTTAACCATGGCATCCAAAACATTGGATTTGATGGTTAGTTTGAACATGGATTGTTGAATGCCCACAAAAGTTATTAGAAGCACCTCATGCACCCAAACATCAATGCCCACCTTCTTGGGCTAGCAATAAGTTGTTTTTATCACCTCTAAATGTTAATTGAAACATTCTTCTGCATATGGATGGAGTCGATATTATGGGTAAAGTGCATCCAAACTATCCATAATCCCATGAATGAATAACCTACCTTGTAGTTTTGCAACAAGGCATTCAATGGCCCCTACCAAAGTTCAAACACAAACACCCACCCCTTGGAACAAAACATTATCACACAACCACAATGCACATAAACAAGAAATGCAAGAAAGGGTTAAGGTTTATAAAATACCTACACACTTTGCCTCCACAAGTGCAATGGCTACAACATATAGCTTTGCACCATAAATAATATTATGTTGATATACAATTTATGTGTGTTGCCCATATGTGTTGTCAATTCACATCAAATTATGTAAAATGTTCAATGCCAATGTTCAAATTTGTCACCCAATGCATGATAATCAATTTTTAGCATCCAATATGGATTTATAACCTTCAAAATTATTGAACTTGGACCTTGTGTTCATGTATAAAACATAGATCTTGCCTTGGCAAACTTTGGTTACTATCACAAAATCATAGATGAACACATTTATCAACTAGTTGAATTTAATCAAGTTGTGAACCTATTGCTACAAAGGGGTATGGCAATAGACCCCAAAATAATTTTGATATCATGGGGGAGATCAAATATTTGCCTTTGCCATGTCATTGTTGGTTTGATCAATGGTCATCTTCATCATCAATGTCTTTTATTTAGACACAACACTTATCAATGGGAATTAGGGACAACATAGAAATCCAACCTAGGAAGTCACATTCTTAGCACCTTTTGTTTCCATTATCTTAACAAGCTTGAAAAAATCCTAATGCCATTTAAAGCTCAATTTTTTAATATTATACAATGTTGAGAATATACCTTTGATTCTACTTTCCATTGATTGCAACTATGATATTGTTTGCACCACAATATTGGTTTGGTGATCCATACAATGAACTTCCATGGAATGGGGGGGCCATCCATCGGGGGGCTACCCTTTAGAAATTTGTTTTATAACCCTAACATGATAATCCAAAATCCCCATCTACACCAAATGTCATTTGCTTCTTACCAATTAACTCTTTGTATAAACCACCTTTGTTCATCAAGGCTTGCATAAACAAATGGGTCAAGTTGTTAGCACCTAATCTAGCCATCACAAGAGAAAAGAAAATTGGTATGTGCAACCAACTTTACATCACATAAACATGAACACATATGTAGAGGGCCAAGGATTGAAAATATTTTATAGAAGTTCACTAACTAATTCCATGTCTTAAGTATTCACTTCTTGTATCTAAGCTTCAACAATTCCAAGATGTACATCTAGCAACACCAAATTGCACAATCTTTTCAAATTGTTTCTTAATTTGAAAGTTTCCATTCAATGCCGATTTCACATGCAACATTGCCATTGCACGTTCATAGTACATATTCAATGTTCATTATTCATAGATTTTAATGTTTGAATGTATAGACTTAATTCGCATTGCTCATAGATTATACACAATGCACATACACATTTCAAATGGGGTTCAAGCCTCAGTGGTTTCATCTTGCAAGCATGATAATGAATGGCAAAAACAAACCTAAATGTGTTGCATTGAGTTAGCGAATGGCTTAGATTGAAAGATACAAAGTGGCAAAATTTTATGGGTGTAAAGGGAGAAGATGGTGACATGGTCAACAATGAAGGCTATATCTAGTGAATCAATATGACATAATCACTTTGAAGGTGACAGAGTATAACACGAAGTACTAATGCCAATGATGGCATCCATTTCCATGATAAGCTTTAGGCAAATAATTATTTTTCCCCCTTTAATTCCAAGCTTACAAATGGTTGACCAAATTTTTAAGGAATTTAAAGAAATTTGACAATTTTTCACCCCCATAAAAAACCACTAGTTTCAGGCATTTCAAAAACAAAATGTTCCTTCAACATTTTTTTATTTTGTCCAATGATACCATATCATTAAGCATCACAAAAAAAATGCCAAAAATTTACGTAGGGAGGGATAATGCCTTGCTCTTTAAACACTATCATACACTTTTCGAGCAAAGTAAAGAAAAATTTATTTAGATTATTATGTTGTGACACACATTAAACACTACCTTATACTCCTTTTTTTTAGCTCTATTCATCATCCTTGTACTCACATGAAAAAAATGAGCAATTATCGAATTTTAGACAAGATCATATGTTCCAAGACCACTTTCATATAATTTTTTAAATCCTTAATTATTTGATTTTTCAAAAAAAATCTTTTTGTGTGCTAAAAACACATTTTATATTAAAAGTGTTTTTGAAAAAGATTTGGTGCAAAAAAAAAAAAAAAAAAATCTACCCAAAAAAAATTCATTGTTGTCAATTCATCACACATTAACATAGAAAATATTGGAGAACATCATGTAAGTTAACAAATATGTATAATAGGAACCTTGCCCTTAACAAAGGTCCCTAGGTCAATGAGTGTTATAAAATACATCTTTGCATTAATTTTTTTTCATTTTTGTTTTGCATGGATGAGGCACTTTGTTCATTTATTTGTTGAAAGAAGGGGAAATTACGTGTCAAAGAACCCTCCAATGAAATTTGATAAGAAAATGTGCTTACCCTGAAATTATGTCACTTGGTTAAATAAATTTTTAACCAAGTGATTGATGTAATGGTTAATCTAGGAAAGCCTAATGGTTACCAATAAAAGTAATGAAGTTCCCAAACCAAACAAATTATATTATTGTCTTAAGTAGAATCCACATTTTAGGGAACAAGAAAACAAGGTCATTAGGTGTGGTTTGATTTCAAATTTTGTGCAATGTGTTGTGTTGCCTACCAAACAATTCAAAGATTTGAAACCATTGAATCAACATTAGATGAACAAAATTGTCTAAATGTAAAAGTTAACATTGTGTTAAATTTCACAAGAATTGAACCATGCATTTTTACACACATTAAGTAGCCTTAACCATTGCCCTATCACAATAGTCTTTGAAACTTAAAAAGACTTCACATAGTTAAATTGTTATGTCAAAATTCTGAAATTTGGAAAACAAGGTTTTAAAACACCATTTTTCTAAAAAATTATGCTTTAAAAAATATTGCAAGTGATTAGTTGTAGGTATGATATAATGTTTTATCTGATGTGAAAGTATTTTAAGGTTTTTCTTATGTGTTTTCCCTTGTTAGTTTCAATGCAAGGAATATTATTGTTTGCATATGACCATGAGATTTTTATTTGTGATTTTGTCTTTGTTATGTTATTTGTGAAATAAACTTTGTATGATGTAATAGAACACTAAAAAAGAGCATATTTACATGTGTGCATTCTTTTTTTCCCTTGATCTTATTGACCATATCAACAATATTTTATGCATATTTAGTGGATACAACCAATAGATCTTATATCAAATGTGCTACATTGTGAATGTAAATTATACATGTTATATAACACCAATCCAATTGTTTATGGCTAGAGGGAAGGCTTGGGTTGAAGTTATAAAATTTGCGAAACTACATAAATAGGTGTGTGAAAAACCAACTATGTGCTAGAGGCCAACTAGTAGGGTCATGAATTTTGACATAGTCTATTACTAGAATTGGCATTTATGTATAACTAAAGGGGATGATGTTGGTTGTTGGTTTATAAGAAATGGATTGAACAACTAGTTGTTAATTGAATATTTTTGTACCAACATTAGGGATAAGAGTTGTGGGGATTTATATTTTTATAAATATTGATTTTGGCAAACATAGACTTGACATATATTAAATCATTAACCACCTTAATGGATCAAAATTATGTCATATCATAATTAAATGTAATGGAAGTGTGAAATAAACTTTTATGGAGTTGTTGGTATTAGGTTGTAAAGCTATTGATTAGAAGTTTTTACATTAAGGTGATTAAGTCAAATAAGGGTTGAATAAAAGAATTTTAAGTTTATAATATCGAGGTATCTAAATCCTTTGAGAACAAGTAATTTGAAAAATAAAATTAAAATTAATTAATTTTGTTCATGTGACATTAAGTGCTAAGGTTATGATTAACAAGTAATGATAATACATAATATCGTTGATGGACATTTTAATATAAATAAACATTATTTAGACATCATTACATTGGATTTGAAAAAGGAGAATACAATGAATAGTTCATAATGTTGGAATTGTTTTCAATTCCAAATGAATATGTTATAGTGATATACCATTTTGAGTCAATTACATATAAAATTCATAACTAATTACTAGTTTATCAAATTTTACGTTAAAAATAACCAATAGACAAAACTACAAGATATCTATAAAATATTTTTTTTCATAAGTTTATTTAACTTGTTTTCAAAAAAATTGAATTGATTTTTATAAAAATGAGAAGTAGCACATTTACCTTAGGTTTTAATTGTTGCATGTTTGATAACTAAAGTATACAACTTTTGTTTTACCCAAGATGACACACCCTTAGGTTTGTTAAATGGTATTGATAGTAAATGATTTTGTTGGTTTATAGTTTTGTAGTGGATTACATGCTAATTGGGGTGTGTTCCTTAACTCCAAACAAAGAAGAAGGCTTGGAAGTTCCAAGGTGGCACTAGGACTAACTCATAGTTGAACTCATGGTGTTGTCAAACCAATAGAATTTTTTTTTTGTGTAGTTTATAATCAAAATGGTGCACAAACAAGCCATGGATGTCATAAAGCTATCGTGACCCACATAAATGAGGATGCGGACTCACACACATTCCCACAAGTGTTGGAATATGCAAAGGAGGTGAGTCCTAAAACTTCCCAAGTGGGAATCATTGGGAAATGGAGTCCCAATAATAACTTCTTAAATTTGTCACTTGTGGTATGAAAGGTAAAAAAACTTGTTGATTTTAAAGTTTGCAACAAATTGAAAACCCAAGGTGCATTCCTTAGCTCCCAAGAGTGAAAACATAGGTGGGAATTCCAAGATGGATTAGGGTGAATTCACAAGCAAGAGTTCAAGTTGAGATCAATTTGCATAAACAAAAAAAAAAGGTGATTAATAGAAGTCAGAGCCAAAATGTTGCATAGATGAACCACGAGCAAAACAAGTTCATAAGACACACCATGACCCAGACTTGGAGAGGAACCACTACCTCCTTTCCTATAATATATTATATGACCAATGGTAAGGGCTACATCAAAATGGCAAAAATTCTTAGGATGCCCAAAAGATAATCTCACATATAAGCTTTGATGGATAAGCTTATAGGGGGAAAATTGTGGTCTTTGATAAGATTTTTCTAATGTCATATCACATCTTCAATTCAAATGTCATTGCATCCATATTTCTTGGGTTTTAATGGTTGAAAGTTAAGCTACCAATTTGACTTTTAATGATTATTTTGGCTATTTTTTAATTCACAAGTTCAAATTAGAATACAAACACATTTTTTATATCTAAACCTCAAGATCCTTCCATTGATTTATTGAAGACCTAATTTGGACCAAGCTTAGGTACACACAATATTCCCTTAAAGATTCAAAACTCTCACATGGCCAATGCTTGCTACATTATAGGAAAGAAAGTGGTGCCTCCTTTGAAGGGTTTGGGTTGGGTGAGTCAAGTGAGTTTAGGTTGTTCATGATTAAGTTTGAGTGTCACATAACTCCAATTTGTGTTAATCAAATTTTTTTTGGTTTGTGCAAGTTCTAAATTGTCCATCGATTCACATTAACACCTTCATTTTAAGCTTGTTTGGGACCTCCTTCACACCCATCAAACCCCCAAACGTGTGGAGCTAGGGAGTGCATGTTAATTCACCTTTTTTTTTATTACTATTCATAAACTTTAAATGAATTTGTGGGCATGCCACATGGTACCAAAATTCGGAGGAAAAACATTAATCTTGGAAGAGCTTGCATTAATATATTGACCAAAAAGAACAAATGAAATTACATGAACAAAATGAAGTGCAATTGACATTACAGGGGAAAAGCCTCATGTTAATGTTAACCAAAACACCCAAATCAATACATTCAAAAGGTATATGATGATTGATAGGACCAAGTAAAATCCTTTAAACCTGAAGAATGTGATGTGAATGATGAGGGGACCAAGTTAATACATTTCACTATTGAGGAACTAACCCTTTTGATGTGGGTTAGCGAAAATGTTCAAAGGAGGAAACTCATTTGAATAAGTATGGCCTTTAAACTTGCTAGACTTGGGAACTTCATGATCACAAGGTTGTGCACATTTGGTTCTTCAAAATGGAGGATTACATCCACATGATGAAAGTTGATCAAAACATTATAATGGAGTGAGCTTATACCCACTTTCAAAGTTATGTGCAAACTTGGTGGAAATAAATGCAGTGTGAATTAGGACATATGCATGTGTATCATTCAAAAGAGTTTAAAGCATGAATTAGGAAATAACTCATTCCCAAGAAATTTGATCCATATATAACACAATGCAAGGTTTGGGAGCTTGTGATGCATGTTTCGAATGATTTAATTATTGACACACTAGTACAAAAGTGGGGTGCAATCCATTAACCTAAATCACTATGAGGCTTTCAAAGTGAAATAGGTTCACTTCACCCTAATCATTTCAACTTGCCTAATGTTACTATAAGGTCACTACGTAATTATCATATTTCATTATTAATTAGTTTAATACAATATTAATTGAAATAATTCATTATAGTAAATAGGTTTTTTAATGTTGTTGCTTTAAATATCCTAAGTTATTTAGGCTATTGTATTTTATGTTATTTTAAGTTATTCTACCTTAGGCTATTTTGGGTTATTTTGTTTTTAATTATTTTTTGTTATTTTTATTTGTGATGGATGTATAGGAATGATTCCCTACATTAAGATTTGGTTTTGTGGGACCTTGGCCCTAAATAAATGGGCGGTTTGGAAATTATGTGCCATTAGGGTGGTCTTTGTCATTTGTGATGTGTGTGTGTTAACAATGATAGTTGTAGACATTGACATGATAGTGCATGATAGCAATAAAGTGTGTTATGTTGGTTATTTAATTAAGTTGTGGTTAGTTTACTATTAAGATAAGTTACCATAAATAATATGGTTTAATTCTTGATTAGTAGGGAACCACTGAAGACGTCATGTCAAACACAATTTTATTACACATATCAACCAAAACAATTTTAGATTATGGATCAATTATCAAGATGTTACCAAAATGAAGTATTAGGTCATTTAATTATTACATACCAATGGTGAATGATAATTGATAATGATAAATGATAATTTGTATCATTACATGTCATAAATTGATAGTTATGGAGTCCTTTGTAGGTAAAAGGATTTTTATCATAACCAAAAAAAAATCCATCTTTCACAATTTACATTTCTTTTTGTTTGGAAGTTATTTAGTCAACATTACATGTTGCAATTATATTATTAAAACATATTCACCATACAATTTTGATTTTATGCCCCAAAGTTAAACATGAGGTCTTATGAGCTTCTTGGAGAAAATAGCCTCACACTCATTCATGACCAAAATAGTTATGAGGCAAATGGAGCTCCCATTAAAGGAGCTTGAATCATTCATTGAGGTGCATCTTGCATATGGCATATTGCATTCAACTTCAAAGTAAATTGGGAAAGTGCTTATCCAATTATAGGTGAACTTCATAATGCCCAAGTTAGGGGGGATGCATGGTAAACACCAAGGCACCTTATGGGACACACAAGACATGGGTCTTATGAATTTTTCATGATTTGCCTTTTGGCTCTCCAATCAATGTGATTGCCACATTTTGCATTTCCATGAATGATTTTGTCAAGATTAACTAAATTTTGTGGTTATTTAAATACACAACATTTTGACATTGTAAATTATTGAAGGAACACATGGAGAACCTCAAAGAAGGTGTTACAAAAGTTAAGTGAACATGAGTTGTACGTTAAGTTTGAAAAGTGTGGAATTGGGGTGCCAAAGGCAAATGATTAGACAAGAGGGACTTCAAATTGATGATTGGAAGGTGAAGCAATTTTGGATTGGAACCCCCAAAGTCTGTGCTGGCATTATGATCATTCCTTGGATGGGCTTCATACTATCACAAGTTCATAAATGATTTTTTGAAATTGGCCATTCCTTTAACAAACCTTTTGCGGAGATGCATTCCAATTGTTGAAGGAAAGATTGGTGACAACACCAATATTCATGAAGTGATGATGCCCTAGAAATGTTGATGATGATGGTTTATATTCACAAACTATCATAGTTTTACGATTAATTTTAAATGATTTATTGACAAGTAGAAAATCCCTTCTTTTGCAACTACGTTCTCAACCACATCTTGACTATAAAACATAGTTGAGAACAATAAAAATAGTTGCAAAGTATTTTTTGTAATCGAAAAATATTTTTTTCAATTTCAAACCAAAAAAATTAAATACATATCAACAATGTCATTGAAGTTGAAAAAGTTTGCCAAATGTCAACACCACATTAATAGTCAGTATTAACCATTTTAATTGCAAACTATCTTACCAACCTAATCACAAAATGTTGTCAACTTCCTTTGATTAATGGATGAACTTCATCCATTGACTGCGTATGACATTAGCAAAATATTTAGTTTCAATTTTGACTACATTTCAACTATGTCAAATGAATGTTTAACCAATGATATAGTGACCCATGGCACACCCCAAACATTCCACCATTGGATAACCATAGTAGAAATTAAGTTGAAAGGTAAATTGTGTTGCAATTACGATGGTTAATGCATTTGGCCAATGGTGGGATGACATGTGTGGTGATTTCACAATGACAAAATGTGATTTTTATGATTAGATAATTTTGTAATTAATGTCCAAACATAGTCATATAATCATATGTGGCCTTTAGTTGCTACCATCTTAATAACTATGGTCAAAATTATGACTACATGATTATGCATATGACTATAATTAGGACTAAAAGTAATTATGACTAATAATATGATTATGCAATTAGTGTATTCATATTGAAAAAATATTTTAATTTGAAATGGACAAATAAATGATTAAATAGTAAGGTTTAGTTTACCATAATTTAAATTGACCTACTTTAACAAGTCTAATTTACTTTAGCTTAATTTAGACTAAATGACATAATTTTGTTTAATTTTGTCTAATATAGCTTAATTTAACATAATTTAAACTAATTTTATTTTAGTTTAAATTATCCTAATTTTAACCTAGCAAAATATAAGTAACTTAGTTTAGCTTGGGTTAACCAATTTTAGATGGTTTTAAAAAAAACCAAATTAAACAAATTGAAGCAAATTTAACCAAAATTAACCCAAGTTTAATGTAAGTGGTTTAATTTAGCCATGTTTTGCCAAATCTATTCAAGTTAGCCTAAGTAGCCATGTTTAGCCAAATTTAACATCAATACATTATTTTAACCTAACTTATCCAAGTTTTGTAAAGTCTAACAAAATTTAATTAAAAATAATCTATGTTAATTTAAGGTAAGTAGGCTAGGCTAAATAGTCTAATGTTAATTTAGTTTTGCCAAGTTTTGCCTAAGTGTTGTAGTTTTGCCTTTTTTAAAAAGTCTAATTAAATTTATTTATTTTAGCCTAATTAATATTAATATTTTCAAGTTTTACCAAATCTAACCAAGTTTAGTTCAAACAATTATGTTAGTTTAATTAAGTTTAACCTATTTTAGCCTAGTCTAAATCTATGTTAATTTATGGTAAGTAGGCCTATATTTAGGTTAAGAATGCTTAAGTTAATCTAAATTAACTTATGTTAGCCAAGGCTAGGCTACTATGTAGCCTAAATTAACCTAAATCAACCTAAGTTAGCCTAGGATGAGTTAGGTTAACTTGATACAAAAAAAATATTGTTTATAAATTAGTGGTAAGTAATAATCATCATAAATAAATAATGTGGTACAATGGTTAAAAACTTGTTCCCCGAAATGGAGGTGGGGAGTTCAAGTTTTCCCACTTGTAAACCTAAACACCTAGAAACATAAACACATAAATGTCTAGATACCTTGGTGGCTTACTTAGCCTATGAAACTTTTTTAACACCTAGGCTAGGTTGCCTAGGGTAGGCTTTTAAAGCTAGGTTCCCTAAATTAAGAGGTAGCACGTGACAATATTTGATTAGAAAGAAAAAATATATGTGTTTGGTTTTTTTAAAAATTGTGACATGTATCACTTTGTGAGGTTGCCATGTGTTTCATTGGATCCATAAATATGTCCTTTGTGATTATAGTCATGGTGAATAATAGTCGTTAATGTGGTTGCAACTAATGCGACTAATGGTATTTACGACATGGTCTTATGGACTAGTAGTCATGTAGTCATTTCTAGTCATAGATGACACATATGACTACATTTTTGTAATCATAAATGCCAAGTTTTAGCGTTGTGTTTAATATGGTTTGGGATGAACTGATAGTTAAATGACATGTGGCATAACCTAGGCCTATTTATGTATGTGGTGCCTAATCATAGGCAACCATTTAATTACCTAGGCATGGGCTAGGTCTAAATTTAAGCCTCTTAATTTATAGGTTTTGATTAAAATTAAACCTAGGCACTTGTTAAGCCTACACTTAAATCAAAAATAAACTTGTCTTATTAAATTTAACGTAGCCTTTAAGGTTAAGCCTTTCTTATTGGCTCATCCCAAATGGTGATTACATTTTCATGTTTACTTTGAATTTCCATCATCCAAGTGCATTTGTTTAATATATAATTTGGATTATGTAAATGGAAGCCAAGCAATATGGGACAAACATTTTAGTTGCCACCTTGGAAAGATAAGCCTAATAACACACATATCTAAAACTACACATTTTTAGATCTTTCTCATTTTTTGTCTAATTTGAGTGATGTAAAAAGTTATGGGAGTTCCAATGTAAGCTCCATATTATATTTTAAACCTCTAAAAGTAAAGGAACAACACAAAAGAAACATAAAACATGTCAAAATTAGATAATGTGTTTTTTCAAAAAATGACCCATTATTTTAAAATGTCATATCTTCTTCATTTCTTAATCATTTTGTGTTATCTAAAAAGTTATGGGTGCACCAAAATAAGCTTTACATTGCTTCTTGAAGCTTCAAAAGCAAAGGATGAACAAAAAAGAACCACAAAGAGCATGAATGTACTAAGTTTTAATGTGTGAATTAGGCAATGACCAAGCACTTACCCCACCTACTTTCAATACCCATGTCTTCTTCATTTTTTATTTCTTTTGAGTGATCTAAGTGGCCACATGTGTGCCAAGTTGAGTTTTAAAACATCATTTTGAACTTGAAAAACAAAGGAACAATGTATTAGGATTTAAAATTCTCTAATAGTTTAAATGTACGGTGGTCGACTAGTTTACTTTAATCGTAACCTTGTGATAACGTAATTACAACTTAATTAGTTGCAATGTAGTTGCAATTGAATTACAACCTAGTTTTAATTTAGTTAAACCTAAACCTAAACCAATAGTTTAGCTAACATAGGCACATAGTTAATTATGTTAATTACATGTAGTAAATATTCAACAATAATGTTTAATTCCATAATTTATAATTTATAATAATAATAATAATAATACTATTGTAGTTAATATAAACTAGGTTGTTATTTTATTATTATCTAACTTGTTATAACTAATATGAATTAATATAATTTACATTGAGTAAAGATAAAATATAGCAATATCAATACTAGATGTCTAATTAACTATGTTAAAATAATAAATATATCAAATATCATCCATGACAATAGGCTAACTTAAACTCACATTCACCATCTCAAACTTGAAAGAAATCACCATTTTTTTCCCCATAATATATTTTGTATTTTCCTACATGGTCTACATAAAAATGATTTTTTTTTTGGTGACTCCCAATCAAGAGTTTCCATGATGCACCCTTAGGTTTATTGAATGGTATCAGTGGTAAAAAACCCTGCCAATTCTTAGTTTTGTAACAAAATGTAAACCTTATGTGCATTCCCTAGATCCCAAGGTGAAAGAAGGTGTGAGAGCTTTGTGATGGGATCAAGAAAAAATCTTAAGTTGAGCTCACAATCTCATCAAAATAATGCACAAACCAAGAAAAGAAAGCAATTATTATAGTTTGGAACCAAAATGGTACATGAACAAACTAAAAGCCTAAACATAGGTTTAGTAAACACCCCATTGATGGCCAATGGTCATTTTGGGAATTTTATTTCCAACCTTTTATATGATTATAACTTGCGATTTAAGCCATTGATTTGAGAACGTGACCAAACTTTAGTTATTTTCTTTTCAAGACCTTTTCAATAGTGGAATGGAAATTCAATTTGAACAAAGTTTGGAGATAATTTTTTTCCAAAGTTCCAACACTTTAAGTTTCTTAATTCCCAAAATAGGAATCCATTTCAAGAGAGTCTTAGGACTTTTTTTTTTGCACTCTTCAACATTTGTGGGAGTGCACCCCTAGAATAACTTAGCTTCTCTCTTAAGTTGTTTCCCTTGTCATGCCCTAACTTTGGTCATGAACCAAGGCTAGGGTTATAATGTTTAACAATTCATTTCTATTAGTTGTCAATGTTGTTGTCATTGTTATCATTTTTAAACATAGGCCCAAATTTCAAATCTCTTTGTAATTGCATGTTATTTGACTAGGATTTTGGGCACAAGTAAGGCATGAATTATATTGGGTAGGATCCTCATGGAAATTAAAGTTTAATTCCCCTTGAGCCTAAAATCTTTTGGATATGATGTTTGTGTTTATTTATTTATTTATTTTTTTGGGAACTCTCACATATAAGTTATCAAAGGTTTCATTATATTTTCTTTGCGTGAAGTTTTTTCTAATGTTGTGACAAAGTTGTTTTTGAAGTTCTTTTAATGAAATATTTTAAACTATTTCTTTAAAAAATTTTGTTCATCGTCACATTTTTAATATTTTATTGCATTTAATAGCATTATAAGCATATAACTTGAAGCATGATGTAATCACATGAACATATAGTCCTTGAAAACTAGGTCTTTCTTGGGACCCATCAAGACAAGATACTTCGGTGGAAAACAACAAAGTAGTCTTGCTAAGACATTAAACTTATCAAAACAATGGTTGTAATATGTAGGTTATAAAAATTCATACACAAAAAACCTTATTCGATCCTAAGGTAATGTCCAAGAGAATTGAAGTGTCAAAGGTACTTTAGTAATTAGAGGATTATTGGATTTGAAAACAAGAAAAGTACAACTATAAGAGTTAAAACACAATATGTAATAACTAAGTAACCTAAATAGGAACCTAAGCAACAAATGATTCAAGAAATGGAACTATTATTGTTAAATTATACCTTGTAAAAGGTTATTATAATTTTAAACAAAAATTTAACAAGTTTCCAACATCTCTAACATAGGATAACTATCTATTTGGATCATGGGAAGGGTGAATATTGAACTCCATTATCTTGGGAAAAAAACCACTCTAACACTTCAACAATGGGTAGAAAAACTTTAACATATAAACACCAATATATAAAAAATGCAATATAATTTTAACAATTACATTTTGGTTATAAGCTATTAGAACAACACCCATGTGCACACTCCACAAATTTCTATCACTATATTGAATAACCAATCTACCTCACACACATGCCCCTTATTTTTTAGTTTCTCAACAAAATCCTCCTATGGGCTTACACTAAAGACAAGCCACACAACAAACACCAAATTCAACCCCTTAAGTAGATGAGGTAACCACTACCTACCTCTTCACAATCCTTCCAAACCAACCTTATAGATTATTTTAGTCATTAAATTCTAGCCACCCAACTCCACTTAAATCCTTGTAGATTACTAAACAAAATAGTGGATATAAGTCAACCACTATTCAAAGCAATGGATTTTCAACCACTCCTATTTACATTCAATAATTTTGAATTATTGAATCATTGTAGTTAATAACAAAATCTAATGGATGAAATTGTAATATGTCCTTGAACAATCCTAAATGGCTATCCATGGGATCTCACAACAATGCTTTTAACACATTGTTTTAATTACCAATTCCAAAGTAAACTATTCATTATCCTAACCATGGGTTCTCACCACAAAGTTTTTAACATATAAAACCTAAAATAACCAATTTGATGAATGTATGCAATTGGAGTTTGGCATAAACCTAAGCATGTCACTTATGGAATGCCAAAGGAACTAGATTGATATCTTTTGGCATAGAATAATCCATTTTTCTTATGATTCAACCCTAGGACATGCATATTGAGTTGAGGGACACAAGTCCTTAAATCTTATCACTTGATAGTTGCGAAAGCTTTGGACCTCAAGGCCTACAAGTTTGGGATATGCAATTTGAACCTTAAAACATTAGGGCCCCAAGGGACTTGGATTAGTCTTTTTTTTGGATGAAACATTGCAAAAAAATGACACAATTTTTCAAAACATAAAATTTTGTTATAAATTCCCTTTTTTTGGGCCTAAAAGTGACAAATAAAACTATTTCTTTGGGGAGAGTGTTCCCACATTTATGCTTATTGCTTGCAATTTTAAAAGCTCCTTGCAATAATGTTGTTAGTTATGTCAATTTTTTCTTTGGGTTGCTTGCCACTTTGGCTCCATCAGAATATTGAAAAACAAAAAACTAACTTGGATATAAAAATTGAAGGCCAAATAAATGAAGGCCATGGGAAATTATGACTTTGAATGCATACTTACATGGGGGGTTTGTTTTTTTTTTGTGTCCAAGTTAAGCTTGTTTTTTTTCATGATGGAATTTGTGAATGATAATTTTATGTTGGGGGGTGAAGTGTATGGGACTCCTAGGCCATTGGTGAAAAATTCCCACAAACACCCTAAGCCTATTGTATTTTGGCCATTTGAAAAAAAATTCCCCAACATCCTAAATCAAATGTCTAGGCCATTGGTGAAAGATCCACAAACATTGTAAACCAAATGGCTTGCAAACACAATAAAGTAGAGGTCCCATGGGCCATGAATAAGTATTGTAAAAGGCCTACAAACACTCTAGGCCAAAAGTCAAACGTTATAGTCGAAAGCCCCATGAATACTTTAAACCAAATGCCTTACAAGCACGCTAGCCCAACTCAATGAAGTAGCCTTAAGTGATAGAAATAAAAATATGAATTGAAGATCAATTTGTTTAGGTTTAAATATTAGACATTAGATCAATATTTTATTTCAAGACAAAACATGTATTGGCTTAAGATTTTTGGTTTGGGTTAGAATATTTTGAGCATTTTGGTTTAAGGTTGAAATTGCTTTTGGCACCTTGGCTTAGGGTTGGTCACTTTGGCCTAGCCCTAGAGGTAAAGGGTAAAAGCATGGTTAGGTGGCTCACTTTTGACACTTTGAAATTTGCACATTTTACATTAGCTATAAATTCCTACAATTATAATAGCAATCAAAATGTAAATGCTATGATTCTTCCTTATGTTTTTGGTCACAAATATTGGTAAACCACCTTAGATATGTGATTGGTAAAAAAATTGATGTGAAATCTTGGAGATTTCAATTGAATTGGAAAAAAATTGAAAAAAATGACAAAGATCATGATATTTTGAATTTTAAAAATGAAATGTTTTGTATTGAGAAAATATGAACGCATTTTATTCTTAGATTCCTTATTTGATAATGGTCTATTTTAAAATTAAAATTTTGACACTACTATGAACGACACATTGTTAACTTTCTTTGAGTGACAAATGTAGTTTCATCATTTCAAACATTCATTACAAGTCTATATATTTTTTATAGAACTCATCCATAATTTTTTAAATGATTCTCACAAAAACCTATTGCAACATGAATAATTAAAAAATTGACAATGCTAATGTTCAATATGACTTCACATTTAAAATTCATTTGCAATCAAAAAAATTGCAACTATGACATTCCAAATTGTCCACCTAACCGTGCTTTTGCCTTAAGTAAGTAACCTAAGAAAGCCACCTTGATGTCCACCACTGTCACATGTAGGCATCCACCTTATGCATGCAAAATGACACAAACTTATTACTGGACCTCTGTCTTGTGATTTCTCATACAAGTTTTTTACTACTGTTGGACCTTGTCAGCTTTGGCACAAATTATATTATTTTTAAAAATGCTGAAATTTTCAATAATTACTTTTCTAAAAAAAATTTTTTTTTGGGGGGGAGGAAATGAAGAATCTTTTGACATATTCAAGAATATTCTAATTAATTGAAATGGAATCTCCAGAATTGATTAATTATTCAGCATACATGTGCTGAAGCTGCCCCTGTACTATGGTATACCTATCGACCAAGTAGATGAAAAGTTAAAACCGAAGAAATAGATGAAGACAATCCAACGAACTACTATTCCATTGCAATCTCCCATCATGTGAATTTTGAGTTCAAACAGCATCTGGAGTTCAAGCAGCAGAAACAAAACTGCACAGCCTACTACAACTTGTTGTGTCAATAAAGTTTACCCTGCAACATTAGATCATGAAACCCTGCCAATCATAAATAAACCAAAGCACCCAAAAGAGGGGAATACAAGGAACAAAATGGAAGGACCCACATCCAAGCAAATCAAAAGAACCACCTAAGAGGGCAAACCACAAGGGCAACATCAAGTTTACAAACCCCCTCCTGTCGTGAGAAGCATTATCAAAGAAAGAAGGAAATAACATTAGAGCGTTGAGCAATATAAGACAAAAATATGAGTAATTTGCTGAAAACCGTACATGTACAGAGAGACTCATTTGCGACATTCATGATATCACAGGGACCCATATACATAGTACATACAGTACTGAATGGGCATATAGCTTACTTACTGAATGGGGCAAGTGTAGGAACTTTAGAAAAAGGTCCACACCACAGTAACACTTTTCACTAAAAGCATAGATCTGGCGAACTGCTGACTCTACCCATCAGCCCACAAGCCTCAAATGTCAGGTCTGTGCACACAGAGAGATTCCCCCCACTTGGTAGCGCAGAAGTGTACATCAAGGTGTTGGGAAGTTGGAACAAACTTGATCACACCTACCCTGATCCTTTGCACTAAAATTTTGCTCACAAGATCACACTCAGGCAAGTGATTATTGATGAGCATGTGCCAGTGCCTTTAGGTCTCACATATAATTTTTATCTTTCATAGTGGCTGATTTCAGTTTCAAGGCCAATACCCCTCCCTCCCCCCCACCGCCCCCAATCTGACCAGACCAAGAAGGCAACCTCACAGCTGTAAAGACCTCCATGCTTTTGCATCTTGTATTTGCCGATACCTTTATTGAGCATAAAAAACCCTCAGGCACTTCCAAAAATGGAATGCTCACCTTTGCAGCCATTCTGTTTTTTGAAACACCCACGGTTGGTTTTTTAAAAATTTTTTAATCAATGATATCTGATGGGTACCAGTTAGGTACTTGCCAGGGACAAATAAATAATAAATGAATAAAACAAGCGGTGATCTTTATGCCATGTAAAGCCCTTGGGGACGAGCTTTACCAGATTTGTGCCCACACCTAGTTCTGCCTTGCGGGACCCTTATCTTATATATAAAAGCAACAGTGTGTCCGTCCGTCCGTGTGTCTGTCACGACAAAAACAACACGAGGTCCTGAAACGAGCGAGGTCCTCAAAACTTCGAGGACCTGAACCGAGGTGTCTGTCTGTCACGACAAACACCGCAAGGCAGGGGCAGGGGCAGGGGCAGGGCAGGGCAGGGCCAGGGCAGGGCAGGGCAGGGCAGGGCAGGACAGCCCAGAATCTTTTTTTTGTTTTGTTTTTGTATTGACCAAGACTACCTTTTTTTTCTTTTAGCTACTGTCCGTCCCGATTAAGGGGACGGATGAAATGTCCGTCCGGCTTGATGACGGGACG
>Ga0116227_10008689_pt1 | contig 18948 bp, 11 predicted proteins | sample S1TSphgellanicum_FD_89693 | JGI IMG/M metagenome (GOLD analysis project Ga0116227, IMG submission 89693) | Host-associated microbial communities from peat moss isolated from Minnesota, USA - S1T2_Fb - Sphagnum magellanicum MG | ecosystem: Host-associated > Plants > Peat moss > Unclassified... | reverse complement strand
GGCCACTTTTTGTTCCACCAAGTGGTAAAATGTGATGTTTCTACCAAGATTTTTTGTGAAAAACTCTACATAAGGTTGGCTAATTAAATTGAAAGGAACTATGGGCCATATTTTTGTTCCACCAAATGATGAAATGTGATGGCTCTCTCAAGAGGTTTTGTGGAGACACTTTGTATGATTGGTTAACCAAGTTGAAAGATAAGTGTGAGGGTAGGTTAGTTGATAGGTGAATAGGAAGGTGGCTGAGTAGGTGGATAGAATCGGTATGTAGGTTAATACACTATGCCAAAACATGACATCTATAACTAGAACAAAATATGTTTAATGATCAAACCTAGTCATGTAATTGTATAATCTACCAATAATCATGGATTTCTATTCTTCAATATGATTACATGATAACCTATTTGGCTAAGAATTAGGTCATTTGGGAAGTTATTAGATTTTGAAATTCAAAACCAATTGGTTATGTTATTAAATTTAATACATAACAACTAAACAAACTTTATTAAATTTTTTAGATACAAATTGAACCTAGTGGCCACTAGGTTGTCAAAACACTTCATGTAATTTTTTCAACGGTCTTGAAACAAAAAATCCATTATGAAAAAAAAAAAAATCTTATAAACCTTAATAAAAAAATAGCCTAAATTGGAGGCATTTGAAATGAATTGAACTTGCTGGTCACCAAGTTGTCAAAACACTTGAACTGATTTCTCCAAGAATCATGGAATGAAAACTCTGCTATTAAAAAATCATTAAAATAAAACTAGGTTTTTATAAAATATGAAAGATAATGTCAAATCCTCCTAGTCTTGTGATTTTTCATGCTCATATATACAACAATATTGGCATCATCTTAAAATAAGAAATGGAGTGGCCAACATCTTTTTTTCCCTTTCAAAGTTGCAAATGACATTGCGAAGTCTGTGAACAACAATTTGAATCAACTACAAACAAAAGTTAATACTAAAAAAAAGGGCATATGAAAATATATAACCATGTAAAAAGTTATGTTAAAAAATGATTTACAAAATGGAATAAAATGAAATAATGAAATAAAATGATTTAAAATACTTAATACTTAAAGAGGGCAGGATATTGCAAACATCACCATTATCACTGCCCATATACTAAAAGAACCAATAATAATTCTTCGAGGATGACTTAATCAAAGCTGAAAATACTTGACCATAAAATCGTAATGAATTTGAATTGTTTTGGCCAATGGTAATCCAACCAAAGGTGGTCACAAATGAGATGCAAGGTCTAATCATTGCACCTTGTTCTTCAACAACATTTGTCCCTTGAATGATTCAAGAAAAAGACCACTCCATTTGGATTTCTATAATGCTTGTTAAGTTCATCATCAATGAGTAATGTTTAATCTTCCTTCCCATAAGGTAGTCCACAACAACCATAATAAACGCATTTGAAATCCTTTAAATAATAATGGGACCCAAGTGATATTTGACTAGCTATCTTGGAACATTGTTCATGTCCCCAAATGAAAATAATCGATCCACAAAATTTTTAAGCATGAACATTGAAAGGACCTCCAGCACATCCTCAAGTTTCATATAAGACCAAGTTGCAACATAATTTTTTTTCAAATGCCTTCGCAAGAAAATCTTCCGCTCCATTCTAACTTCCACTTTGGCCTTGTCAACATTTCTTCCAAATAATCTAACATTTCCTTGTAGAACAGCCGAAGGTGGGAAATAACACAATAGACCATTGACACTAAAAATCAACAATTTTTTTGATCCAAGAGGTGATGAACATACACGCAGACATGTTGAACTATCTTTGGTTGTTGCTACAGGGCCCAAAGACACATTTAACTAAAACAACAACAAAATCTATTAGCAAAAAAAATTACACTTCCATGAGATGATAATGTGCTATCCAAATTAAAATAATTAATTCATGTGCTAAGAATATTAATTAGATTTTAAGTTAAATATGAAATACCAAAAAACATAATTGTATCCAAGCAGCCACTTGGTGGCCACTAAGTGACACAATTATACTAGAAAAAAAAAGGAAACAAAATAAAGCAAATATTAAACTACATGCACGAGGTGTTTAGTGGTCACCAAGCCACGTGCAAACAAAATTATGGAATGGAATATGGCAACCTAGAAACATGTTTTAGAATTCAACAATTTTCAAATGAGAAGATCTAGTTGAAAATGGCCAAGTCATATGGACAAATACATTAATTTGGACTAGAGTTAATTAACCTTGAAAAAACATTTAATGAAAACAAAGCATGCACCCATGTTAATTCAACATTTTAAACTATTCATGCATAATAATTTAACAACAAAGCAATAAATGTTTCACCTATTTTTATTCACAAATCTGGATTTAACTTTGTTATAAATAGTTTCATCACATTTCATAGAACAATGAGCATTCAATTTTTCATACTAGGGGTCACCAGGAGGCACATTTGTAATGCTACCAAAAGAATTCAATTATACAAATTTATAAACTTGCATTTTTGACAAATGTAATGATTCCAAGTATGGGAGAACAATGCCAAACAAATAATTACCATTAGTGGGAGATTCATAAAAAGTCTTGAAGAAAATGGCACTACAAGGAAGATTAAATATACTCTTGTGAAGCATGTTATCTATTAACAAAGTATTTTCAAAAGTCATACCAAAAAAAAGACGAAAGAAATCCCTTAGGTTTTTATGAAAAATAGCTTTGTCAAGCTTCTTTGGCAAGAAATGATCATTTCTGAAGTAGAAAGTCTAGTCTAGTATTCTAGAAATCGGAAGGAAAACGCGTATTTTTTTGATGATTATGTCCAAATGCTTCAAAATGTTCCTCTTCATTGTTGATGACAATATGTACATTGTGAATTTCTTTACACAAGCGAAAAGGAACTCTTTTAAGTTAAGCTTCAAAACAATAGGGCGGGATTTAGTTTGACCCTCACTAGTCGCCACAAGAACACCATTCAAATCAAAAGTCAAATGATATTCACTCACCTCCACCATAGGTTGAGTTTGCTCAAAATAACCAAAATTCATTCCAATTTGTTCATGTTGAGTATCTTCAACAAAACCAGAAGATGGTGTAAATTCTTATCTTCTGTTTTTAACAAAACCTAGAATTGTTGCGAATTCTTGGTGTGTCACTTCCAACACCAGAAGTCATTACAATCTTTTGTGAAACAAAATATGTAGGTGGATTAATCTCAAGCAAATCGACCTCATCCAAGGCAACAATGCAAACAATTTTGGCTAATTGCATTTCATTTTCGATGCATAATGATCCATATACATAAGCCATAACCTATAATTTCAAAAAATCAAGCATATTGTAGAACAAATGATCCCAAGATTTCAAAAACACAATTGAAGAAAGCAAGATTCAACACGATCATATTCATTCATTCAAAACTAATAAGGGATTTTGAACTCATTGGCTAATTAGTAAAGAAATGACAAGAAAGTTACTTTTATATGAAATCCTCTCCTAAATACATTGCAAAATTCAATGTTTAACACAATTCCAAATAACAAATTGTAGGGCCACACAACCCCCATACAATATTTTCAACACATCATTAAAATCAATATTTTGAAACATATTATCAAATTTAACTTCAACTCAATTATAAATAGTCATCTGACACCATGTTATAGGAAGAAAAATTATAGTGTTCACCATAAGAATCTAAAAGCCATCAAAATTTAGTATTTGCCCTAGTGATTTGCCATGTTGTACCAAAAGGTCTGTGCTGCACAAATGTAAACACAAAGTCACTTGTGGAATGAAAAGCCTCCAAATAGATAAGGACTTCACCCATTAGGTATTTCGGAAATATGTTTACCCTACCATTACATTTTTCAACTAGCATGACATTCTCTATTGGGCTTCTCATCATCTTTACATGATTGTGGTCTACAAGGATGGTGTTTCCAACATGCATACCTAGGACTTTATCAAATAAATCCATAAGGCACTTATGGAAAACCATCGTCTTGGGCTTGTAAAAAAGAAAGTGGTTATTCTTTTGATGTAGCTCATGACCAAAAATTTGCGAAGCATCAACATTAAACTCTATATATTCTCTCATTTCACTCAAGTAGAGTAGAATCTTGTAAGGCTTACATTTAGTCCAAATATACACTACAAACTGTTGAAGACATCTCTACATGGATTCTTACAAGTCTAGTCTAGGAATAACATTAAAAATTGCCGACAAATTTCTATACCACTCAGTAAGAGTTAAAGTGCAAGGTTTTAAAAAATTTCCTTGTCTTGCAAAAATTCCTCTCAAGCCAAACACAACATGAAGGGGACTCACCCCTAAAGGCTTTAGAAGATCATGACAATAATATTTTGGTTCAACATGTGTGAGCGCCACATCTTCATCACCAAGTTGACTGAAGCAGACATCAATTGATACCATTGCAACATTGCCTACAAATAACAAGGGTAGATCAAGTTGTAATTCCATGTACACTCCATGTAAAAAATTATAACTGAAAATATTCTAGAGAAAAAGAAAACTCACTGTCAAATATATTGTCACTTCCTTCACATTCCTAAGAAAAAAATTCAAAGGTTTGCCCAAAAGTAAGGTAAAAATTTGTAACCCACAAAGTAACACCATTAGTAAACATTAATCTCACTAATAATGGCATGGTAGTAGCCAAACGATAGCCTAAGGCACTCCATTAATTATCTTGTAACGATTACGAGGAGATTGTGGGTGAAAGGTGCCTTACTATCACCTAGCGACTACCATGCAATTGTGGGTGAAAAGCGCCTTACTATCACCTAGCAACCACCAAGCAATTGTGGGTGTAAGGCGCCTTACTATCACCTAGCAACTACCAAGCAATTATGGGTGTAAGGCACCTTACTATTGCCTGGTAGCCATTAGCCAATAGGATGTGAAAGGTGTTTCATTATCACCTAGCGGTCACTAAGCGATAAGATGTGAAAGGTGCCTTACTATCACTCATGGCCGCTAGGCAATAGTCTAGGACTACACATTATGTTTTTCATAAACTAATCGTCATATAAATGAACCAAACGCATAATGTTTTATAAATTTCCTAGGGGCTGTTAGATGTTGTTTAACACACAACCTAGCTATACCCCACAAAAATGCTTGTTAAAATTATCGTGGAAAATGAGTTTTTATATTAATAACAAACAAGCTTAAAATATAACATCAAGTCCCAAGGTATATATAATAGCACAACTAGAGGAAAATCTAGTCTACTACATGGATTTAATTGAAGAACCACACATCATTAAATATTGTTCACCTACGTATATAACTGTTACATCATTACAATAATGTACATTCACTAAAATGAACTAGAAGTCAAACAATTTATTTAATCGACCTCTTTTCTATTAGCCCCACAAAACTATATGGACTTAAAATATCTAGTGGAGGTTCAACACCTCACAATTCATCACCAACTTTTTGGCTTTCATTTGCATCAATTGTAGCTAGGGTTAGCCCCAATGAAAAAACTATAGATGTATTGACCATTGACATGTTTACATATGCAAACACATCATCCTCCTTTCGCGAATCCTCTTGATCATGGCTATTCGAATCTTCAAGCGCCTCCTAGGACGGCAAAAGCATGCTTAGGTGTCTCAAAAGTGGCATTTGAAAGCCCATAATCTAACATTAGTGATTCTTTTTACAGTTTTAATAATTATCAAACCATAAATCCTATAATGATCTGTTATGCTTTTAATCATAAATATAATAAGCCAACCTATGAATATCCTTAAACATGTGATTGATAAAAAAATCCATGCAAAAGATTAAACAATTTAATGTGAAATGGACTCCTAAGGATAAAATTTATAACAATCGTGTCATTTAAAATTTTAAAAAATTAGGAAAATATATATTAGGAAAATTTCAATGCACTTCACTAATTAATTTTTCATTTGATGAAGCTTTATTTTTTATTTTTCATTTTGACACTACTTTGATGTATTTTTTGAATCCACATTTTTTCATTTTCTTTATGTGATAAGCATAGTGTTGTCATTTCAAAAGTCTATTATGAATCCATAATCTTTTTGAAATTCATCCAATTTTTTAAAGATGATTCCCATTAAAATTTATGACAACATGAATAATTAAAAATTTGATAATGTTAAATTTGAATATGGCTTTAAATTTTACATTTGTATGCAATCTAGAATAATTACAAGTGTGAACATTCAAATAGTCCCCCTATTCATGCTTTCACCTGGCAAGCTTTCGGACTAGCTTTTTGTGTAAATGGAATTGCTTCTAGTGCTAGCAAAATTGGACTATCATCGTTTTTTAGATTTTTCTTGTGAGATCAACCTTTTTTCCTCATCAATTGGCTCTTATTCACTAGTTGGTTATAACTATTTAAAGCCCTTCTCTTATTTTTACCTCTTATAACATAGCTAGGTTTTTTCTTATCCACCTTTGGTGGACTCAAGTGGTCAAGTGTTTAAGATTGATTCACGACTTTTTCTTCAATAGGTATGATGATAACATCTTCATTATCCTTAACATTATTTTGAACAACCTCTATGATCATTAGAGTCAATTTAGGCAGTTGAGTTCTAGTGTTCTAAATCACAACACCAGTTAGCATGCAAAGACACATTGAGGCCATCATCTCGCAACGGTTTCCTTCGAGATCTTTCGAAATGATTTCAAGAACCTTACAATTAGTTTCTTGATAACCAAAAGGCAGGATTAGACAAAAACATCTATATTTAGTGATGTCTACTTAGAAAACATAAAATCATATAGTCAACATGCATGAATTGGATTTACCAAGCAAACATAGGTCATAACACCTCCACCGAAGATATTCAGACAAACCATGTCGCTCAAAATTATAAGCTTTAGAACTTGCAACACTGCTTTTGACGAAACTTCATGCTTATATAATTATCAATCTTCTGGAAACACAAAAATTAGGCATTCAATTAATGCCAACAATTTCTTGTTTGTGAGAATATTGATGCCCACATTTGTTCCAATTTTACAAAGGAACAAATATGTGTACATCAGCACATGATTGTTCAATAAAGTTGTCGATTGAAATGGAACCTCTCCTTCTCATGCCATGTACTGCCCAAATTCAAATTGAATTTTGGTGACAAAAATTGACTTGCTCACAATAGTAAATAGGTTCTTAAATGATTCCCAATCACATATGCAAGCAACTACCATAAAATTGGCCTTGGCATTGAGGATTCCAATAAGAAAAGACTCCCAATTAGGGCCCTTCCAAATAATGGGAACATCTTTGATATTGTGTGTTGTACAAACGACATCAATGGTCCATATCACATTGTTTTACAAAAACGATGCTGATGATTCCTTGTCCATAACATCTCATAGGCCTAACATGTTATTAACTTTATCATACTTATAATGACTATCCAATAGAATGGCCTCTGTTGCAACATCTTCTACACTCGCACTCTGGATCCATTTTTCCAAAGAACGTTTAAACCCCAAAGGTGGAGCCTCAATTTGAGGGGTTCAATTTCAATTTTTTTGAATAGATCTTGTCATTGAACTTCAAATCCAAAATAGAGAACAACATCTTATCGAAGTTGTGCTTCTCCTTCAACGTGTGCCATTTATCATTTGAAGAGGGCTTTTGATTATTCGTCGTTGGCTTTGGATGACCAAAATGAATCATTATTTCATTTCAGATAACAACCTTCCTCTTAAGAAGCCTTGTAAACCCGTACATGGACTTTAACTTTGTGAGGCGACTTTCTATCCCTCTACTCCCGGTTATACAAGGTGACTATGCTTGAAAGCACAAATGCTACTGGTGAAGGAAAAATGCAAGTGTAATTCTAAATGTTAGATTGCGTTTGTAGTTGAAATTAAGTAGCCTGCTTCTTATACATCATTTACGATTAGAACTGATAGATATATTTTATCAAGCTCACACACTTCACATTTTAGGACTTTATGTCAAATTGTCATTCATTTAAACCAATGCTTAAGGACTCAACACCATGTCCAACGTAGCTACAGACCACTAGTCACTTAAAATATTGTTTCTAACACATAGGTTATTCAAATCTGGCTTGCCATAGTTCATTGGAAAGCTAACAACATGGCGCACTTTGCTACTAAATTCTAATCTCTACAGCTGAACCAACAAAAAGTTATGCTACAAAACTCGAAAAGGTTTTACAAAGGTGATAATTCAACTTGGCTGCAGATCATTAGTCACTTAAAAACATCATTTCTAACACATACATTATTCAAATCCAGCTTGTCTTAGCTCATTAGAAAGCTAATTACAAGGCACACCAACCTACCAAATCTTAAGATCTGTAGCTAAACTTGTAAGGAGTCATACTACCAAACCTGAGAGGGTTTTATGAAGTCAGTTGATTCAACTTGACTATAGACCATCAGTCACTTAAAACATCATTCCTAACACATACATTGTTCAAATCTGGCTTGCCTTAGCTCGTTAAAAAGCTAATTACAAGGCGCAACTTTCTACCAAATGTCAAGTTTTGCAGCTGAACCAGCAAGAAGTTATGCTATGAAACCCGATAGGGTTTGTGAGATTTCTCTAAAGTTCCAAGCTTCCAACACTATCACTACCCACCTCTATTCCTTCAAAACTATTACAAAATTTTCATTCTACTTTCCTTCCTTCTCCCCTCTACTAAGATTAATCATTATTTTCCTCTTCAAGAAGCTTGTGGGAACAAGTATTCAAGATTGAATGAAAATTATCTCCAAGGCAAAGAGAGAACCCTCAATGATTCGAATCCACCTTTTAAAGAGAAGGAGAAAGGAGGTGAAGGTAGATTCAAAGCTTGGTGGCCAATGGAAAATTCCATGCTTGGTGGCCAATGGAATGTTCCAAACTTGGTGGCCAATGGAATGTTCCAAACTTGGTGGCCAATGGAATGTTCCAAGCTTGGTGGCCAATGGAAGGTGAAGGAAAAAACACATTTTCACCTCTTCCATTTTCCCCCAACAACCTTTACTTAAACCTTCAATTTTTTCCTTTGACCTTACGATTTTACTTTACCATGGTTCTAAACCGTTACTCACGCTTTCCTTTCCTTTTTTTCAATCTATAAATTACAATTGTGCACCTCAATGTAACGTCCTTCACACCTTCATTGTTGATTTGATTTTGATTGAAGATTTGACCTTTTTCCTCTCCTTGAAATTATGGCAGCAGGCATGGTCACATCTTACAGGCCGCAAATCGCACAAGCGAATGAAGAACCACCTCCGGAGTCATTTTTAGATCTTACCTTAACACAACATCATCATGATGAAGAACCCGAACCTCGAGAGGTGCATGCTCGTCTGGAAGTTGAACCCCTTCGAGCCTGGTACTATCGTATTTCTCCAAATTCTCACACCCTAGTGATCTTGCTGCAAGTCAACCCCGCTTCTGGTGACGAACCAGACCGTTTGTGAAGGTTGTTACGAAACTGAAGATACTTCTATCTTCGCATGGTCTTTAATTCTCGGTGTTAGACACTATCGTTGGTTGCACGATCCGATTCATCGACTACCTCCTAATAACAAAGTAGACTACCTGGTTCGCACCATCCGACACATCCTAAATTTCCTGTAGTTGTGAACTATCACTATGGCATAGCCCAAGATTTTACATGTACTTGCAGTTCCTTGCTAAGCTTATCCTTATTATAAATAAATGTTTCAGTTATCATCAAATTCTTGTTGCCATTGGCACATTATCATATTATTTATTTAATCGTTGAATTGCCTCGAATTAACTTTATGTTCAACGACTTGAAGATTTTTCTATTTCTATTAGACCTTTCATTAACACCCCTTCAACTGCTTCAAGAATTTCTAACATCCTTGCTATTCCCTAAATACCATAACAAGACTAATGTTGTGCTGAACACTGCGAATTTTGGTGTCTACTTCTACCCCCAACCCTCTAGAAATTTCTCACCCTTAATTACGCAATAGAGTTTTTAAAATTATGGTTATTAACCTTTGTTGAAAAAAAGAACTAATCCAACTCCTTATTCGCCAATAACACATTTCAGAAAAGAAAGCAACCCCCCTACGCACCAAGCGCATTCATCATTCCCTATGAAGTCGCTAAAAGCCCTTAATAACCTTACCCCACTCAAATAACCCTAATGCAACTCTTAAAAATTGAAACTACCGCACATGGTTGTGTTAGTATGGTTCACAAACTTGGGCTCCCTCCTTTGGTTGGATGCTCCTCCAGAGTTATCATTTTCGCAAGTAGCCCCCGTGCCAACTTCTCTAGCTGAATTTCCTTTATATTTGCTAAACAACCGAAGGTGGATTTGTAAATCAATTTTGGTAGATATGTTGGTACATCTCTAGATCCATCAAGGATGTTGCACCTATCCCATTCAAGGAAGATACTTTGCCACAACTAGAACACCACATTTATCAATAGCAAGATGTTCATGCATTCCTTTGTGGATTCCATGATTAGCATGGGCTTCAATGTCTTTTCGAATTTGTACACAACATGCAAAACAACAAGAAGGATTAATAATATAAGTAAAAACAAAGGAATACTACATAACATAATGTGATCTTTTGAATATTTTAATTTCGTCAAAGTGTCAAAGAAAAGCATCCAAATTTGGACATGGCCATTCATAAGCATCCCAAATCTGACATGCACATGCAAGGTTCTCCCTATAAGAAGGTTTCATTCCAAGGTCACAATCCTTGTTCAAAGTTTTCAAGAGGTTACAAATTTTCACAAATTTCGTGTCCCACATGACAATTATTTGGAATTTATAATTGTAAATCTCTTGAACATGGTCTTTTGTATTGGGATCCTCCACTAGTTCCTATTAATGCAGTCATATTTTATTATTACATTCCTTCCAATTGTGTCATTTGCATTGTAAACAAGCAAGTATGTCAAAGAGGAACAATAATGAAAAAACAATGCACCTTTTCTACAACAATTGTGTGTTGCCTTTTAATAATAAGAAATTGATGGTTCTATATATCCTCGAACTTTATGGGCATGGCCTAGGATATTTTGGGATACTTTTGGCAATATCATGGCCTAGGATATTTTTGGATACTTTTGGCAATATCATGGCCTAGGATATTTTTGGATACTTTTGGCAATATCATGGCCTAGGATATTTTTGGATACTTTTGGCAATATCATGGCCTAGGATATTTTGGGACTAGTATGGTTCAAGGTTATAAAAGGAGATAGTCTAGGGAATAACCCTTCAACAGATCAACACCAGTTGATGGATCAATAAAGCTTGTCTTGTCCTGTAATTATTCACTTGTTTGTAGTCGGTCCATAACAGTTGTCTTGTAATTCTTCCCTTGTTTGTAGTCGATCCATAACACTTCTAAAGCAAAATATGTCCTAGACTTGTGGGGTCTTCCGAAGTCACAAATATTGGCACTTTTGTGTCAAACTTGTCATATTGCGTAATCCTCTTTTTGATATTGTCCTTATGTATATCTAAGAGGGGTTGACATATAATGTTTGGGGGTGTTTTTTTAAAATGGTGAATGTCGAAAATAACACCCAGAACTAGGTCATTTTTCCAAGAGGGAAGCAGTTCGAAAACTCATCTCCTAACATGTCATCCACTAGTCGACACTCTATTGAATCAAATCCTTTGTCCTTACCTACTATTAGTTTTGTCAAAAAAATTTCTTTTTTCTACGCCTTCTTTTGTGGTTTTTTGTTGGGCACAACTTGCTTGAACGCTCAAAGTTAGCCATAGCCTATTCAGAGACCCTTTGGGAGTCTTTTGCCGATTCGTCCTTCTCAATTTGAAGAACTTCGAAGAACTCATCCCAATGATCATGAATGTTTTGTGCGGTTTTATCCTTCAATTCTTTAAACTAGAAACCTTTCTTAACACTAGTTAGGGAAAATTCATCACTAATTCTATCAATTAGGCAAATGAGACCAACTACCTATTTATTTCTTGAATCCTTGAGCATGAAAACAACCATCACAAGCTTGTGAACCCAAACCTTCAATGTGTGGATGGGCATTTTTTTTAATGGAGTCCTCATTATCATTTCTTGATGAAGTGGAATTCCATCAAGGACTCTTTTGCATGCATTGGCCTCACCCCCCAAGGCAATACGTTCTTTGAGAGGGTCCAAATTCCAAGCTTTGCTTTGGGATAATATTAATTAAGCCTTAGGTACTTTCTAATCACCTTCTTTAACAAAAGGGGTTTATACCTTCATATGAAAAAGAACCCAAAAATTTCACCCCATAAGTGTCACTTGTGAAACTAAGGAATTCATGGCGATCGCCAAACATTTCTCTGCGTTTTAAAAAAAATATAAAGTGAGAAATATAAACTGAAAAACATGTGGCAATTGTTATGCATTTTTCAGCAATATAAACCAAGAAACACCTGGTGGTCGCTAGGCTTTTTTGGTAATAAAAGCTAAGAAATGCCTAGTGGCCGCTAGGTGTTCCTCATAAATATACATAAAGAAGGCCGCCAAATGTTCCTTAGAAATATACACTAAGAAACACTTGGTAGCCACTAAGAGTTCTTCAATAATAAAAGTTGAAAAATGTTGGGTGATCACTAGGCATTCCTTAATAATAAAGCCAAGAAACGCCTAGCAACCATTAGGTGCTTTCTCAGCAATATAAGCCAAGCTACCAGGAGTTCTTCGGTAATAGAGGTTGACAAACACTTGGTGGTCGCTAAACATTTCTCAACAATATAAACTGACGAACATTTTGCATCTATTGGGTGTTCTTGGACAAAACAAGTTAAGAAATGCTTAATGGCCACTAAGCATCCTCCAACAATAAAAGCAAAGAAATGCCTAATAGTTGCTAGGTGCGTTTTTTAGCAATATAAGCCAAAAATTGTTTAGCATCCGTTAAGTGTTCTTTAGCTTTAAAAGTTGATAAATGCTCAACAACCACTAGGCATTTTTTGGCAAAAAAAGTTGAGAAACACCTAGTGGTTGCCAAATGTTCCTTAGCAATAGAAGTAGAGAAACACTTAGTGGTCACTAGGTGTTCCTCTATCATATAATATACTATATAATCTACATATACAACTAGTTTAACAAATAAAAAGGACTTACAAGGATTTGTTGGCCATTTTGGATTTTTCGAGTATGTTAGTCCTTCGTTTTTTTGATGTCAAGAGTTGTGTGATGTCGAGTTCCTATTTTAAAGGAAAGTAGGAAATATGTTAGTTTAGGCTTTTGTTTAACAATGAGTGATAGAATGAAGAAAACATGCATATTAATAAGGACATTGAGACTATGATTTACATGCTAAGAATTGGACTTAGAATAAAATGCATACATAAAGCATGTGAATGTCAATGTTTAATAAAAATAAACACTCCTAGATTTCATTATAAGTTGTACACAAGGAAATACAGTGATAGATTTGCCATTCATACAAACAATGCTAATCACAAAAAGATAGCCAATCATAGAGTGACATAGAGAGATTGAATGATTAGTAGTTGTACAAGGAGAAAGCAAATCATAGACAGAAACTAAGCCTATTATATAGAGATGGACTATGGTTATCAAATAAAGTCCTAATTACAATGAAATAGTGATGGACTATTATAATAAAATGAGATAGCTTTTAGTAGGCCAAAAACAAAGATGGACTACAGTAATCAAATAGAGTCCTAATTCTAATGATACAGAGTTTGACAAACACAAAAGTATACACAAGCACAGACACAAACATAAGGATTTGTTGATCCGCACATATTCATTAGTACAATAAAGAATAAACATGTTTAAAATGAATGCCTTTGACATAGTTTGATAGATACAGAAACATTCATGCATACACAAAATTGACATTGGCAAATAGATGTACATAAGATGAAGAATTGACAAGTGCAAGGATTGGGTGAATTTACAAGGTTTGGATATTTGAAAACTTATGGTTTTTGTTATTTGCAAGACTTATTCAATATTTGGAATGAAAATCAAGGACCTTGTTTGAAATATTGAGTCAATTTTCAAAAGATTTAATATCTTTTTACACAATGATAACTTTATAGAATGGTGCAAAAGGATGTCGAGTCTTTTGAAAGTCACGGTGTTTTGACTATTGTTCTTTAGCCTAAACCCTTGAATTGCAGACAACAAGAAGGATGAGAACCCATCCTTCAAACTCCAAACCTTAGAATTACAGAAGTGTAGACGTAAGCAAAATACTTGATAATGGGGGTGGTTTTGGGTGTTGGGGGCTTGAACGAAATTGGAGTACTCCTAATTGCTGAAAGTTATTGTGGACACAAATCGTTGATCTGAATTCAACCTTCACTGAGCGTGTTTGTTTTGCCGAACACGTTTGCTTTGTTGAAAGAATGTGAGAGGGAGAAAGGTAATGAGATGGGGAATGAAAGAAATTGTTAGAACTTGGGAGATGGAGGGAATGCGAGGGTGTGAAAATGAGGACATAAATATAACTTATCGTGAGATATTGAAGAAATGAGAGAAACAACGAGCACATGTGAAAGAGAATGAAAATGAAAGAGAGATGGAAATTGCAAGAATGAAAAAGACAAAACAAAACCCTAATTGTTTGAGGTGTGACATTTGGATGGATGGATGAAAAGACAAATGGATGGATAGAGGCTAAATGGATTGATTGATGGAGGGAGGGAAAGATGGATGGATGGATGGAGGCTAGATGGATCGATGAATGTAGGGATGGATGACTGGAGGGATGGATGGTTTGATGGAAGGTTGGATGAAGGTTGGATGGATGGATGGACGATGGATGGACAGATGGACGAATGATGGACGGAGGGATGGACAAATCGATAGATGGATGGAGGCATGTAGGCATGGAAAGATGGATAGATGGATGGATGGATGGTTGGAGGGATGGACGATAGACGGATTGATGGACGAAGGGATGGAGAGATGGATGCACGGATGATGGATGGATCGATGGACAAAGGGATGGAAAGATGTATGGATGGATGGAGGGATGGATAAATGGATCGATGGTTGAATGGAGGGATGGATGGAGGATGGATGGATGGATGGTATACATTATACAATATAAAAATCTATCTTATAAAAATAATAATTTAGCATAGTTTAAAATTAATAAAAATAATCATTTATAATTATTTATAAAAGTGATTTATTATGGATAACACTTATAGAAAAAAATCCTTAAAACTCAAGCAATAATTTTCTGAATTTAAATATAAATTTTAGGGTCCAAAATAGTAATTCAGAATTCAAATATCAATTTAAAAATCAACTAATGTTTTGAAGTTAAATAACAAATTTCAGAATTGAAATGTCAATTTTCAGATTCAAAAAATATATAAAAATTTGAAATGTCCATTTTTAGATTCAATTAATAGTTTTCTAAGTTGAAATATTAATTTTGAGAATCGAAAATAATAATTTGCCATTCAAATTTCAATTTTCAAGTCAAATAATTTCTTGAAATTTAAATTTAAAAAATTCAGAATTGAAATATCAATTTTCATATTCAAAGAAAAATATTAAAAATCAAAATGTCGATTTTTAGACTCAATTATAATTTTTTGAATTGAAATACCTATTTTTAGATTTCTAAAAATAATAATTTAGAATTCAAATATCAATTTTAAGATCAAATAAGCTTTTTGAATTTAATCAAAAAATTGAATATTCAAATAAAAAATAAAAAATTCAAATAATGTTTTAAAGAATTGAAATACCAAATTTTAGATTCAAATATCAAATTGCAAATTGAAATATCAATTTTGTGAGATTTTAAGAGTTTTATTTAAATTTAAATATTAATAAAAAGAATTAAAATAACTAGTTTTAGAATTAAACTATTAAATTTCAGATTCATTTTTATTTTTCAAATTCAATAATTTAAAGAATAATTCCAATAACAAATTTCAAAATCGAAACATTGATTAGAATACTTAAATAAAATTTTCATAATTGGAATTATAATTTTAGAGCTAAACATATATATTTTTGAATATAAATAATAATTTTAAGAATTCATCTTTAAAACTTCAAGATTAAATAACATTTTAAAAATTCAAATATCATTTTCAAAATTGAAATAACAAATTTCAAAGTTCAAATATTAATTTTCAAATTCATTATGTGAACAATATACATATATTTGCATATTTATTGTGCACACACACACACACATATATATCATGAATATAATTTTAATGCATAGATAAAAATACACCCCTATGTCATTGTAAAATACCTTTAGGAGGCAATTAATTTGGTGACTATTACGATTAATGAGAGATATCAACCTATTAATGGATGAAAATAAACCTAAAATCCATCTAATCAATAGGATGAAATTTTCAATAGTTATATCATAGTTGTGAGAATGATCAAAATAGTTGAAATTTGGTCTTGTAGTTGTAAATACTCGAAATATAGTTGCAAATGACTACAAGTCACATGTAGTCGCAAATGGAGTAATTACATTTTGGCTGATTTCTACTAATGCAAAATAGAAAATTGAGGACCAACATTGCAACGTGGTATAATTTGCATCCAATCTAGTATTGAAACCTTAGTACCATTTCATCCATCAATAACCATGACGTGAAGACTCCACTTTCAACATTCATCATTATAAATCACTCAAGGCAAGATATTTGTTAGACATAAATCTCATGCACCATTTTTGTGATGGGGAGGTTTAGGAAGTTGATAGCTTTGGGTTTTCATGTGAATCTTAGTTTTTTCTTGAGACAAGAAAGAACGTGATCAAGCTTTCAATGAAGAAGTTTTTTCAATGTTGGAGTGAAGTGAAATTAGGGTTTGGGGGAAGAATCCAAAACACCAAGGAGCTAGAAGTTTGAAGGGGATGAAAGGCATGAGAACTAAGAAGACAAAGTGCAATCAAACTCTCCATCAAGAAGTTTTCTTAGTGTAGGAATGAAATGAAATTAGGGCTTGGGGGAAAAATCCGGAATGCCAAGGAGCTAAAGCTTTGGAAGGGATGAAGGGTAAGAGAATTGAGAAAACAAAGTGTGATGGAGCTCTCCATCAAGAAGTTTTTTTAATGTAGGAGTGAAGTGAAGTTGAGGTTTGGGAAAAAAATTTAGAATGCCAAAAAATTGGAGGTTTAGAGGGGATAAAAGGTAGGAGAACTAAGAAAACAAAATGTGATTAAACTCTCCATCAAAAAGTTTTTCCAATGTAGGAATGAAGTGAAGTTAAAGTTTGAAGGAAAAATTTGGAAGATTAAAGAGTTCGAGCTTTGGAGGGGAACAAAGGTAGGAGAACTGAGAAGATAGAGTGCGATCGAGCTTTCCATCGAGAAGTTTTTCCAATGTAGGAGTGAAGTCAAATTAAAGTTTGGAAGAAGAATTCGGACACCAAAGGTTTAGAGTTTTAGAAGGGATCAAGGGTAGGAGAACTAAAAAGATGGAATGCGATCATGCTCTCCTTTAATTAACATAAATGCTTTCAAGCGTTCACACAATGCTGCTTTCGACAACTTTTTTGGCCAAACCCATGTTTAGAATCAATAAACCATTGTTCATCTAAAAAAACCCATGGATGTGATGTGGCAAAATATTCCACCATGTCAATTAATAATATCCATGTGGCAAATGAATATACTAATAATATTCCATGGCATGGCATGGAATATGCTTTAAGATTCTTTCTTGCTCACTTGAATAAGCTCGCTTACTCATGCTTGCCCACTTGTCCACTCACCTTCGAGTGTCATTGTTCCAAACAAATACAATTCGTTAATATTTTACACATTGCAGATGATCCCTATGTGTGTTAGTTATGATTTTTTTAATTTGTGGTCATTAAATACAAACAAAAAAACACATTAAATAGTTAAACAATAGTAGTATAAATGGGTGTAAATTTTTTTATTGTGTTAATGTCAGCTTGTGTGTCGGGATTGATGAAAAAATTGATGCGTTTGGATTCACACTAACATGATGACTAACAAAAAAATGGAACATCATGTCAGTTTTGACAACTTTAGTTTCTTCCCTTTCATGGCATTGACTCCAAATTTATTAAGGGTTTTTTTTATTTTTGGGTTCTTTTGTGTTTGATGTGACATATTTTTAAGCAATGTTTTGATAAGAAAAGAATATGTTTAGATAGTTGTGGTCAATCATCTTTTTGTTACATCCTTGACTGTTTTTTTCTTTTGTGGCATAACATGGCATTAAGGAATTTGTTTACTACAAAAATTTGTGTGTGTATATTTCTAGATACTAGCTATCAATAAAAAAAAGCTGGACCTTAACCCTAATCCTTGGTGGCCACCAGGTGTTTACTTTTTTCTTTCATGGCATAAAGTTGCTAAAAATAATTAGTGACTTTATTATAGTATGAGTAACAACTTTGGATCCATAGATATGATTGCAATTGATGAATTGGCATTGTGCCTAGTTCTTTTAATTTAGTTAATAGAATTTTTATTTCTCACAAATAGGAGCATTGACTTCCAAACTTGATAATCAATAACCTATAATTTTCACTTGGTAGGCTCTAGGCAAAATACTTTTTTCATCATATTAATATATTCATTTTGAAACTAGTATATTATATTTGTTACAATATGAACAAGACGGATGGATCCATTGATAATATTGGTGTTATTGGATTAGCTTTGTGTCCCTTAATGTATTAAAAACAATGATTGAAAATGATGTATAAAAAAATTGGTATGAATTTTTTTGGGACAAAATGTATACATGGATGTAATATTGTTGTTTTTACTTGAATGTAAGGTTACATTTTTAAAATCTGGTGGCCATTAAGCAAAGTTCATACCATCCACCAGGTTGGGTAAAGTCCAAAATTAACAATTTAGTCCTAAATTAATTAAATATGTGTTATCAATACTAAGATGACTATAGAATCATTGTTACTTGATTGCATAAGTGACT
>Ga0116227_10008688_pt1 | contig 18949 bp, 19 predicted proteins | sample S1TSphgellanicum_FD_89693 | JGI IMG/M metagenome (GOLD analysis project Ga0116227, IMG submission 89693) | Host-associated microbial communities from peat moss isolated from Minnesota, USA - S1T2_Fb - Sphagnum magellanicum MG | ecosystem: Host-associated > Plants > Peat moss > Unclassified... | reverse complement strand
CGGCGTTGAGGATAACCTCCACGCGTGTCGCCCAACCGGCCAGGGCCTCGTCGATGGCGTTATCCACGACCTCATAGACCATGTGGTGCAGACCCGAGCCATCGTCCGTGTCGCCGATATACATCCCGGGGCGCTTACGGACGGCGTCCAGGCCTTTCAGGACCTTGATCGAGTCAGCCCCATAGTCGGCGGCGGCGGCTTCGGCGCGCTGATCGGGCGTGGCATCGGGCGTCGGTTCGGTCATCTCGTCAATCTCGTACGGTCAAGCGGGAGGCTTCGGCATGAACGCCCATCGCCCGCCCCTTAAGAGCCTCGAAAAGCTGCTCGTCCGTCCCGGTCAGAAAGGCCTGAAGGTCGAGCGTCTCGATTTCGTCGAAGAGCGCCGCCCGTCGAATCGGGTCGAGGTGCGCCGCGACTTCATCCAGTAACAATATAGGAGTCGGCGCGGATTCCGTACGGGAAAGTCGCGCGGCCTGGGCCAGAACCAGATTAAGAACCAGGGCTTTCTGTTCGCCGGTGGAACATTCCGCCGCCGGACGGTCCTTATCAACGTCGAAAACCGCCAAATCCCCCCGGTGAGGGCCATCGAGCGCCCGTCCGGCGGCGGCGTCCCGCGTGCGTCCCTGGGCCAGCGCGTCCGCCAGCGCCCTTTCGATTCGCGCGGCGGCAGGCTCGCCGCCTTGGCCATCCCCGGCCATGCGCTCCCAAGCCCCGGTCAGCACAAGCCGGGCCCTGGGGAAGGGCCGACCCTCCCGCCGCGCGATCTCCGCGCGCAGGACTTCCACCGTGGCGGCGCGGCCCATCACCAGGCGCGCGCCGGCTTTGGCCATGCGCGCCTCCAGCGCCGATAGCCACGCGGGATCAGGCTGCTCGGCGAGCAAACGCCCGCGCTCACGAAGCGCCTTTTCGTAGTCGCTGGCCCAGGCGCCATGCCCAGGTTCGGCGGCGAGCACGAGCCGGTCAAGGAAGCGCCGCCGCTCCGACGGCGGATCGAGAAACAGACGATCCTGGGCGGGGGTGAGCCACATGGGCCGAAGAATATCGGCCAGGGCGCTGGGCGGGGCTGTCTCCCCCGCGATCCGAACACGGCGGCGGGCGTCGCCCGGGCCTTCCAGGCCGGTTCCGATCCGCGCCTGATGATCGCCCACGTCCACATCCGCCGAGATCGCCCAGGCCCGCCCGACCGCCTCGCTCGGGCCCCGGCGGCCGACGTCCGCCAGGGCCGATCCGCGAAGACCGCGCCCAGGAGAGAAAAAACTCAAGGCCTCAAGGAGATTGGTCTTGCCGGCGCCATTGGGCCCGAAAAGAAAAACGCTGCGTCCCCGGGGCGCCAGCTGGGCTTCCGCATAGGCGCGGAAATCCGTCAGGCGCAGTGCGTTGATGGCTGATCGCACCGGTGCGTCCGCCCCCGGCTTTTTTGAGACCTCAGACCTTAAGCACGCAGCGGCATGAGCACGAACTGCGCCGCCGCGTCGGTGGGATCGAGCACCAGAACGGGATCAAGCATGGCCACCGACGGCGCGCGTTCGGCGAACCGCATCTCGATCAGTTCGGCCCCCACCTGGGCGCTGACATCCAAGAGATAGCGGGCGTTGAAACCGATCTCAAAGGGCGCGCCTTCATAATCAACTTCGAGCTCTTCCTGGGCCTGACCGGTCTCCATGTTGCGCACGGTAAGGACGACCTTGCCGGGTTCTACGGCCAGCTTCACTGATCGGCTCTTCTCAGACGATATTGTCGCCACCCGATCCACGGCCGCCGCGAAAAGCACATTGTCGGCCGTCAGCACCCGGGCGTTGTCGCGCGGAATGACGCGCGTGTAGTCGGGGAAGGAACCATCGATGACCTTGGATGTCAGGCGCGCCAGGCCGAAATCAAAGCGGACTTTTTGCGGGCTTATCTGCAGCTGGATGGTCTCGCCGGCATCCTCGAGCAGGCGGCGAACCTCCTGAACGGTCTTGCGCGGCACGATCACCCCCGGCCCTCCGGCGGCGCCTTCTGGAGCGGGCATGTCAGCCATGGCCAGACGGTGCCCGTCGGTGGCGACAGCACGGAGGATTTCGCGGCCGCCCTCCACCAAGGTGTGGAGATAGATGCCGGTCAGATAATATCGCGTTTCCTCGGTCGAGATCGCGAATCGGGTGCGGTCAATCAGTCGGATGAGCGCGCCTGTGTCCACCGATATCGCCGAGGAGAGACCTTCCTGAGGCATGGCCGGGAAATCGCCAGCCGGAAGCACCGGCAGGCTCACCTTATAGCGCCCGGCGCGCACCTGCAGACGGGGATCTTCGCCCGTATAACTCAGCGAGACTTCGGCGCCCTCGGGTAGCTTGCGGACAATCTCATAGAGCGTGTGGGCGGGCGCGGTGATCCGGCCAGGGCTCTCCACATGGGCGGCGGTCTCATCGACGATCTCCATGTCGAGGTCGGTGGCGGACATGGCCAGGCCGTCGTCGCGGGCGGAGAGCAGAACATTGGACAGAATGGGTATGGTGTTGCGCCGCTCGACGACACTCTGCACGTGGCCCAGGGCCTTGAGCAAGGCCGCCCGCTCGATCGTTAGCTTCATATGCCGTCCCGTCTTGCCATCCCCAAGGACCCCAAAATGGCAGGTCCTATCGTTCCGGGGCCGGCCGGTTGAAAAGGACTTGTGAGACTAACGCAATTGGCGGCTTCGGAAAGTGCCTTTGCCGCGTCAATCGGCCCCCTCGCCAGGCAGGTCTTCGCGCGCCTCGCCCGTGGAGTCCTTGGCGGCCACGACAACCATGGCGGCGCGCAGGTTACGGCCGAACAGCTCATAGCCCGCCTGGAGCACCTGGATGACCCCGCCCGGCGGCACACTCGTCGAGGTTTGCTCCATTACCGCCTGGTGTTGATGAGGATCGAAGCGCTCACCGACCCCCGGTTCGATCTTGACGAGGCCATTGCGCGCGAAAGCGTCTAGGAGGGCCTTCTGGGTCATATCAAGACCCACGGCCAAATTGCGGGTGGCGGGGTCAGGAGCGTCGGTCGGCGCGTGTTCCAAGGCGCGCGCGAGATTGTCTGCGACGCCCATGAGATCCTTGGCGAATTTCGAAATCGCGAAAGCACGGGCTTCGTTCGATTCACGCTCCGCCCGGCGGCGGGTGTTCTCGGCCTCGGCCGCATAGCGCAGGAGTTGGTCTTTCAGCGCCGCGACCTCCGCGCGTGCGGCCTCTAGTTCCGCATCGAGGGTCTCGGCGCTGGAGGCCGACACATCTACGTCCAAATCCACATTCACGTCCGTCATGGTCCTGTCTTATCCGTTTATCATGCGTCCGAGCGCCTTGGCCGTGTAGTCGACCAGAGGGATGACCCGGGCATAGTTCAGCCGCGTGGGACCGATCACCGCGATCGCGCCCAAGAGCTTGCGTCGTCCCGACATATAGGGAGCGGCGATCATGGCGGAACCGGAGAGAGAAAAGAGCGGCGCCTCGGAGCCGATAAAAATACGAACGCCCTCGGCATCGCGGACATTGTCTAGAAGGCCGATCAACTGTTGTTTTTGTTCGAGATCGTCGAAAAGTCGGCGCACACGTTCCAGATCCTCCGCCGCGCCGGGATCATTGAGCAGGTTGGCCCGACCACGAACGATCAGGGTGCGCTCCGCGCCCTCGCCGCCGCCCCAGGCGGCAAGCCCATCCTCAATGAGACCCGCGGCGGCGGCATCCAGTTCCCGGCGCGCACGCGCGAGCTCGCCCGAGACGTCGAGGCGCGCCTCGCTTAGCGTCTTCCCCCGCAGCCGGACATTAAGAAAATTCGAGGCCTCATGCAGCGCCGCCGGGGTCAGGCCGGGAGGCCGGCGCATGAGGCGGTTCTCCACCGACCCATCCTCAAAAACCATCACGGCGAGGGATTGATCCGTCCCCAAAGCGACGAATTCCACATGTTTGACAGCCGCTTCCCGCACAGGTGTCACCACGAGGCCCGCGCCGCCGGCCAAGCCCGACAGAATCGCGCTGGCGGCTTGCAATGCCTCGTCGACGGACCCGCCACGGGCGCACAGGCCCGTCTCAATGGCCATGCGATCTTCTTCCGACAGATCCCCGACCTCCAGCAGACCGTCGACGAAAAGCCGCAGACCGGCATTGGTCGGGCGGCGGCCGGCGCTGACGTGAGGGGCGTCGAGGAGGCCCAGCTCCGCCAAATCCTGCATCGTGTTGCGCACCGAAGCGGGCGACAGATGCACCCCGCCCCGGGATATGGTGCGCGAGCCGACCGGTTCGCCCGTTTCAAGATAGGTCTCGACAATGCGCCTGAAGATATCCCGCGCGCGGGAGTCTAACTCGGCGAGAGAGGCCCCAGATCCGGTTATGGCGTTTGGTTGGTAATTGGTCATGGACGCGTGCCGCGCCTTCAAGGATAAGCGCGGCCTCCCGTCATGCAAGACGGCGTCGCTCTCGCCGGGCCTGGAACCGCAAAAGATGACCGCTTCGCGCCCTTCGCAACGCCCCGCTGACGCCCTGCGGGCGATCAGCCTCGAAACCGGCGTCAACCGCTATGCCGAGGGCTCTTGCCTGGTGAGCTTCGGCCACACGCGGGTCCTGGTCACCGCCAGTCTGGATGAGGGTGTGCCACCCTTTCTCCGAGGCCGGGGCCAGGGATGGGTGACGGCGGAATATGGGATGCTGCCCCGCGCGACACACACCCGCGGGCGCCGCGAAGCGTCTCAAGGGAAGCAATCGGGCCGAACGCAGGAAATCCAGCGCCTCGTGGGCCGATCACTGCGCGCCATCATTGACCCTAAGGCCCTGGGCGAGCGGCAGATTACCATTGATTGCGACGTGGTCCAGGCTGACGGCGGCACCCGCACGGCGGCGATCACGGGCGGCTGGGTCGCCCTGAAGTTGGCCATCCGCCATTTGCTGGCGGAGGGCGTCATCAGCCGCGACCCCATCCGTGACCATGTCGCGGCCGTATCCTGCGGCCTTTATGAGGGCCTGCCGGTTCTCGATCTCGACTATGAGGAAGACAGCCAAGCCGAGGCCGACGCCAATTTCGTCCTCACCGGGGCGGGAGACATCGTGGAAATCCAGGCCACGGGGGAAAAACGTGGCTTCAGCCGGGCCGAATTCGATGCCCTTTTTGGTCTGGCCCGGGATGGAATCGAACAACTGGTCAAGCTCCAGTCTGAGGCGGTGGCGGCCGCCACGGTCTAACCGTCTCCATCCTCATCGATCTGTCCGTCCTCTACGGGGCCGGCCTCATAGATCATCAAGTCTCCAGGCTGGCATTGAAGTTCGCGGCAAAGCGCGGCGAGCGTCGAAAACCGGATGGCCCGGGCCTTCCCGGTTTTGAGAATGGAAAGGTTGGCGATCGTGACGCCGACCCGGTCCGCAAGTTCGGTGAGCGACATGCGCCGCTCAAGTAGAAGGCGGTCCAACCGCACCTGGATGGGCATGGCCTAGATTGTCAGCTCGGCTTCGCCACGCAGGCGCGCGCCTTCCCGGAATACCTCGGATAGCACGGCGATCACGAGAACAGAGAACCACGCCGTGAGACTGACAGATCCGGTGAAGTGAAAATGGGCGTTGGCGTGCGTCGCCAGTCGGGCCACGGGCGCAAACACATAGCGGCCGATTTCCTGGACCGCGAGTGTGACGGCGATCACCTGCAGACGCCGGACGTTGTCGGGATCGAAGGGGTCTCCAGCAATCAAGGTAAGAAAAATCCGTCGGAGGCTGCCCACAATCAGGATCGAGCCGATCAGGTAAAGATCCGCGCCCAGCAGTGTCGTGGCGATGACGGGACCGACCCAAGGCCCACGAAGATCGATGTCGCCCATCACTCCAGGGGATTGAAGAATCTCAGGCTTGAAGCTCAGCAGCAGGACCGCGATGATCGCCACCGCGACAGCTCCCGCCGCGACACACAGGGCCGCGTACACGACATCCAGCACAACCTTCAGGAAGCTTGAAACGGATCCAGGCCCCAAAGCGCGCATGATCGGTGCTTCCCCCATTTGACGTCTTTAGCTGCGGCGGAGCCGGGGGCCGCCCCGGCGTCCAGAGCGGCCTCGCGACAGCATGCCTAAAGTCGCCAGAGGGCGAAAGCGCCTCAACCCTGGGCGACCAGAGTCAGAGCGACGATGGAAACCCCACCCAGCACGGCGAGATTAAAGAGGGGCGTTGCGATCTTTTCGAACATGCCGGCGAAACGTTGAGCAGTCATGGGTCTAATCCTTTGTCGGATGCGGATGCGAAGCCTTCGGCCTTTTGCAACTGCGAACGGCGACGGCCGTCCTTGTGAGGCTTCACCTAGTCCCTTGCTGTTTATCGATCAAATTACATATCGTTTAACAACATTAACTTTCCGCAATGCAGCATGTCTGTCGAGGATCCGGAAAAGCGCCTAGGAGGTCGCGCCATGAGCCTGCGTCTTGAAGAGGGAACCCGTTTGGTGGCGGCGACCCACAATCCCGGCAAGGCCCGCGAACTGGCGGCGCTGTTGGAGGATCGCTTCCGGGTTGTCTCCGCGGCGGAACTGGGCCTGCCCGAGCCCGAGGAGCCGGAGACGACCTTTGTCGGCAACGCTCTCGTCAAGGCGCGCGCGGCGGCCAATGCCAGCGGTCTCGTCGCCCTGGCGGACGATTCGGGGCTCTGCGTCGCGGGCCTGGATGGCGCGCCCGGAGTCTATTCGGCCCGGTGGGCGGGCCCGAGCCGTGATTTCACGCACGCGATGAATCTGGTGGCCCGGCGGCTTTCCGAAGCGGGGACCGAGGAGACGGGGGCCTGGTTTATATGCGCCCTGGCGGTCGCCTGGCCGGGCGGACCGATGGTGGCCGTGGAGGGTCGGGTGGATGGAACAGTCACATTCCCCCCGCGCGGCACGCTGGGGTTCGGCTATGACCCGATCTTCACGGCGCTGGGGGAGACCCAGACCTTTGGCGAGATGGATCCGGCTGCCAAACACGCTATAAGCCATAGGGCCAGCGCCTTTGCCGCCCTGAAGGCCGCTCTGTTTTGACATTTGCGGCGGACGCGCGATTCCCGGAGCGCCCTCTCGGACTCTATATCCATTGGCCCTACTGCGCGCGGATCTGCCCCTATTGCGATTTCAATGTCGTTCGTGATCGCGGCGCGCGAGAGATCAAGGCGCGGCTCGTGGACGCGATCCTGGCTGATATCGCGGTCCAGGCGCGACTCACAGGCCCCATGGCCCTGGTCTCGGTCTTCTTCGGCGGCGGCACGCCATCGCTGATGGATCCCGAGGATGTGGCCCGGATTCTGGAGACGGCGCGGGCTCTATGGACCGCGAGTTCAGATCTCGAAGTCACCCTAGAGGCCAATCCCACAGACGCTGAAGCGTCCCGCTTCCGTGCTTTCGCGGGCGCGCGGGTGAACCGCCTTTCGCTAGGGGTGCAATCGCTGGACGACCGCGCGCTCAAGGCCCTCGGCCGCAATCACGACGCCGCTACGGCCCGCCGCGCCGTGGCCCTAGCCCAGGAAACCTTCCCCCGCGTTTCGATGGATATGATCCACGGCCTGCCCGGTCAGGACGAGGCCGCCTGGGCGGCCGATCTGGAAGCTGGCGTAGCCTTGGGGCCAGAGCACATCTCGGCCTATGAGCTCACTATCGAGACGGGGACGGCCTTCGACCGCGCCGTGCGCCGCGGCGCGCTGGATATGCCCGACGAAGACGCGCGCGCCGACCTCTTCTCCGTGACCCAGGAGATGCTCAACGCGGCCGGGTTCGAGGCCTATGAGGTCTCCAATCACGCCCGGGGGCCGAGCGCGCGATCACGGCACAATCTCATCTATTGGCGGGGCGAGGACTATGTGGGGGTAGGCCCTGGCGCCCATGGTCGCCTGACCCTGGATGGCGCACGGTGGGCGCTCGAAACGCCCAAGGGTGTTGGAGACTATGTTCGCGCGGCCATGGATGAGGACGGAGCAGCCGTCCGGCAGCGGCTCACCTCTCGCGACGCGGCCCTTGAGCGGCTCTTGATGGGACTGCGGACCGTGGAGGGAGTCGCTCTCGAAGACCTGACGCCACTGGGAATATCCTCGGGCAGGATTGCGGGACTTGCGGGGCTCATCGAGATCCGCGAGGGCCGCCTCATCGCGACGTCGCAGGGTCGCCCCATCCTCGATTCTCTCATTCGGCGCCTGGCTGATAAGGCGCCAGATGAGCGGGAAACCTGAACGGCGCCTGACCATCACCGTTCAGAGGGCATTCAGAGCGAAGCCGGCATCATTGTTTCCATCGAAAACCCGGTCGTCAAAAAGGACGATCCCTGAGGATCAAGGAGTCAAAATCATGAGTAAGCTGAAATCCGTGATCGCCGGCGCGGCCCTGGCTATCGCCACGGTCACCGCGGGCGCGGCATCCGCCTACCCGGTCGTCGTCGCCGCCCGAGGTCCGGTGGTCGTCGCGCCGCCAGTCTATGCCGGCGCCTATTATCCCCACCCAGTGTGGGTCGGCGGCGTCTATTACCGCTATCCCTATTTTTACCACGGCGTCCGTTATTACGGGCCGCATCCCGGTTGGGGTTACCACTATTATGGCTGGGGCCGTCATTGGCGTTGAGGGTTTGCGGCGCTAAACCCATGCCATGAATATCGGCTTGTGGGCGGCGGGGCTTCTCGCGGCGAGTGTCGCCGCGCCGGGCTTCGCCGCCTGCAACCTGAAGGCGGATAACGCCGCCCACGCCGGCCCAGGCTGCGCCCATCGATGGATGGACGCGAATCTCGCCATGAACGACATTCTCACGGTGGGAGTCCACAACAGCTACCACGTTCGCGCCGACCCCAGGGTTCTCGCCTTGATCAAAGCCGCCGCGCCAAGCCGGTGGCAGGGGTTGGACTATGATCACGAACCCTTGACCGACCAGCTGAATGATGGCGCCCGCGCGCTGGAGCTTGATCTCGTCTATGACCCTCAAGGTGGCCGCTTCGCCCATCCGAAGGGTGCGCGCCTGGCGGGTGTTCCGGAGGATCCGGCCTATGTGGCAGCCATGTCCGCGCCGGGATTTAAGGTGATGCACATCCAGGACATCGACTATCGGTCAAACTGTCTGAGTTTTATCAGCTGTCTGACGATCATCCGGAGCTGGTCCCTGGCCCATCCCGGCCACACGCCGATCCTAATCACTATGAACACCAACGACGAAAAATCCCTCATCCCCGGGGGCGTCGATGAACTGGCCTTCAACACCGCGGCCTATGACGCTCTGGACGCGGAGATCGCGCGCGTCTTCCCTACCTCGGCGCTGATCACGCCCGATCGGGTGCGGGGACGGTACCCGACCTTGCGGGAGGCGGTGCTGAACCACGGTTGGCCATCCCTCGGCGCCGCGCGCGGCAAAATCATGTTCGCGCTCGATGAGGGTCCAGTCCATGTGGCCGCCTATCGCGGATCACGTCGGTCCCTCGAAGGGCGGCTCCTCTTTGTGAATACCGATGAACAATCCCCGGTGGCCGGCTACATCACCCTCAATGAACGCGCCGACGCCGCGCGCATCACGGCCGACGTCAGGGCCGGCTTTATCGTCCGTACAAGGGCCGACGCCGACACCCTCGAGGCGCGCACCTATGACACGACCCGTCGCGACGCGGCCCTGGAGTCAGGCGCTCAATATGTCTCCACCGATTACCGACACCGCGATAAAGGACTGTCGGACTACCAGGTGCGGCTGCCAGGTGACGCTGTGACGATCTGCAACCCGGTCCGGGGCGCGGGCCGCTGCGGCGGGATTTCGATTGAACCCTAAGACTGGGTGGGGGCGACGTTGGGTGGGCTGACGAGACGAATGCTGGCCTTGGCAGGCTGCGTCCTTTTCGTCGCCTCGGGTGCATGGGCCGACTGTAAGGTCGAGCTTGAAGCGCTTCCTGTAACAATGGCGGGGACGAGGCCACTTATTTCAGGCGGGATCAACGGCCAGCCGGTCCGCTTCCTTGCCGACAGCGGCGCTTTCTATAGCGTCTTATCTCCAGCTGTGGCCGGGGAGCTCAAGCTTCCGCTACGACCCGCGCCTTTCGGAATGAGCCTCAGCGGCATAGGCGGCGAGGCCAGCGCGTCGGTGACGACTGTCCGAAAGCTGGAAATCGACCACGCGGCGATCTCCGACGTGGAGTTCATCGTCGGCGGCGGAGAGGCCGGTAACGATACGGCTGGGGTCTTAGGACAGAACCTTTGGCATCTGCGGGACGTTGAATACGATCTCGCCAATGGCGTCATCAGGATCGTCCGCCCGGTTGGCTGCGGCAATCGATCCCTTGCCTATTGGGTCAAGTCCGATCCCGTATCGGTCATCGACCTGGATCGGCCCCCGACCGACGCGACGCGCACCTACGGTTATGCACATATCAACGGCCTTCGCATCAGGGTTCTCTTCGATACGGGGGCCTCCACGTCCTCCCTGACATTCAGCGCCGCCAAGCGGGCCGGCATCGACCCCCTGGGGCCAGAGACAAAGGCCGGCGGCGTGGAGGTCGGTGTCGGCCGAAAGCCCGTGCCCATCCGAATCGCGCCCGTGGAGACCTTTGAAATCGGCGGCGAGAAAATTCAGAACACCCGCCTGATCCTGATCGACACGACATTCCGTGACCACGACATGCTGCTCGGCGCGGACTTCTTCCTCTCGCACCACGTCTATGTCGCCAACGGTCAGGATAAGATCTATTTTACCTATAATGGCGGTCCGGTCTTCGCGTTGCAGCCGCAGTTGACAACGCTCCAGAATCCAACGCCAGTCTCGGATGGGACAAAGCCGGAGGCCGCCGACGCGCCCACTCCTCTTGATGCGTCGCAATTGGGCCGCCAGGGCGCTGCCGAGCTTGGTCGCCTGGAATACGGACCAGCCATCGCCGATCTGACCCGCGCCCACGAGCTGGCGCCGACCGAGCCGCTCTATCTCTATCAAAGGGCGCAGGCCTATACTCAAGACCACCAAGCGGGCCTCGCCCTCGCTGATCTTGGCGACGCCCTTGTCCTCGATCCGAAGTACGCCGACGCGCTGGTCGCCAGAGCGCAACTGAGGCTCGCCGAGCACGCGCCCACCCTGGCTATCTCAGACCTGGAATCGGCCTCGCGGAACCTGCCTCCCCAGTCGGATGCGCGATTCCTTCTTGGAGAAATCTACGAACGCGCGGATCAGTTTGGTCCCGCCTCGGCTGAGTTCGAAATGTGGATCAAGGCCCATCCCGATGACGCCAAGCTGGCCATGGCGCTTAACGGCAGATGCTGGGCGGGAACGCTGGAAGGGCGCGACCTGCCGGCTGCCTTGCGCGCCTGCGACGCGGCGGTACGACGGTATCCCAAGAGCGCCCAGTTCCTCGACAGCCGCGGCCTCGCCCATCTGCGCCTGGGCGAACTCGACAAGGCTGTCGCCGACTACGACGGCGCACTCTCGATAAACGCTAGACTCGCCTGGTCCCTATATGGTCGGGGCGTGGCCGAGCTAAAGCAGGGAAAGACCAACCAGGCCGATGCCGACATGGCCGCCGCGACGGCGATTGTCCCGAAGATAGCCGAGCGGTGGCGTCATCTGGGACTTGCGCCCTAGAGTTGCTCGATGGGAAAGACTTTCCCGTTCTGGAAGAGAACCATGAAACGGTTGTTCATTTTCGTCATCCTGAGTCTTGGCCTCGCGCCTGCCGCCAAGGCGGCTTGCAATATCAATTTGACACCATTCCCCATCACCATGGATGGATCGCAGACGCTCATCGCGGGAAAGATCAACGGCGAGCCGGTGCGTTTCATCGCCGATAGCGGCGCGTTCTTCAGCATGCTGTCGCCGGCAGTGGCCGCGCAGTTCAAGCTGCTTCTGCGGCCGATCAATGCGCCCGTTTATGTAGGCGGGATCGGCGGCCTCGTGAAACCCGAGCTCACAACAGTTCGGCAACTCTCGGTCGGGAACCTGACCGTTCCGAATGTCACGTTCCTCGTCGGCGGCGGGGAAGTGGGGCATGGGGCGGCCGGGCTTTTGGGGCAGAACTTCCTGCGCATCGCGGATGTGGAGTATGACCTCGCCAATGGCGTGATCCGACTGAGCCAGCCCGCGGGGTGTGCCGGCCAATCCCTTGCCTATTGGGCGAAGTCGGACCCTGTCTCCGTTCTGGACCTGTGGCAGAATCCCAGGGCCGATAACCACGCGACGATCAGCTACGCCACACTGAACGGCGCCCGGATAAAGGTCATGTTCGACACGGGGGCCTCAACATCCTTCTTGAGTTTCGCCGCGGCCCGGCGGGCGCACATCGATCCGAGCGGCCCCGGAACCGAGGCGGGCGGTTATTCGGTCGGGATCGGGCGCGGCGCCATCAAGACGCGGATCGCGCCGGTGGAGACTTTCCAGATCGGCGGTGAGACGATAAAGCACACCCGTTTGAGGCTGGGAGATGAGGATCTTCCGGACGCGGATATGCTGATCGGCGTCGATTTCTTTCTGTCGCACCGCATCTATGTCGCCAATAGCCAGGGGAAGATTTACTTCACCTATAATGGCGGCCCGGTGTTCGCCCTGGAGCCGCAAACAACCGCCCCACTGGGAGATACGACGCCGGCGCCGGAGACCCTGGCGGCGGACGAACCTAAAAACGCGGTCGATTTCGGTCGCCGCGGCGCGGGGGAGTTGGACCGGCTGCAGTATGGGGTGGCGATCGCCGATCTCAGTCGCGCTCATGAGCTCGCCCCGGAGGAGCCCCTTTATATCTATCAGCGCGCCGAAGCTTATTATGCCTCCAAACAGCCCATGAAAGCCTTGGACGATGTGAATGCGACCCTGACCTTGTCTCCCAAGGATGTCGACGCGCTGATCCTGCGGGCGCGGTTGCGCGCTGATGCGGATGACAATGAGAAAGTGATCCAGGATGCGAACACGGCCGATGCGCTTCTGCCCGTTCAGTCCGATCAAAGATTTTCCTTGGCGCGACTTTATGCAGAGGCTGACGATTTTGAGCGCGCCTGGCGCGAATACGAGACTTGGATGCGCGCGCATCCCGACGACGCCAAACGCATGGCGGCATTCGCGGGGCTCTGTTGGGTGGGCGCTTTGGGTGGCGAGCATCTCGGACAGGCGAAAAGCGCCTGCGACGAGGTCAGTCGATTGGTTTCCGATGACAGCAGTGGCCAGACCGGCCGCAGCTTGATCGAATTCCGACTTCGCGACTATTTCGCGGCCTTCAACGATGGCCGCGCGGCCGCCAAGCGCTCGCCAAAGGACGCCTGGGCCCTCTATGCCAAGGGATTGGGTGAGATGCGTTTGGGCAAGCCCTATCCAGATAGAACCGAGCAAGGGAAGATAGACTTGGCGGCGGCCAAAGCCATCGACCCTAAGGTTGTCGCGCGCGCCGCGCGTCTGGGCCTCGCGCCCTGAGGAAGCTCGCTTGGAGCGGCTTGCGCGAAGACTTTAATCACAGCAACCGCGCGCAACCCCTTCTCGGCGCGGATCGGCGCCCCCCTGAAGGCGCCCGTCCCGCACAATGACGCCATGCAGACCCGAATCCTCCACCAAGCGATTGCTGGTGAGCGTCACGCCGCGCGACTTGAGGGCCTCCACCACCCCTGGCGCGAACTTCTCGGGCTCAGAGATGAAACCCGGTCCCAAAGCGACCAAATTCGGCAGGGCGACGGCGTCTTGCATGGAGAGGTTCCAATCCAGGGCGCCGACGATCCCCTTAAGGACAAAGGCCGGGATCGCGAGCCCGCCAGGGGAGCCGATGGCGGCGACGAATTTACCTTGCCTGTCGAGAATAATGGCCGGTGACATGGACGAGCGGGGACGCTTGTCTCCGGCGACCGCATTGGCGGCAGGGGCGCCGTCCCTGTCAGTGGGCGAGAAGGAAAAATCCGTGAGCTGATTATTAAGAAAGAAGCCGTCGACCATTCGCCCATCGCCGAAGATGCTCTCTACCGTGGTGGTCATGGCGACCACTTGGCCCCAGCGGTCCACCACGACGAAGGAAGACGTGCCGCCGGGCTCCTTGGTGGCGTCAGGTCCCGGATTGGGTGCGCCGGGGGGGCGCCCGGGCGGGGGCGGCGGGCCCGCCGTGTCGGCGATCAGTTTAGCCCGCGCGTCGAGATAATTCGGATCCAACAGACCCTTGGCGGGGACTGTCACGAACGCGGGATCCCCATTGTAGCGCAGATCGTCCGCGTACATCAGCCGCTCGGCCTGGGCGAGTTCGAACCAGGCTTGCGGATCGGCGGGGCCCCGGGTTGCGATGTCCGTGCGCTGCAGGATGCCCAGGCCCTCCAGCACGGCCACGCCGCCAGACGGCGGATTGGGCGCGCAGACCTCCCACTGGCGATAGGGCGCACAGAGGGCCTGGGCCTTGTGCGGTGTGTAGGACGCCAGATCATCCAAGGTCATGGAGCTGGGGATGGGGTCCTGGGCGAGGCGCGCGACAATATCCTTCGCGATCTTTCCCTTGAGAATGGCGTCCGGCCCCTCAGCGGCGATCAGGCGCAGCGTGGCCGCATAGGCGGGGTTCTTGAGGCGCTCGCCCGCCCTGATGGGCGCGCCGCTCTCATCTTTGAAATAACCGATAACATCAGGGGCGCTGTTCTGCGGCACAGGAAAGGCCCGTTCGTCCGCCAGTCGAGGGCCGACAAGAAATCCGCTCTCGGCAAGCGCCTCGGCGTCGCCAAAGAGGCTCTTCCAAGCCAGATGGCCATGCTCTTTCTGGGCCATGAACAACATGGCGATGGCGCCGGGGACGCCCGCGGATCGTCCGGACAGCACCGCCTGGGAAAAGCTCATGGGCTTGCCGCCGCTGATAAACATATCGGGAGTAGCGCCGGCTGGAGCCATCTCGCGCCCGTCATAGGATGTGACGGCGTGGGTCTTGGGATCGTACCAAACCAGGAAGGCGCCACCGCCGAGACCGGAACTCTGAGGTTCCACAAGACCCAGGGTCGCCTGGATCGCGACCGCCGCATCCATGGCGTTGCCGCCGCGCCGCAGAACAGCCAGCCCCGCCTCCACCGCCTGGGGATTGGCCGCCGCCACCATCGCCTGAGGCCCCTTCAGTGGCGTCGCTGACGCCCCCGCGGCGAAAACAATCAAACCGAAGGCCAGAGAGGCGGCGAGACGCATGGCAGGTCCTTCTGGAAATAGCTGGAACAAGGACCTTAATCAGCCTTCACGCGCTTGAGAACAGGCGCGCTTTTGATGGACAAGACCTGCGCCCTGGCGCACCAAACGCGCCGTGAATGACGGCGGCGGACTACGCAATCTGATCACCGATGTGCCGGGGCTCAGCGTCGGCGGCGCGGTGGACGCGCGCGCCCGCACGGGTGTGACCGTGATCCTCCCGGACGAACGGGCGGTTTGCGCGGTGGATGTGCGCGGCGGCGCGCCCGGCACCCGCGAGACCGACGCATTGGGCGCGGACAACTTGGTGGACGCGGTGGACGCAGTGGTTCTCTCCGGCGGGTCTGTGTATGGCCTCGCCGCCGCTGACGGCGTGGCCGTTTGGCTGGGGTCACTAGGCCGGGGCTATGATCTCGCGAGGGGTCCCGGCATACCGCTGGCGCCCGTTGTGCCGGCTGCGATCCTTTATGATCTGGCCAACGGCGGAGATAAAGACTGGGGTCTTATGCCCCCCTATCGAGATCTCGGGATCGCCGCGGCCCAGGCAGCTGGGCGCACCTTTGATCTGGGCACGGCCGGCGCGGGGGCCGGGGCGATGGCGGGATCCCTGAAGGGGGGCCTCGGCTCGGCCTCAGCCGTCACGCCCGACGGTTTCACCGTGGGCGCCCTTGTCGCTGTCAATAGCTTCGGTTCGGTCGTGGCGCCTGGCGGCGCGGCGTTCTGGGCTCAGGCCTTTGAGATCGAAGGAGAACTCGGGGGCCTGACGCCCAGCCCATTTCGCGCCGCGCCGGACGACTGGGGCTTGTCGAAGCGCGACCCGAAACTCGGCGCCAATACAACGATCGCTTGCGTCGCCGTGGACGCCATCCTGGATCCCGCCCAGGCGCGCCGACTGGCGGTTATGGCCCAGGATGGCCTGGCGCGGGCGATCCGGCCCGTCCACACACCCTTTGACGGCGATGTGGTCTTTGCCCTGGCCACGGGCCATCGCCCGCTGCCTGAGCCCGCAGCCTTTTCCCTCACAAGGCTCGGCGCCCTGGCCGCGGACTGCCTCGCCCGGGCCATTGCGCGAGGCGTTTACGAGGCCCGCCCGTGGCCCGGGACAAACATTCTGTCCTGGCGGGAACTGGCGCGGACAAGCCCTTGACCCGGCGAGATAGGCGGCGGATTCGCGGGCCTGGTGACCGGCGCGCGGCTGAAAGAGGCGCGCCTCAATGTGGGTTATCCCGCCGGTCCGTCGGCCTATTTCAGCGATATCATCTGGTGGCGACGCGCCGGGAACTTCGCGGGCCTGGAGTTTCGCTCAAGACTTATCCGTGAGGCCCCTGGGAGCCAACGAAGATCTCCCGATCCGCCCTGGCGTCGATCGGGTCGCGGGCCGTGAGATGCAGGCCCGAGGCGGCGAAGGCGCCCCTCACGGCCACGTCAATCGGCGTGGACTTGAGATTGGCCGACAAGGGCGCGAGCGGCCGATCCAGACTGGCGTACAGGGCCCGGTCCACATGCCATCCGGCGACGGTGAAGATCGCCTGGAGTTCGTCGGCGAAAGCCTCGGGCTCGGCATGGCCATCGGTGGTGATCATGATGATCGCCGGCGCGAGGCGAAGGATGGCTTCCATTCTCTGTTTCTGCGCGGCGGTCAGATGCCTTGGCGCGAAAACAACGTCGCTGGAGGGCGCCGGCTCCGTCGCCGGTGAAAAAAAGCGATCAGCCGGCAGCGGCGTTGGGGCGCTGGGCCTGGAGGTCGCGCCTGGGGGCACCGCAAGCGGGATGTTCGACGCGGCGGGCGGCGGCTCAGCGGGCGCGGCGTTCGTGGGCGCGCGCGCGCCCAGCCAATCGACCATGTGCGATTCCATCATCGCCAGCTGACCGGCCGCCGTCGCCTTGGCGGCGGCCGCCTCGATTCGCAGATGGGCAATCTCGCGATCCTTGGCGCGATCCATGGCGCGACTAAGCAGCAAGACCGCCAGGCCGGCCACAAGGGTCAAGGCGCCCAAGGCCACAAACAGAACGTTGGCGAGCAACAGGGCGCCTTCAAGAGTCACGGGCGAGGGCCTCCGGACCTCTGGACGCACGACGCTGGGGGTGAATGGGGTCGGGTTCATGTCATCATGGCCGCCGCCCAGAACGCCCCTCGCGATTTGGAAAGCAAACGCTAGCCGAAATTACCGGCGGCGGGAAGGAACCGAGCCTCCTCGGCTATATTGTGATGAAGCGAGCGGCAGGCCAGGGATAATGGGCGAAGCTGTGATTGGCGGGATAGTAGATCCTCGCGGCGTCCGCGCAGACCCCGCCCCACCAGGAGAAGGAGGAGTTGGTCAGGATAAGGTTCCGCGCCGCGATCATTCGCGCAAGATCATCCCATGGCGTTCCGCCCCTGAGCGCATCGACGCCCGCGGCGCTATCCCCGAGGCGCTCGAGAGCAAGATCAGGATCATCAGACACCAGACAGATATCGCCTCTCGGCGCGCCCTCGGCGATGCGGTCAAGGGCCTGGCGGAAGAAGTTGGGGCTCGGCGTTCCCCGGGCCCAGGGCAGCCGCTCCTCTTTGTAGGTGCGGTAGTGGATGACCGTCGCGTGTGCGACCGTCGGCGCGGCGCGGCGCGCGATCTCACGGCGAAGAGCGTGACGGAAACCCTCCATATCCAGGATGAAGGCCTCGTTCTGCCAGTAGCCATCAAAATAGACGCCGCGTCTGACAAGCGCTTCGATAGCAGAGGGGTGGGCCGGAGCTGCCCCCTCCACCACAAATCCCCCGGTCCTGATCAGTCGCCCGAGAAGCCGGCGCGGCTTCGAGCTGCGCCACGGGCGCCTTACGACCTCGAACAGACCAAAGTCTCGCGCCAGTTCCGCCAGAAGGAAGTGGTGCCCATACGGATCGGCGCCATACGACGCGACATCCAAGGCCACCGGAGCACCTGTGACAAGCGCGACCGAGCGTGCGAAGGCGAGGCAGAAGAGCTGATTGCCCAGCCCGCCCTGAACCCTGACGATCTTCATGTCGATCCCCGTGGCCAACGTCCGCGGATCTTGAGCGCGGTGAGAAAGACGGCGTGTTGCAACCGTGAGATCGCCGGCGCCGGACCCCGCGCGAGCCTCTCCAGCTCGGCCAGAGCCAAGGCACGGGCGTCGATCCTCGCGGTTATCGAGTCCGGATGGTGGCCCAGGGAGGCGACGCTCACGCCCGCGAGAGGTACGAGCCGGCCGTGGCGCAGGACGCGGCCATAGAATTCAACATCCACAAGTTGTTTGAAGCCGGTGTCAAAGCGGTGATCACCCGTGAAGACGAAGGCGCCGGTGGGGCCCAGCCAGTTAATGATCGGAAGCAGAGCCTTTGCCCCTGGAACGTGGCGAAGCGGGGCGACCATGCCAAAGCGCGAGGCTCGCGTCACGCCCGTCACCTGAACCCCACCGGCCGCCGCCGCCACACCGGGTCTCACCAGGGTGTCAAGGGCGCGCCGGAGGAACCGTCGGTCCACATAGTGTTCATCCTGGTGCAGCAGAACCTTGGCGGAAAACCGCGCGTGGTCGAGCCCATGGTTCCAGTTTTCAGCCGCCACGCCCGAACGCGGCCCCGGAATCCAGCGCACCGCGCCATGACGGCAAGTGATCGCCTTGGCCAGCTCACGAACCCGCGGGCTTTCGGAGTCGTCGGTGACGATGATCTCCGCCTCAACGTCTTCCTGCGCGAGTACTGAGGCCAAGGCCTGACTGACCAGATGGTGTGATTCATATGCCGGTATGACGACACTGATCTGATCGTTCATGACGCGTCGCGGAACCTTGGCTGTGGGGCCGGCGTTGGGGATGCAGGCCTAGCCTCAGCGCCAGTTGGTGACATCATGAAACAAGCCCCCCGCATCGCCGTCGTTCTGGTCGTCACGCTGGCTCTCG
>Ga0116227_10008687_pt1 | contig 18952 bp, 18 predicted proteins | sample S1TSphgellanicum_FD_89693 | JGI IMG/M metagenome (GOLD analysis project Ga0116227, IMG submission 89693) | Host-associated microbial communities from peat moss isolated from Minnesota, USA - S1T2_Fb - Sphagnum magellanicum MG | ecosystem: Host-associated > Plants > Peat moss > Unclassified... | reverse complement strand
AATAATGAATATAAAAATATTAGAATATATATGTTTTTTTTTTTTTTTCATATTTTTTGATCAAATATGAAAATCTACAAAATTAGATCGACTTTTTACATAATTCATTCAACACACAAAACATCCAAATCTCACTCCCTTTTCACAAATTCCATAACCCACATTTGGATTTCGATAAAGATAGTTGAATGGCACAAAACTATTACAAAGACATGATCCTTTAGGAATGGGATTTTTTTACTTGGGTATTCAAGCTTTCAACTCAAAGTTCTACATTCTAGTAGCAATTGCAATTTTAACATCACATTGACCAATCTTCGACTTGTGTGTGTGCAAAAGAAATTGAGTCGACACTACTAATAAATCACCATGTGGTATTTTGGGTTTGGATTTTTGGCTATTCAAATTTCAATGCTTGTAGTGATATTCTTTTTAAGGTGATTGATTTTTGCCACAATTTTTTGGGTGGCATTAATTGGAATATTCAGGGAATTGGGGATTAGTCTTCCCTTCCGTAGCACATTTCTTAGTTCAAAATTTATGCCCAATTTCTTCACATAATTGTGCCGGATTTCTTTGATTTTTAGCATCATTAGCAATCAATCCCCCCCCCCCCCAAAAATTAGCACTAATTTATAGCATGTGAAGAAATAATTTTGTTCCCACCTCTGCCCGCCCCTGAAAAGAAAAGAAAAGAATAAATTCAGAATAAATTCCTTAATTTTGGTTTTTTTTAATAAATTTGATGTCAGAAAGGTTTTGGAGTTCCAATTTCCAAAGAGAAAGAAAGAGAGAAAATAAATAAATAAATAAATAAATAATTCAGAAAATAATAATAATAATAATAATAATAATGAGTCACAATATAATTGTGGAAATAGAGCACAAAGGAGAGTTTCATTGGGAAGCTCAAACAGCAGACAATATCCATGAGATTTTCACTTGTTGCACACTCTCCTTCCAAGAGCTCAAAGCTGCATGGGAACAAAAAGAAGAACAATGGCGGTCAGCCGGGCAAGCGGCAATGGGCAGCAATATTGGTAATTTTTTTCCCCCTAGGCTCAGTTTTGTCATTAAATAATCTTTTTAAAAATTAGTGAAACAAATTTTCATGAAAATATGAAGCCGAGGTTTTGAAAAAAAAACCCATAATAATAATAATAATAATAATAATACCACCACCATAGTTGAATAACCAGGTTCACTAGGTCTTTTGTTGAATAATTATCTAATTTTTTGAAGATTTCATTTCAATAAATAAAATATTCCTGGATAATCGAAAAAAAGACGCTTCATTTTCCTTCACAATTTTATTTTTTTCCCCTTTGAGAAACATATTTCATGAAAAAAATTTCGGTATGTCTAAAAAATAAATATATAATTTTATTTTTTCTTGAACCTGCTATTCAACTATGGTAATAATTTTTTTTTCATATTTATAAAAATGATTTTTTATTTTATTTTTCAGGGCAAAAAAATTTATAATTATTTGTTTTGTCGATGTGGAAACTGACCCTAGGGTATGGTATCACTGACCCTAGGGTATGGTATCATGAATTGGCACCCGGGTATGTTCTTGCCTGGTTTGGAGGAGAAGCACATTTATGCCACTTACTTTCCTTTGGTCATGAGCTTGCCACAAGAAGATTCACCCAATGAAGCCAACAACAACAACAACAACAAAACTATAACAAGATCATCATTCCTGGGATATAACTCAAACCGTGTGCTGAATGCACCTCGAGAGTGGCTTCGATTGCCGTCCCTCGATTTCCTTCCTCCCCATGTCTATGATGTTGTTGCTGGAACTGGTGGTCTTCTCCTTGTCAATGGCAGTAGCCAACAACAACCAACTGAAGAGCAGTTGCAGCAGCAGCCACCCCATGCTAATACTAGCCTCCAATTACTACAACCAACTTCAACATCAGCAGTAAGTTGTGCTATACATTACATTTGTAGGTGGATTGTTGCACTAATTTCTTCAATAGGGTGATGGGTTACTGGTGTAGCCCCTTCTAGTATCCTTTGACCACAAAAGGTCGACGGGTTCAAACCCAAATAGTGTGCAGCAGCAACTCATGCTATAATAGCCCTGGGCCAATGAGCTTGACAAGAGCAGGCCACCAAGTGTCTTGTTTAGGTCAGCTCTACTTGTTGTGCTTCAAAGGGCAAAAAAAAAAACAAAGAAAAACTGATTCAATTTCTCATGAGCTTCTGCAGCTGCAGCAACAACCTGCTGACATTTCAGGCTCTAATATAATAACCGACTGCACTACTAGATCTGAAGAGTTATGCAATTATCCAGAGCAATCTGTTATGGTGGTGTGCAATCCACTTACTAAGGAGATGAAGCTCATTACGCCCAGAGACATGAAATTCGATATGAAGAGGAAGACAGCGAGAATGGTCCTTGTGACTGCATTTGGAAGCTTGAACAAGAATGTCATGAGCAGAACTCCACTAGTAGCAGCAGCAGCTTTGAACAACAACACATATGATGATGCTGCATCAAGAAGAGAGCAGCCAACATCACATGATGATGAGTACTGTCCACTGGCTGTGAAACCCATGACAAGGCTTCCATACCGCCTGTACATTCTGGGATCTCACACTGAAAAAAAGGCAACACCAAGCTTCCATGAATCCCCTTGGAGATATGTAATTGTGATCCTGACGTATGATTCCATAGCTGATGCTTGGATCTCTGGGATGACATTCCAGGATGCCCGATTGCCAATCCATGGCAGGACTGATCTGGCCATTGTTGGAGATGGGTTATTCCTGGGAGGTCAAGTGATCTCAGGAAAGACAGTGCGAAACGCTGGAGGAACAGTTGAGGATATCTGGGTGAACAAGATTTTCTGGGTACAGATCTCACTGGGCAAGTGGCACACAATCCCATTCAACATCCCAAGAAGCAGGGAAAGAGGCCATCATCAGCAGGAAGGATTTAAGCCTGTTTGTTGTCAAGCTCCAAGAGTGCTGCAATGCAGGGATGAAGGAACGGTGTATGTGGTAACAAGACATGTACAAGAGCCATCAAGCATGGAGATATGGGAACTGGAGCTTGATTGCATCAACAAAGAGCCAACAGGGCTCATCAAGTTTGTAACCAAAATGCCACCGGAGCTGTTCTACACTCTCTTCCACAAAATAGTCTCCAACAAAGTCTATGACTGTGTTGCTAGTTTCCACTACATTGCATTCATGAGCACTTGCAACCCACAAGCTCTAGCAGTCTACGACACCCTTGTGAATGAGTGGTTTTTGACAGTGTCTCCTAGCTGCACCTCAGAGAAACCCAAACCTGGTTGTTTCACCATTCCTAGATGTCAATGGACTCCTAATTTCTCCGCAAAGCCATAATTTTTAGTTTTTAAAAATACCCATATATGTTGGCAAATCTCAAGGACCCTAAAACCCTAAACCAATTTTCTTCAGAACCTACACAACCACTGAGACAAATGGAGAGAGAGAGAGAGTGTGTGTGTGTGTGTAGTTTGAGAGGTTTCAAATGTAATGTTGTTTTGAAGATATCATGGTGAAAGTGTAGGTATCGTAGTTGTATAATGAAATATACATGAATCCATTTGTCTCCATACTATTTTCTATTGTCTAATTGAACCCAACAAATTCCCACTCCTATTGAATGTTGTTAAGCAAATGTGCTTTGAAGGTCCTAATTATTAAGTGGGATACCTTTGATCTATTCACTTGGTGTCAAATTCTTGCATATTTTAAAATAGAGTAGCAACCACATTTGGATTCATAATGCTAAATCAATTGATATTATAGTTCTCATGTTCAAAAATCAATGCCCTCTAATGCTTTTGACAATCATCGAAGATTTATCATATTTCACTTGCGAAAGGTGGTCGATGATCTTCAAGGAGATTTCCAAAATGACAACTTAGGCATGCTTTAGACCAAGAGTTGAGGCCAATAATGAGAAATTTGAGCATTTCTTGGCTCATTGTTTGGCCCCAAGTTATTAATAAATTAATGTTATTTGTTTGGGGACCAATGAGTTCATTAAAGCCATTAAGGTCAAAAAATAGGGATCAAGGCTTCAACCCCTCATATGCTTTCATTCTTTGTTTCTTCCTATCATTTTTCTTCTCATCTTTTTTTCTTTTCTCAAGCTAAACCCTAAAAGTCAGACCACCATGGATGAGCATAGATACAATATTTTTGTAACTAACACAAAAGTTCCACAAGAAGAGAGAAAAATGAAAAGAGATGAAATGAAGAAGGAGAAGACATAAGGTTTGGTTTGGGGTTTACTTTGATCCTATGGTGTGAATTTCATCAAAACAACCAAAAAAAATTGCAGCAACATTGGCCCCAAGGGTTGAAGTTGGGGCAAGTTAGGACCATAAAGTGGTAGATTATATATATATATATAGTTATTAGCCTTGACTCCTAGAGTAAAGCCCTTGGGGCTAATTTTAGTGATTGCACCAATAGGAATGTTCAATTCGAGTTCAACCTTGGCCTTGACTCCAAATGTAAAGTGTGCCTTAGAAGAAATCTTTGGGACCTTTAACACAAGAAGCACATTAAATGATCCCACTCTTGGATCATTGGACATGTTTGATGTCAAGAAAATGTGTTTGCATTGTTAAGAAAATGTTCCACAATCATTGATTTAGCATAGCTCACTTTTGACATATATACAAATGATATATTGAATAGATAGTAATAAAACCATATGGAATTTATAAACTAATTAAAGCACAAACAATTAACATGAAATGTATAGTTTCATTAGGTGTACTCAAAATAAAATTATTTTCAATTGCTTTTAAAGCCATTAAATTGTCAAACATCAATGCATGGTCATCCATGATTTCACCAAAAATAATCCTCTACATCACATTATGTCTAACTCCAATTTTTTTTGGTCATATTTAAATGCAGACAAAATACACTTGAAAAAAAAACAAAAATCTACATATCAAACTCAATTTAATAAATTTACTAGATTAATGTTTTTCTTTAAAATCCCGATGACTATTGTTGTTCATCTTGGATACTCAACTTGGATTAACTCAGTTAGGATTTTGCCCCTAAGCTTTGTGATATCTTCAAACACTTAGAAATTCCAAGGTATTCCCATGAACTAGATCTTTTCTTTAATTGGTTTGATTTTCCCCTTTGGCGTAAGGGAAATGTAGTGGAAAGGAGGTTCATTCCATTTTAGCCAATGGTTCATGCATGCCTTAGAGGTTTCATCCTTCAACCACATCCCGAATGTGACAATTCACATGTGATTGAACATGGTCAATAAAACAAGGGTTTACTTCAAACTTCTAGGTTTTAATCAAACCTTGGCAATTCCAACAAGCGACCACACATCACATGAGTAAGGAAGCAATAGTAAATGTGTAAGACAAATAATTCAAACAAAGAAAAAAAAAAGTTATTTTTGCCTCAAGTAGGGTTTAGGGCTCAAAAACCCCTAAACCTTAAAGCCTAAACCCTAACTCAACTTGCAAATGTGTGAGGGAAATTCAAGATGTCATCAACATTTTTGAACACCACAAATCACCAAGTTGCAAGTGCAAAAGTTTTCAAAATGAATATTCACACCACTTGGAGTGGTGATTTGGCACTTCTTTTACTTTAGCATAGGTCTTCACTTTACCAAAATCAAGTAGTGTTTGGCTACTACCTAGCACATGCCCTTATTTTGGTAATGCCCTCGCCCTTGTGTTTTATCATATAGGTAATATAGGTTGTACATGTCAATTGACTAGATAAAAGGATTTGTAGAAGTCAAAATAGGAAGGTGATGAACACAAGGAGGAATGATATGAACGGTACATAGGAACCAAATTTGTGAATTATTTTCTTAACAAGATGGTATGAAAGCCACGGTGTCAAAAGAAAATATAAAACAATAATCAGCCCACAAAGGCATTACAACTTGTAAGTTATGGGAAAGATGAAACACTTGTGAACAAAAATTACACCATAATATACAATTTCTTTAAAAAAAACTTCATTTGTATAATGCATATGTGTATTGGACTATACTACTACTACACATTAATTAACTATGATAACTTAGTGATTAAACTACACCTTAAACTCTTAGAAATTGAATAAAATGAGGTCATTTTGATTTAGTTAGTTACAATCTACACACTATTGCAACAACATTCAAATGTTAGCTTCTTCAATATTTGAAATTGAACATAAGATATATGCTTCTTTAAAATCATTTCCACCCACAATAGTAAAATGGTTTATGTATGTTATTTTTCTTATGCACACTATTTTGGACAAAGTTTCTAGCTTTATTTTTACTTGCAACACTTCATCAAAAAATGAAATAAAAAAAGTGAGAATGAAATGATTTCTAGGGGGTTTCAATTTTCAAAAGAGGAAAAAAAAATTGTGGAAATTGTTGAATTTTTATATTTGATTCCAATAAGTGGCCAAAAATACTAAATGATGGTTATATTTTTGTATTTCATATTTGGTTTATAGCCATTTTGGCCAAATCTTCCAATGGATGAATATCACTTTGGTTGCATCACAAAATTCATTAAAAAAATCATTGCTTCCAAATGATTCAAAATTTTATTTGGGCTTGTAAACATGCCGCAAATACAATGACCTCCAAAGAAGGTCAATAAAACAAAATGATCAGTTTTGTTGGCTAACCATAATGATTCATTGACCCAAGTGATGACATTTAAATAGTTTATCACTTTATATTTTCCAATTTTTCATGTATATCAATTTTGTTTCTTAGTGATACCAACCACCACCCAATGAAAAAACCAAGAAAATAAAATATTATGACTAGTTTTTATGTTGACATTTTCTTTTTTACTATTATTTTTACACTTTAAAAAATTGCTTCTTGAATGGGGACTACTCATTCAATTTTCAAGTTCCATATGTTTGAAGGTTCATGTGTGCAAACGAAACATAGAATTCATGGCTAGTTGCTAAATACAAAGGGAATCCAATTGCAATGGAGTTCAAAAGCTCTAAATGCTACAAGGAAACAACTCCAGAAATGGCCATTGCATGAGAACAAAAAGAAATCATTACCACCCCTAGTGAGAATCTTGATGCTCTAATTGGTTGTTAGGTAACAAAGTTACAACCCATAGAGTTATAATATAACTATGTAGGTGTCACATTGTCACTAGCTTTGCGCATCAAACAAAGTTCAATGAGAATATTTAGCATCTCGCATAAAACAAAATGCCTTGCAATTTCTCAAAAACAAATATTGTTGTTTAACATGTTGTTTGAAATTTTTTTTTGGGGGTGGCAAGTTTTTCCATAATGGCACGACATGTCACAAGCCCAAACTTGCCCTAGAAGGGTATAGCTACATGACAAGGGTTGCACGGAAATAGTAACCCTCAAGTTAAGATAACAATTTGATTATAATAAAATATATAAGAAATTTTGGTAGCTCATTGTTGTTTATTCAACATTTAAAAATTTTATTTGTATATAGATACGACTATAGTACTAGTGTGCTATTATCTAGAAGGCATTGATTAGGTTGGTGTGTAGGTGTGAAGAAATCATGTTATGGCCAATGAAATTACTAGACTTGATGGTCTAAATTATTTTTCTTAGTTGTCTTGAGTGAATTAATAGTTAAATGTGTTTCATAGTACCTTGGTGACTTGGGCACAAGCTATTTTACTTTTAGAAATAATGGTCAAAATTTTTTTTTTTCCAAGAACATTTTTTTTAAAGGAAAATGAAAAAACTTTTGAAAGATTCATGAATATTATATTTTCAAAATGAATTAATTGTTTGGCAAACATGTGTTAAAGGTGTTTTTATACTATATTACAATAATAAGGTTTCATAGGTTTGTGAAAATTTTGGAAGACCAATGGAAATGATAGAATGGAAACATTATTTTCAATGTTCGACAAAATATAGTTGTGTGTTTTGTTTTGTTTTGTTAGTTGTCTTGAGAAATAAGGTTCTTGCACAATACTTGTGCAATTTGTTTGTATTAATTATTATTCCTCCTTGTAAGGTGAACATGCCTATCACCAAACACTAACTCATCATCAAGAAATGAATAATCCATGACAAAAGAACAACATTTAGTGATTTTAAGCCCTTTTAAAGCTTAAGTGCTTAATCACCAATTTGGTTGTCTTACACTTGACTAACAAAAAGTTCATTGCATAATGATTAATGATTATGTCCTTTATGGTAGATTCAAATTTCAAACTAAAAGCTTCTCATATTAGATCTAGAATTTCTCATTTAGATGCATGCACTTCTATGGAACATGAACATTTGTCATATGCATACATAATATTACACAAATGACATTCACAATAGGTCAAGTTTGAACCAAAATTTTATGCCCAAATCTTACACCAATGCATAGTCTCTTCCCTATGGGTAGAGCCAATGAAAAAAAAATCTCTAAATAAAACCCAATTGTTAGACATCAAGTTTTGAAAATAACAACTAGTTTTGGTTTTCACACTAGATTTTGAACCTTCTTTTCCAAATTTCAACATGTTTGGTTTTGAGTCCGAATCAACTGTTGAAAAATTTAAATTCCGAATGTAGTTTGGGGTTCATTTTGGTTTTTCACATTGGTGTAGGTTCTAATTCAACTTGTAAACATTAAATATCTTGTATTAAATTGAAGACCTTGAACAACATTGTTAATGATGTTGCTACTAAAAGCACCTCCAATAACAAGTCGCATGTCATTTTCCAATGGCAATTTAACACCACCAAAAAAATGGCAACAAGAGCAAACCCCAATAATCATTGAAGATTATAAATAAGTTAGTGAAACCATATGACTCCAAGTTGAATTGCACATTTTGGTGCAGGATACAAAGGTTCATTGAAAGTTTTGTAGATGTAACCAAACAATGTTGACCATGTTTAATTGTGATCTTATGTGAGTTTTTGCAAGCAACCATGCGATTGCAAGAATTAATGGTTATAACAACATGGAAAAAATCAAGAAATTAGGCGAAAAACATTTGGCAAAGAAGGATAAGTTTTTTTGTAGGTCAATATTTCATGTGTCACATAATCCTATCATGGGGGATGAAAAGAAAAGTCAAAAATTAAGATATAATTGATGCACACAACAACAACAATAGGTTTGATTGTTATGAAAACCATTCAATTAAAAGATTAGAGATAAAGTGGTGATTGATCAAGCATAGCATGTGAAATTTTGTCACAACAATCAAACAATGGTTGATCTCAACGAGAGTAGCTCTTCTAATGAAGGCTTTTTAAAAAAAATTAAAACTTTTCAAATTGAATCCTAAAGAAAAGTTCATTTGTTTTCATGCATTGTTGGTTGATCCTCAAAGATGTTCCTTGATGGAAAAAGTCTAGATAAGAAAATAATAGAATAACCCCCATGAAAAGGAAAGCACTAGTAAAAGCAATAGATTTAGTTGAAAAATCAAACAAATGTGTAGAAATGGGAGGCATGTGTAGACGTGGAATTGTTGATAAGAACAAAGTGTTGAAGTAGTTACAAGGCCTCCATGTAACTAAAGATAAATAAAAGAAAAAATAGAAAGGGGACACTCTCACAACATTAGCAAAAGCCTTAACAAAATGGCAATTGTTACATTAAAGAAGGCCTAGATCATGGAGGACCAAAGTGCTTGCACTTTTTACAATTCATGAACATCAATTTATGGATGTGAAAACCTAATAGTACTTCAAGCTACCATGACATGAAGCATTGGAAAAATTATGGCAACCTTTCTAGTTTACCTCAACACCTTTAACATCAATTGGAGTCATCACAACTTTGGTAGAAATTTCAATTTTGGAAGACAACCCAATTTTGTCTAACTTTAGAGCTATACATGATAGTTTGGCAAATTCAATTGAGGTAGACCAAACAATTTACAACAAATCTAATGACACCCACCACAAGAACCTTGAAATAACTACACTCAACAACTTTGATAGCAAAAGATTATTACTTTAATCAAATCAATCAAGGTTCTTTGTGGCTCACAAATGTTCTTTAAAAGAGTGTTTGTGAACTCTCCAACTCTTGAATTGAAATGCATTTAAGAAAATTTCAACTTTTCAATGCTTTGCATGTGTGCTTCAAATGTGAGTCCTTGCCTTGGATGTCATACATTTGCTTATTAAACAATAATTCAAGATTGCAAAGTGTTGTCATGTGATCAACATATTTTAAATTAATGTTGAAATATAGAATGGAAGGTTTATTTTCCATATTGAGCAGAGAAGGTACTGGTATTGGATACTTTTATAAAATATTCATACCAATTTGGTGCTAATATTGGGTGGGTATTTGATTGTGGAACATGAATTAGGTACGAGCATTGAAAAAAGAACTTGAAAAAATTACTTAGATATGGGGTTTGCATTTGTAAGGTTTAAATAACCATTTGGGTCCAAGTTTTAGAAACCCAGTGATTAATGGGTATGAGGTGGGGGTGGGGTTTTGGTTACACAATTTATCCAAGCATATAACCTATTTTTTAAACAAATAACCCAATTCTTTAACAAAAGCGCAAATGGGTATACTCAAGTTATTTGACATACCCCTTTTGAAAACTATGATTCTGGTCTTTGAGAAATAGAAAGTCCTTGTATCTTTGCATTTTTCAAGTAGAAAACATGCAACACACATTTACAAGCCTAGGTCTTTGACAAATAGAAAGCCATTGGATCTTTGCATTTTTTAGGTAGAAAACATACAATAGACATCTAGGAGCCTAGGTCTTTGACAAATACAAAGCTCGAGTATTTTCATTTTTTAGGTAGAAAACACATTTACAAACAAAAAAAACACAACCTCAAAGGATATTTTTGGGAAGTTTTTCGCCTAAACAAATATTACTTACACCTAAAAAACTAAACTCCTCTAAAAATAATTACTAAATGGTGAATCATAATGAAAATTTTTGTCACATCATTGTTTCAAGTTTTAGGAAGCTCCTTTTTTGTTCCATCTTCCATATAGCCCTCAAGTCACATCCTTAAAATACCAATATATTAGATATTGGAAACATAAAACAAAGACACACAACTAACAATAAAAACACATTGTAGGAACTATCAACCAACAGATAAAACACACAAGATAATTAATTAGCCACGCGTCATACTTTTAGAAAACACAAAAGCTAGACATTAGAGATACAATATAATTCCAAAAGACATGCCATACACAATAAAAACACTTGAAACTTGAAACCTAACACTTGACACACACAAGATAAAAAAGGAATACAAAAAACACCCAAGCAAAACACCAAGAAATTGTTAGTCCTCTCACAATATGGATTCATGGATGAGTTTGCTTAAAACCATAAACCCTAACAGATGGTTGAATTTATCATTTTCAACTATTATGGAACAAGGACACTAACCTTTTGCATAAAGAAAAAATTAAAAAAATTCATTTAAGTCTAGGAAGTCTTTGCAATCAAATTCATCTTGGAATTTAGTTTCCAATCCCATTGTCAAATCTAATTCCATCTGACATGTAAATGCAAAATTAGTGAGTTTCATGTAGCTAGCCTATAGATCAAAAGGAAAAATTTTGTTGGTCCAAAAATCAACTTATCCAAAAACATTATTTGCAAACAATATATATGAAGTGCTATCAAAATTCCAATATTGGAAAATATATGTTCTATTTCAATTTGGTTAGCTAGGATGCCAAAAATGTGTTGTGCTAGAAGAGCAATGATTGGAAACTTGTGTTTTTCTTTGCATAATCACAATAATACACACTTGCAACTTTCTACATCAATAGGAAACCATTAAAATCAAACAAGTGCCCTTGACATGTCCCTATATATGTTTGTTGTTGTTGATGTGGTGTGAAATAAACCTTCAAAATCAATTCATGGGTGAAGATAAAAGTCGTTTCAACCTTGTTAGGCATCAATAACTTGTTTACTTCCATTAGTAAAAACAATAATAATTTTTTATCATATTCAATAAGCACATGAACAACAATAGTTTCATGACCCACATGGTAATGTGTGTTTTTGAACCTTGGATCAAGCATCAAAGCCAACATATTAAGACCGTTTCTCTTGTCAAATGTATGCAAAAAAGAAACTAAAGGTAAAAGATCCTCCAAATTTAATTGTTTCATTTGAACCATGAGTTCTTTTAGTTTAAAATCAAACACATCCTCTTTAACAAGGTTGTCAAAAATAGGTCAAAAGGCCAATTCTTTTTAGATGTTCTAGCAAGTTAATATGACAAATTGTCCATGACTTCGGTTCAAAGTACAACTAGAAACAATTGGGGACAAAACTTTCACAACTACTTCACAAACAACCCATGTTATTGAAGAAGGCACATGAGATTGTAATGCCACAAATTGGTTGTTGTAACATAACACAATGGCATTTCAAATAATTAAGGCATCTTGAAATAACAATACCTAGCTTGCAAACGTACAATTTCAATGTCAATTTTAAATTGAAAAACAACCTTGAACCACATAAAATGCACTTCTATTCTAAAAGAAAAAAGAAAGTTAGATTAAATCAAGTAAACCCTTACCTTGTCTTCAGGGGTGTGTTTAATTTTTTGCACCTCAATCCAAAGCCAATGGAAGCCTTATCCCATGCTTGCATGCCCTAGGGAGGTCACTTCCATTTTATTAACAAATGGCGTGCACAAACATATAGGGTGCAACTTATTGAAAAAAAATTTAAAAAAAAATTTATTTAAATCTAAATAGGGTGCCCAAAATTCATTTTGAAAATATTTTGAGAATATACTTGAAGTATACCTAAAATATGCTAAGAATATGCCATTATTTCATAGCATATTAAAAAAAAAAAAATTGCCTCAAATGCTTCCTAAAATATACAAGGAGTGACCTCCTCGAGTTGCATGCCATTGTTGGATTTTTTGGGTCATGCAATACATTTTTGGATGGCACTTTGTGCAACTTTTATAAATGCATAGTTTAGATTAATAAATATTTTTCCATATGTAGTAGCATAGTTGCACAATTTTGAAAGTGCATGCCCAAAACATGAGCCATCAAATGACTCTAACAACCTTAAGCTACTACACGATTCAATAAAATTCAAGGCATTTGCACATGTTTGCAAGTTGGACCCTTCATCTTCACATAAACAACTATTTTTTAGTTTAAGCAAACTTGTCTGACAACTTTTGTAATCTAGGAACCATGGCTATGCCAATTGTGTCTATCATTTCACATAGGCCAATAGTCACATGCTTTTCCTCCCTATCACTAGAAATAAAGTTGACAACCATAGCAAATATGTCATGCACTTCTTTCAACATCCATTAATTGAATGTGCAAGTGGCTGACAAATATCTAACCAATGTTGGTTGCACATATCTTCATGGTCTTTTCTACTAATCTAGGTTAATCATTTTCAACAAAAATACATTATTTGATGAGAAAACAATTCCTGGACATAACCTATATGACAACCTCTTGAACGAAATGGACTTAATAGTTTTCATAGGTAGGAACCTTTTAACCACAAGCAACATTAGACCTTCCAAAAAACCCACATGTATTGGATCATCTTTTCTAAATATACTATTAGTTAAAAATGCCCAAATATTATAGTAAAAGATCCATGTGCCATTTTTTTGCTAACTTTTTGATTAAGTGGAATTTTTGCTAAGGTAATGTTAGAATATTTGGCCAAATTTTTCATTAACATAAAATGATAAACATCAACATGGTTCTTATGCCATTAGTATCATGGTATGCAATCATTCCTTTCTTGCACTTGGTGTGCATGGTTAGGATTTCAAAATCAACAAAATCATTGTGGCAAATAATACATTTCATGATCTAGTTATGATCCAAATTCACATGTTGATTGTTGTTCACCTTTAAAAATGCCCAAATGAATGAAATCTAAGTTACTTGATGTTCCCCTTCAAGTTAATGTGGTTTCCAAAAAATCTTTTGTTTTTGCAAATTCTCCAAGTGCATTTTGGTGATGTATGCATCATCATGCCCTTCAACATCAATAACTTATTCAATTTCCAACTAGGTGTAAACAAGATATAATGAGCCAACATGATTACTTTAGAAAAAGGACTACATGTCCTTTTTCCCCATTTTTTTTTCATCTAAATGAATTTTGGAACAATTTTTTTTGCAATTTGTTATAATAAATGCTTATAGTTGTCCCAACACAGGATTTTTTTTTTTTACCATTTTTGAATAAATATGAATTTTTGAAAGTGTTTTGATTCCTTGTAAATTTAATGTTTTGTTTATAAAAATGATAACAATTTCAAATCATAATTAAAAATTCATTTTCTACATTTTTATGTTTTCTTTTAATAATAAGCTAAATTTTTTCTTAACATGTCATGTATATTATACTTCATTTATATGTGGTAAAGGACTTTTAAAGTTTTAATTTTGGAAAGTTCTTTGATTTTTTAAAGTTTTATAATTCCACATATTTTAGGGTATGATTTATTTTTTAAATTGTGGCTAATAGGTCTTTATCTTTTTAATTTTTGTCCCACCAAATGTGTTTTATTATGATTCCTTTTGACAATCCTTTGTAAAATTGACTCCTATTTGACACCATAGGTGTTAACTTTCAGAAGTTTTAAATCAAAACTTAAACTTGGAATTTCATCAAATGGAGTTTTGATTTGAATTCCTTGACATTCATATGAATGAAAAATCAATAGTTTGCCATGATTATCATGGCTATAAATGATAAAACATAAATATTTATCCCATTTGGGGATTTTTTCTTTGCGATTTGACACCTTTTTTGGCTTATTGGATTGTGAATGCACCCAACTCCCCACCTTTGTGGGCAACTTGCACATTGCCAATATTACTATTTTCATATCTTGCAAAATCTAGAGGGACATCCTTATCTTATATATTAATTCGCTTAGTCTGTGCGTCTGTCTGACACGACAATTCTGCTGCAAAAGCCGGCAGAACCGGCCTCTGCATTTTCTATGGCAGAACCGGTGGCGGTATTATTATAATTTTCAGAACCGGCCTCTGCATTTTCTATGGCAGAACTGGTGACGTTATAAATAGTCTATGCGTGCGTCTATTTGACACGACAATTTTGTTGCAAAAGCCGGCAGAACTGGCCTCTGCATTTTCTATGGCAGAACCGGTGGCGGTATTATTATAATTTTTATTATTTATTATTTATTAACATGCGTAATTGGAATTGTCTGCTATGGTGGTAATTCCAGTGTTGTTTTCTATGGCAGAATCGGCCTGGCCTCTGAATATACCAGATAGTTTAGATATAAACGAAGTCGCACCAAGCAAGCCAAGGGAACAACTTGCCTTCTTCTCCGAGCTCTCCCTTCGCCGCCACCGCTCTTGCCATCGCGCACAAAGCTTTCCATGACGTTTGGACTTGTGGTGCAAAAAGTTCTTGAATATTGAATGATTTCTTCACGGAAAATTAAATTAAATTTTAACTTTTTTTTTTTTTTGGAGGAATTGGAATGTGTCTTTGGTGTTGATGGAAAGATCTTGATGAGTAGGATTTAATGGAATTTATTTGGTAAGATTTGGATTCAAAAACATGGGAGATATTGATTTTTAAAGTGATTTCTGGTGCTGAAAATTCCAAATAAATTCCAAAAAATGAGGTTTTGGAAGGAAAAATCAGTTGAGGACACAGTAACACTCGGGCCAATGGCACGGGCCACACTAGTTAGAATTGATATCATGAATATTAACAATTTTCATGATAGGACATGAAGAAGAAACCATAACAAATTCCATAAGAAACCAACACAAAATAAAACAAAAGAACTTGTGACCTATTCATAAATTTACTTTAGCCTCAAACATAATAGCATCAATCAAGATTTGACATGACTTTAAGGTTTAGGAAAAAAAGGTTTAAGGTTTAGAAAGTAAAAATATTTCATAAAATTCTTGAAGATATTTCTCTAGTCACATAGCCTCATGTATGTGAGTAAAAGTTGAAAAGATGAGGTGCAAAAACAAGACTTATTTTCATGGCTTGGTGAAAGCCAATGGAATAAATGAGCAGACAAGCAGCCACAATAGTTGTCAAAAGCTTTTCGCACCTTTGTTGTTTCACAAACATGTATTCGAACAAAACTTGTAGCAAGGTGCAAAACAAGTGAAACAATGAAACAAAATGAACAACAAAAGTCCAAGATTAAAGACCAAAAAGGCAAAAATGTTGTTAGTAATCAATAGTCACCACAAATGTTGAAAACCTTTGTCTTTCCCCACCTTTGTAACTTTCATAAATTCTTTACTCTTCACCAACGTAAAGGCAATGGTGTAAAAGATTGAAAACCAAAGTAGTGCAACTTTAACACAAAGGAGGTTACAAAGCTTTAGAACAACTTACCTTCTTGTAGTTCATTGGGTTTTATATTTGCCATGCTCCCTTAAAAAATTTGATTATCCTATAAACTTCCATTAACCAATAGGTTGCATTCATGTTTCAACGACACATTGATAGAAAGTCAAAAGTGAACATTGCAAGTTGCAAAGGTGAAAAGTGCTAATGAAAAGTGAAGGAGACATGAAAAACGCAAATTACAAAACCCTAAACCCTAACCCTACAAAAAGGGTATAAGCTAGGTAGTAAGAGGATGTGAGTTCAGATTTTTGAGAAAAATGCAAACTACAAAACCCTAAACCCTAACCCTACAAAAAGGGTATAAGCTAGGTATTAAGAGGATGTGAGTTCAGATTTTTGAGAGATACCTTTTGCATTTATTTCCCCCTATGTTGGGTATGGTTACAGATCTTTGAGCTTATAAAAGGGTTTTGGTATGGGTGGGGCATGAACCAATACATATATGCAAGGCCAAAAACTTTTCCAAACCCAAGTTGCCACATGAGCTAGCTAGTGAATTTGAAATAGGTAGATTCGTTTTGCCAGGTTGAGAGAGGCTCTAAAACCCAAGCAATTCTCCTGATTCTTTCTTTCTTTCTTCTGTCTTATTTTTACATATTTATCCTCTTAGGATCATATTCTCCATGAATACACGTGAATCCACGACATGTGACCAATCATGAACAATCAATGGATTTTTCCTTTTATTGCACATTTGACAAGAGACAAAACAATGGCTCTTGCAATGGGTATTTCCTTCCGTATCTTCAGCAGTATCATCAGCTACCAATTTGGATGGAGAACCCTGGATGGAGAACCCTTAGGTCCCGAACATCATAAAATATAAAGAAAAAAGATCCAGAAATAGAACAAGACAAGAAAAAAGTGATGTGAGGGAACACTTAGGTCACTCAAATCACTTTTGTGAAGGAAAGTGGGGATTTGTGTAACAAGGCTAAAAATAGTAGTACAATGTTTGGTCATTCTAATATGACGACACTCTATGTCACAAAAGTTGGAGATGATTACTTAAGACGCCGCCCAGGCGCCCACTCTTCCCTCTCCTACAACTGATTTCACGAACCCAATCATGAATAAAGCATCTCTCTCTCAAGAGTATGTTACCCTGCAAAATTATTTCTCACATCCAAGTTTAGTTATTTACTTCTTTTTTTCCCAACCCCACCCATAAAACTCAAACTCAAAAGAAGTGTCTGAATACTAATTGCAAACCACCGGGACCGACCAATCAGAAACAGGGAGCAGTAGTCGCATCATAGTTATTACACTCTTCTCTAGCAAGTGTTAGGCTTTCCTGCGCCATTTACTAGCCTCAGCAAACTTTGCACAAATGTTGTTGGGCGAATGCTGAGCCAAACTAGAATGTGTTAACTTTTTTCTTCATCCAATTTTTAATTGTCAAGGTCACATACTGGGCACAGGTGGAGTTGCTCCTTAAGCCATGAAAGAAGAAGATGAAGATGATCCACCTTTTGATTTCTTGGATGATCTCATCTATAAAATGAGTTTGCCCGCTTAAAGAATTCTCAACTTTTGTGGAATTAAAAAAATTTGAAAAAAGAGGCCTCCATACTTTTGGTGGGCCACACCCATTTGACCAACCCACAAGTGGATGTATCGTAGTACCTTTTTCATGTTTAACTTTGATTAAATTATTTTTGGAAATGTTCCCAATTTTTTTAAAAAATTAACTTGAAATGTCAAAATTTAATGAAATTAGGTGGGAGAGCAAAATACAAAAATTGGTGAAAACCTAAGAGCTTCTTGCTTCAAGCCAATGCACCATTTGCAAAGCTAGTATTCAACAATCGACAATATTTGTTTATCTTGTAATTTTTGATGGAACATTATGTCTCCTCATTTTTGCAAATAAAAAAATTGTTGTAAAAGTCTCATTATGTTAGAGTTTCATAATCCTATAATTTGGTAGAACATTGTTATTTCTCAAAATTTTCCAAATGAAGCAATAAAAAATGTTATAAGAAGGTCTTATTCAGGGTTATTATTGTTTTTTCAAATTTTTTCAAGGAGGTGGACTAGTGACCATTCAGCACATTAATTAGCCAAATTTGGCTTGATGTTGGGCAGCACAGTAGAATTTTTTTGAAATTTCCCCTTTGCTCTAGCAATTTTTTTCCCCTCATAATGTGGCAATTTGGGCTTTTTTTTTTCAAGAAAAACCCTTTTTACCATTAGCAACTCCTTCTTTTTTCAAAAAGTTGAGAAAATTCAAAAAATTCAGAATTTCATTAAATTTTATATTAAAAATTTTAAATAATAAAAAACTCAAATCTCATTAGGTTAGAGGTTCAGAATCATGAAATTTTGCCTATATTTATTGCCAAATTTTCGTAATTAAAAAAACTGCCAATGTGGGTTTTGAAAAAAAATAAAATCTAATATTTACAATCAGTGTTTTTTTTTTTTTTTTTTTTTTTTTTTCCCTTTTTTTTTTTTTTTTTTTCTATTTTTTTTTTTTACACCGAGTGTTTTATTAAATATTCTATATATAAAAAAAATAAAAAATATTAAAACAAAAAAAAAAAATTCTTATT
>Ga0116227_10008686_pt1 | contig 18954 bp, 16 predicted proteins | sample S1TSphgellanicum_FD_89693 | JGI IMG/M metagenome (GOLD analysis project Ga0116227, IMG submission 89693) | Host-associated microbial communities from peat moss isolated from Minnesota, USA - S1T2_Fb - Sphagnum magellanicum MG | ecosystem: Host-associated > Plants > Peat moss > Unclassified... | reverse complement strand
CGCCTTCATTCCAAAACGTGTCACTCAATAATGAATAAAAGCAAGCGTCGGGCCCATCGAGCTTTGCCATCGTGCCTGAATTATAAATGGGATTTTCTGGCGAGCCCGACGATTTCGTTCAATAACTCTACCGTCCGTGAAAGTGGCGCAATGCCAAAGCGCATTGCACCCTACGCGCGCTGACCACGATATTGGTGTCGATGACGACCCGCATCAGCGATCAGTCTTGAGCGACTTCAATAACTCGTCGTGAATTTCCGCGGTCATTCCGTTTGCCGCGGCTGTCGCGTGCAGGCGGTGGGCGATCACGCTGAGGCTTGGGCGGCCGACCATGAGGCGGACGCGTTCGCCTGGCGGGACAGCCGCCAACTGCGCCATGACCTCCTGTGCCGTGCCTTCGATAACGCCGCCGTATGCCGCCATGACCGTCCGCTCCAAGCCACTCGCAACCACATCGTAACACGGACGGGCCGATAAATCTCGCCTCGCCGCCGATGGTCCAAGCCCGCCGCCTTGCCTTCCCACCCCCATCCCTGACACAACGCCCCCGTGCCGCCGCCCCTTCTCTCCCTCCAGGATATCCAGCTCACCCTCGGTGGCGCGCCCCTGCTCGATGGCGCGCAGTTGGCCGTCTCAGCCGGGGAGCGCATCTGCCTGGTCGGGCGGAACGGCTCCGGCAAATCCACCCTGCTGAAAATCGCCGCCGGCCTCACCACCGCCTTCGATGGGCGGCGCTTCCTCCAGCCGGGGGCGACCATCCGCTACCTCCCGCAAGAGCCGGATTTTGGCGAGGCGCCCACAGTGCTCGCCTATGTGGAAGCCGGCCTCGGCCCCAGCGACAACCCGTTCCATGCCCGCGCCCTGCTGGAACAGGCGGGGCTTACCGGGGAGGAGAACCCGCAAAGACTCTCCGGCGGTGAAGCCCGGCGCGCCGCCATCGTACGCGCGCTGGCGCCGGAGCCGGACCTGCTGTTGCTGGACGAGCCGACCAACCATCTGGACCTGCCGGGTATCGAATGGCTGGAATCCACGCTCGGCTCGCTGCGCGCCGGCATTGTACTGATCAGCCACGACCGGCGCATGCTGGAGACCATTTCCCGCAGCATCGTCTGGCTCGATCGCGGCCGCACCAAGAGCGTGGATCGCGGATTTGCCCATTTCGAAGCCTGGCGCGACGAGGTGCTGGCGCAAGAGGAGCTGGAGCAGCACAAGCTCGGCCGGCAGATTGCCCGCGAGGAAGACTGGATGCGCTACGGCGTGACCGCACGGCGCAAGCGCAATGTGCGCCGGGTGGCCGAGCTGGCCGGGCTGCGCGAGGCCAAGCGTGAGCATCAGCGCCCCGTGGGCGGCGTGCGGATGGCGGCCAGCGAGGCAGAGGGGTCGGGCAAGCTGGTTTCCGTCGCCAAACATGTCTTTAAGAGCTTCGGCGACCACGCGGTGGTGCGCGATTTTTCCGCCCGAATCATCCGCGGCGACCGGGTGGGCATTGTCGGCCCCAACGGCGCGGGCAAATCCACGTTGCTCAAGATGCTGACGGGCGAGTTGGCCCCCGATCGCGGCGAGATCAAACTCGGCACCAATCTGGCCGCGGTAACGCTGGATCAGACCCGTGCCAGCCTGAACCCGGCCGCCACCTTGTCGGAAACACTCACCGGCGGCTCTGGCGACCAGGTGCTGGTGAATGGCGAAAAGCGCCATGTGATCGGCTACATGAAGGATTTTCTGTTCCGGCCGGAGCAGGCGCGTACCGCTGTTGGCGTGCTCTCGGGCGGCGAGCGGGGGCGGCTGATGCTGGCGGTGGCGCTGGCCCGCGCCTCCAATCTGATGATCCTGGATGAGCCGACCAACGATCTGGATCTGGAGACGCTCGATCTGCTGCAGGAAATGCTGGCCGATTACCAGGGCACGGTTTTGCTGGTGAGCCATGATCGTGACTTTCTCGATCGTGTCGTCACCTCCACCATCGCCGCCGAAGGCGATGGCAAATGGCTGGAATATGCCGGCGGCTATTCGGACATGCTGGCGCAGCGTGGCTCGCCTGCGGTGGCCAAGGCGGAAGCACGCAAGCGCGGCGCCAGCGGGGCGGCCAAACCGGCCACGCCCGCGAAAAAACTGTCGTTCAAGCAGATGCATGAGCTGGAAAAGCTGCCTGATGTGATCGCCAAGTTGCAGGCCGATCTGGCGCGGTATCAGCGTGTGCTGACCGACCCCAATCTGTTCACCCGCGACCAGAAAAAATTCCAGTCCACCACCTCCGCCCTGGCCCAGGCGGAAGCCGATCTGGCGAAGGCCGAAGAACGCTGGCTGGAGCTGGAGATGCTACGCCAGGTCGATTGAAAGCCGGCTTTGCCGATCCGGCTTGATGCAGGGCCTGGGGCGTAGCGCAAGCTTCCAGCGCCGACACCGCCCTGCGCGCCGCCGGCGGATTCGATATCAAATGGCTTCGGCGGGAGCCTGGCCTTCACGCGGCGCTGGTGCGGCAGGGTGACGCCGGATATCAGTATGATTCGAATGTGGCGGTTGCGTTGCCGGCACAACCTTATGGCACCGCGCCTTATGCAGCCAGCCAGCGTTACGGCATCAGCGCCGCCAACGCGCCGAATTATCAATGGGGCGCTCCAAGGCCGTCGCCATCCGCAGGCAGTGTCGTTGTCATGCCTGCAACTTCGCCGACCGGCGATGTTACGTATTCCTGGGGCCGGACGACAGACTGAAGCTGCTTATTTCGCCTGCAGCAAACGCCACCGCCATGAAAACGGCACCGGTCGCAAATAACATTCCGTAGTTCCCACCACCGGCAAACGCGTAGGAAATGCCGTAGGCGCCGAAAACCTGGCCAAGCGCGTAGCAGGCGGTGGCCAGGCTCCAGGCGGCGCGGCGCGATTCCGGGTCTGGCGGGCAGAGCATCTGGGAGCGGCCGAGCACCAGAACCACGGCGCCCGGCACGCCGGCGCCGATAATGGCGCTGGACATATCGATCACCGCCATGCTGGCCGACAGAGCCAGGCCGGCGCAGGCAATGACATTGAGCATCCACAGGCCGCGCAAGGCGGCGACGAAGCCGATTTTGTCCGCCACCGCGCCGGCGATCAGCGGGCCGGCCAACGCGCCCACGCCAAAAACCATCCAGATCCGCGCGCCGCTGGCCACACCATGGTTCAGGCCGCGCGCGAGATAATCGGCCAGGAACAGGATGGCTGGCACCTGGCCAATGGCGGTGGCGGCATAGGCCGCGCAGAGCATGCCAAGCTGGCGCGTTGCCTTGAAGCGCAAGCCGGGCGCGGCTTTGGCCGCCGCCGCATCGCGGGGAAGAAATGGCCACGCCAGCACCGTCAGTATTGCACCGCCTGCGCCAAGGCCGAGCCAGGCTTGCGGCAGACCGATGCGCAGCAGCGACGGCAGGATGGTGCTGGACACCACAATGCCCAGGCCGATGCCGAGGAAAATCACCCCGCCTGCCAGGCCGCGATGGCGCGCATGCAACAGGGGCAACACGCTTGGGGAGGCCAGCACAACCAGATAGGCGCCGGCCAGGCCGGAGATGAACCGCCATAGCAGGAACCAGGCAAACCCGCCGGGCCAGGCGCAGGCGAGCAGGGTGATCGTGGCCAGGATCATGCCGGCCCGAAGTGCCACACGCACGCCGCAGACATGGGCGGCCCGGCGTGCGGTGGTCGCACCGGCCAGATAGCCGGCGATGTTGGCGGCGCCCAGATACACTGCCTGCCCAGGGGTGAACCAATGGGCGGTGATCAGCGCCGGGATCAGCGGGGTATAGGCAAAGCGGGCGAGACCAAGCCCCAGCAGGGTGGTGCACAAACAGGCCGCCACACCGCGCCACGCGGCGGCTTGAGTCTCCAATCCAGTTTTCCTTCAGTTGCGCGCAGAGTCGGGGGCGCGATCCTGGCGGGCGTGATGCATCGCTTTCTTGCCTTTCGACAAGGTCATTGCCGCCGCCACCAGCGCCACGTGGGAAAATGCCTGCGGAAAATTGCCCACCAGGCGGCGGGCGCGCGGATCATATTCCTCGCTCAGCAAGCCGACATCGTTGCATAAGCCAAGCAACCGCTCGAACAGCTTTTCCGCCTCGTCGCGGCGGCCCTGCATCGCATAGGCATCCACCAGCCAGAAGGTGCAGGCCAGAAACGCCCCCTCGCCGGGCGGCAACCCGTCTACCGCGCTCTCTGTGCGGTAACGCAGCACGAAACCATCGCGCAGCAGATCCTCCTCGATGGCTTTCACCGTGCCGATCACCCGCATGTCGTTGGCGGGCAGAAAGCCGACCTGGCCGATCAGCAGCAGGCTGGCATCCAGTTCCTTGCCGCCGAATACCTGGGTGAAGGTGTTTCGCACCGGATCGTAGCCCTCGCTCATCACCCGGTCGAAGATTTTGGTGCGCAGGGCGCGCCATTCCTCCACCGGGCCGGAGAGGTGAAAATGCGTGGCGTCCTTGATCATCCTGTCGATGGCGACCCAGGCCATGATCTTGCTGAAGGTGAAATGCTGCGCGCTGCCGCGGATTTCCCACATGCCCTGGTCAGGCTGGTCCCAGATCGTCGCCAGATAATCGACGATGTTGCGCTGAAGCGCCCAGCCCTGCGGGGCGGCTTCCAGGCCGTGGCGGCGCGCCTGGTGCAGGCATTCCAGCACCTCGCCGAACACATCCAGCTGTACCTGCCCGGCGGCGGCATTGCCGATGCGCACTGGGGCACTGTTTTCGTAGCCGCAGAGCCAGGGTATCTCCCGCTCATCGAGCGAGCGCTCGCCATGCAGCCCATACATGATCTGGATCTGCGCGGCGCTGCCGGCAATGCTCCGGTGCAGCCAGGCGCGCCACTGCCTGGCCTCGCCGGTAAACCCGGCGCCCATCAGCGCGAACAGGGTCAGCGTCGCGTCGCGCAGCCAGCAGAACCGGTAATCCCAGTTGCGGCCGCCACCGATCTCCTCTGGCAAGGATGTGGTGGCCGCGGCCACGATGCCGCCGGTGGGCGCGTAGCTGAGCGCCTTCAGGGTGAGCACCGAACGGTGAACGGCCTCCTTGTAAGGGCCCTGATAGGTGGAACGTCCGATGAACGTGTCCCAATACGCCTCGGTCGCCTTCAGCGCCGCATCCGGATCGACACGCGGCGGCAGCGGCAAATGCGACGGCCCGTGGGAGAGCACGAACGAAACCGTCTGGCCGGCTTTCACCTTGAAATCGGCACAGCTTCGCATGCGCTCGCCGCGCAATTTCACCCCAGATCGCAACACCACCATGTCGGGGCCGGCGATGGCGCACAGCCCGTGATGATCATCCAGACGCGTCACCCAGGGGATGGTGGCGCCGTAATCGAAACGCAGGCCCATGTCGCCGCGCATGGCCACCTCACCCGATCGTCCCTCCACCAGCCGCACCAGCGTGATGTTGGCGGCTTCAGGCAGCATGAAATCGATCACCGCCACGCTGCCGCCCGCGGTCTCGAACACCGTTTCCAGGATCAGGCTGCCGCCCCGATAGCATCTTGCAACCTTGGCCTCATCCACCGGGGCTATCCGCCAGTTGCCGTTATCGGTGGTGCCAAGCAGGGCGGCGAAGCAGGCAGAGCCGTCGAATCGGGGCAGGCAGAGCCAGTCGATGGAGCCATCGCGGCCGACCAGCGCGCAGGTGACGCGGTCTCCGATCAATGCATACGACTCGATGTCCATAAAACGCTCCTTCTGCCGTCGGGCGCCAAACATGCATGGCCCACACCCGGCGACCGACAGGTAAGCTTGACTTTGGACCCCAAGTTCCCGATACCCCGGCGCAGCGACGCGCAGACGTGCGGTTCGCGGCGTCGGGTCGTGCTAACCGCGACCATCGCACTAAACCTCAAATCCTGACCGAGACAATTTGTTGAACCAATCCATCGCCTGCGAGGCGGACGAGACCCTGCACACAGACACGCAGGATGAGCCCGAGCCCCACACGATCCAGGCCGAAAGCCCGAAAGCCGAAGCCGCGCCCGAGCCCTCACCAGAAACTGCCACCGGCTTCGTTTTCGTGAGTCCCGACCCGGCCGAACTGGCCGCCATCGAAGAACCGCCGCATATCGAAGCGCCGATCGAGCCGGAAACGCTGTTCGCCGATCTTGGGCTTTCCGACCCCATTCTCCGCGCCATCGCGGAGAAAGGGTATCGGCACCCCACCCCGATCCAGGCGCAGGCGATCCCTGCCGTGCTCTCCGGGCGCGACGTGATGGGCGTGGCCCAGACCGGCACCGGCAAGACCGCCAGTTTCACCCTGCCGATGCTGGATATCCTCAGCGGCTCGCGCGCCCGCGCCCGCATGCCGCGCTCGTTGATCCTTGAGCCGACCCGCGAGCTGGCCTTGCAGGTGGCGGAAAACTTTGTCGAATACGGCAAATATCTCAAACTCACCCACGCCCTGCTGATCGGCGGCGAGAGCCTGAACGATCAGAAAGACGCGCTGATGAAGGGGGTGGATGTGCTGATCGCCACGCCCGGCCGGCTGATCGATCTTTTTGAGCGCGGCGGCATGATGCTGACCGACGCGAAGCTGCTGGTGATCGACGAAGCCGACCGCATGCTGGATATGGGGTTCATTCCCGATGTCGAGCGCATTGTGGCGATGCTGCCGAAGACGCGGCAAACCCTGTTCTTCTCCGCGACCATGGCACCGGAAATTCGCCGCCTCTCCGATGCGTTCCTGCAAAACCCGCGGCTGATCACCGTCTCCAAATCCGCCTCCGTGGCAACCACCATCGTGGCCGGCGTGGTTCTGGTGGCCGAGCAGGATAAGCGCGAGGCGTTGCGCCGGCTGATCCGCTCCGAGGATGTGCAGAACGCGCTGATCTTCTGCAACCGCAAGCGCGACGTGGACATCCTGTTCAAATCGCTGACGCGACATGGTTTTTCGGTGGGCGCGCTGCACGGTGACATGTCGCAGCCGGCTCGGTTCGCGACGCTGGAAAAATTCAAGCAGAACGAGTTGCGGCTGCTGGTGTGCAGCGATGTGGCGGCACGCGGCATCGATATCGGCGGGTTGAGCCATGTGTTCAATTTCGACGTGCCGCACCATGCCGAGGATTACGTGCATCGAATCGGCCGCACCGGCCGCGCCGGGCTGAAGGGCCACGCCTTCACTTTGTGCTCGCCTGAAGACAGGCAGGCGGTGGAAGCGATCGAGAAGCTGACCACCGGCCAGATCCCGCGCATCGTGGTGCCTGGGCTGGATGTGGTGGAATGGGCCGAGGGTGGCGACAGCCGCAAGCGGCGCGGTCGCGGTGGCAAGCCCGCTGCCGCCGACAAACCACGCGCCAAGCGCGACGAGACGCCGGCCGCCGAAGCAGCGCCCCAGCCGCGCAGGGGCCGCGAAAAAAGCGAGGGCCGCGGCGGCAAGCAGCATAGCCGCAACCGGGCGCCAGACGCGGCGCCGGTGCCGCTGGTGGCCGAACAGCCAGTAGAGGTTCAGGCAGAGTCGCCCCGACCATATCGCCAGCAGAGAAGCCCGGAGCCGGCGCGCGCCGAGCCTCGCTTCGAGCGTCCGCAAAGCCGTGATTTCAGGCGGCGCGACGAGGATCTTGGCCCCTCTGTTCAAGGCTTTGGCGACGACGTTCCCGCCTTCATGACCCTGCCTCGCAGGGCGGCCCAACCGGTTCTGGACCTGGTTGAAGACCAGGATATCTGAAACCGCGCCGATGACGCGCGGCGGCGGAAGCGCGGCGCGCAAAGCTGCCGTGCCGGCTGGCCGGATTGAGATCGACGTGGTGATCGACCGGATCGGCAGTGCCGGCGATGGTGTGGCGCGGCGCGAGAACGAGCCCCTGCATGTGGCGCGCACCCTGCCTGGCGAACACGTGAATGCGCGGATCGAGGCCGAAGGGCCACGTGGCGCGCGTGGACGCCTGATGGAGGTGCTTCAGCCAAGCCCCGCGCGGGTGGCAGCGCCCTGCCCGCATTTCGACGCGTTTTGCGGCGGCTGTGCGCTCCAGCATTGGGACGATGCGGCGTATGCGGCCTGGAAGCGTGGATTGGTGGCGGCCGCCCTGGAGCGTGCAGGGTTTGCCCGCCCCAATGTGGGTGATCTGGCGCGTACGCCTGCGCATGCCAGGCGGCGGATGGATCTGGCGGTGCAGCGGGAGGATGGCGGCATACGCCTTGGATTGCACCAAGCCCATGGCAAGGAGATTATCGATCTTGCCGCCTGCACGGTGATGCACCCTGCCCTGTTTGCCCTGGTGGCGCCGTTGCGGGCCACGCTTTCCTCGCTCTCCGCGCTGCGCAGCACCGGGTCGGTGGTGGTGAATTTGGTGGATAACGGGGCGGATATGCTGATCCGCACCGATGGCCCCCTGGTCTCAACCGACCGGATCAAGCTGGCTGCCTTTGCCGCCGCCCATGGCGTGCCACGCATCGCCTGGTCGCTTGGCGATGGGCCGAGCGAGCCGGCGGCGTTGAACGCAGCCCCTCGCGTTGTTTTCAGCGGCCACCGCGTGGAACCGCCGGCCGGCGCCTTCCTGCAAGCCTCCGCGGAAGGTGAGGCGGCGATTGTGGCCGCGGTTATGGCGGGGTTGCCGGACCGGCTGACCGGCAAATCGCGCGCGATGGAGCTGTTCGCCGGGTGCGGCACGATCAGCTTCGCCGTGGCCGCCCGCCTGCGGGTGCTGGCATTTGAAGGCGATGCCGGCGCCGCTGCCGCGGTGCGCCGCGCCCAGGCCGGCAGCCGGGTAGAAATGACGCAGCGCGACCTGGTGCGGCAGCCGCTTTCCGCCAAGGCGTTTTCGGGCGCGGCGGTGGTGATCCTGGACCCGCCTTACGCGGGCGCGTCGTTGCAAATGCCGCTGATTGTGGCATCGGATGTGAAGCGGGTGATCTATGTGAGCTGCAATCCTGGCGCTTTGGCACGTGATGCGGCGCTTTTGTGTGCCGCCGGGTTTGTGTTGATATCGGCCGTGCCGATCGATCAATTCCTGTGGTCGGCGCATGTGGAATGTGTTGCGGTGTTTGACCGGCGGGCGAAAATTTGAGTGAGGCCACTTCCCAGTAGAGTCGCTACTGAATACAGAATTGTCTTTGGCTAGGCAGGTAAAATGTTTCGGTATCGGGCTGATGTGGGGCGTGGCGCGGGGAAAGTGATGGGCGGCGCTGCGAGGCTGGGCAAGACGTCTACTGCACGGGCCATCCGGCGCGGGTTTTGTGCGCTCACGGCCCAAGGCGGCCGCTACGCTCAGGTGCTCCAAAACCCACGCCGCCGGCCCCAATTGGCGCCTCTGGCTCAGTGCAGCGAATTCTTGCCCAGCCTTTTCGCTTACCCATCCTGCGGTTGGGGCGGGCTGATTGTTGCGTGCCGGCTTCGATATCAGGGGCTGCTGATTCCCACGTAAAGATTCTCCAGCGCGTCGGTTGCCAAATCGACTGTCATTTCGGGTTTCAGCTTGAAACAGCGGACCACCTGCTGCACCTGGTCGCAGAGGAAATAGGGCTGGAAGGCGGCGAGCTTGAAACGGCCATCGCGGGTGAGCTGGTGGACCACGTAATCGAAGGCGCTTTGGGTGACCGTGAGGCCGCGGGCGGTGGCGGCGCGGATGAAGATCTCGCGGTATTCATCGAGGGTCGGGCCGAGCATCTCGATCTTGTAGGGGATGCGGCGCAGGAAGGCGGGATCCATCAAATCGCGCGGTTCCAGATTGGTGGAGAAAATCACCAATTCATCGAATGGCAAAGTGAAGGTGATGCCGGTGTTCAGTTTCAGGTAATCGATGCGATTTTCCAGCGGGATGATCCAGCGATTCAGGAAATCCGTCGGTGCCACTTTCTGGCGGCCAAAATCATCGATCAGGAACACGCCGTTCAGCGCCTTCATGTGCAGCGGCGCGTCGTAGCATTTGGTGATCTCGTCCCAGCGCAGATCGAGCATGTCCAGCGTCATTTCGCCACCGGCCATGGCGACCGGGCGTTTGCACGCCATCCAGCGTGAATCGAAGGCCTCGATCTGGATGCCGACATTGCCCGAGGCCTGCGGCTGGTCTGGTACCACGTCCAGGAACGGCCGATGCAGACTGGGATCATACAGCTTGATGATCTGGCCGCCCACCTCGACGGCATAGGGAATGAACACCGGATCGGTGAACAGGCTGGCCACGCGCGTGCCCACCGAGGTCTTGCCGTTGCCAGGCGGACCATAGAGCAGCACCGTGCGGCCGGCGCTGATTGCCGGCACCAGACGGCGCAACACCGCCTCTGAGAGGATCATGCTGCCGAAGGCGCGGCGCAGGGACTCCAGGTCGATGATCTGGTCGGTGATCTTCTGTTTGCCGACCTGGTTCTGAAACGCCGCCAGGCTCACCGGCGTGGGGCCCAGATATTGGGTCTGTTCCATCGCCTCGCCGGCCGCATCGCGCCCGTTATCGCTCAGCGCATAGCGTATGTAGCGCACGATGCCGGTGCTGATCGAGCCGAGCACATGCACCAGCTTCTGGACCACCGCCTCATCCATCAGCTCCTGAATCACGCCATGCGGCAAATGCATCCGCTCCGAAAGGTCGGGCAGTGTCTCGCAGGATTGCACGCGCATGAATTTCAGCAGCAGCCCTAGCAACAGGCCGCGCGACACCCCGGTATCGGCGACGTTGCGCGGCTGGATGGGGGTTTGCTCCATCACCGTATAAAGCTGGTCGCCGGTCATCAGCCCGAGCGCGATCAGATTGTCGCCCAGGCGCCCACCCTCGCGCCGTTGGCGTTCGACGGCCGCTTCCAGATCGGCGTTGGTGACGATACGGCGCATCAATAATATGTCGGCCAGGCGCATAAGATCGTTCCGTCCAGGCTGAAATTGCGCCCGTCGCAGGATAATCAGGGCGGCGGCCAGGCACCATATCACCTTAGTTTGTTGACGGTTACATTCAACAGCTGATCGTGCCGGAGGCAAAAAAACAGCTTTTACTCTGTTTTCCAGACACGGTCGCGTAAGACGGGAATGGGCGCATCTCCAGCAAGGGCCGGGCGCCCGATAGCGAGCCAGGACCGAAGCTGGCCCAGGATGGAGCGCGTCGGCTGGACGAGCTGGGCTTGCAGTGCGTGGTCGATCTTATGCCATTCGGGCTGCTCCAGTTCAGCGGAGAAGCTGGGCGTGCCGGTAACATAGGCGGCATCGATGACGAAAAACCGCGCATCGAAGCGGATGCGGCGATCGGGCGGTGTGATCGCCCGGCAGAGATAGTGCAGCCGATCCAGATGCGGCGGCGTGCCCATCGACAGCCCGACCTCCTCCGCCAATTCCCGCGCGGCGGCAACGCCTAGGGCGCGCGCCAATTCGGGCCCGGCCGATCTGGCCAGCCGCGCCTGCACCTCCGGCCGCAGGCCGGTGCCGATCGGGGCCACGAAATCGGCAGGGTCGACGGCGCCGCCGGGGAACACCAGAATACCGGGCATGAAGCGATGGCCGGCGCTGCGCCGCCCCATCAGAATCTCATGGTTGCCGCCATCCGAGCGCAGCACCATCAGGCTGGCGGCGTCCCTTGGCGCTGTGTGGGTGTTCTCCATCCGCCGCTTAACGCCGAAAAACCACGCCATTTCAACCGCGCGCCCTTGACGCGCAAGGTGCCGCGCCGCATTTGGGGTTAATCAGGACCGATCTGGTCCGATTGTTCCTCGATTGGTGCGCGGACCATGTTCAGGCTGTCCAAATTGACCGATTATGCCGTGGTTGTGCTGGTGCGCCTTGCCCGTGACGCCGGGCCAGGCGCTGCGCCAACCGCGTTGCAGACCTCGCCGGGCATTTCCTGCGCCACTGGCATACCTGAACCCACAGTCGCCAAGGTGCTGAAGGCGATGGCCGGCAAAGGGTTGGTGAGCAGCCTGCGCGGCGCCCGTGGCGGCTACCGTCTCAGCCGCAGCCTCGCTTCCATCGCGGTGGCGGAGGTGATCGAGGCGATCGACGGGCCCATTGCACTGACCGCCTGCGTCGATGGCGGGGATTGCGAAAGCCAGTGCCTTTGCCCAATGCGTGGCCGGTGGGACCCGGTGAATGCCGCGATAAGAACCGCCTTGGGGGCGATCACGCTGGCGGATATGGAGAATGCCGGGGTTCCGGCGGCCTTCCGTCTGCCTGCCGCGCGTGAGACTGCCGATATCTACACACAGCCCGCTGCTTGAGGATTTAGGTGCATGCCAGCTATTGCCGAGACCCTGAACACTGTCCGGTCGGTTGCCGATTCGGGCTATAAATGGGGTTTCGAAACCGATATCGAAATGGATTTCGCGCCGAAAGGGCTGAACACGGATATTGTTCGGCTGATTTCCGCGCGCAAGGGCGAGCCGGACTGGCTGCTGCAATGGCGCCTGCAGGCCTTTGCCGCCTGGCAGGTGATGATCGAACCCGATTGGGCGCTGCTGAACTACCCGAAAATCGATTACCAGGATGCGTTCTATTACGCGGCGCCGAAGAAGAAGCCTGGGCCTGCTTCGCTGGACGAGGTCGATCCGGAGCTGCTGAAAATGTACGAGAAGCTGGGGATTCCGCTGGGCGAGCGGGCGATCCTGGCCGGGGTGGAGGGTGCGGGCACGCGCAACATAGCGGTGGACGCGGTGTTCGACAGTGTGTCGGTTGCCACCACCTTCCGCAGCACGCTGGCAAAGAGCGGCGTGATCTTCTGCCCGATCAGCGAGGCGGTGAAGGATTACCCGGATCTGGTGCGGCAATATCTGGGCAGCGTGGTGCCGCCATCGGATAATTATTTTGCCGCGCTGAATTCCGCCGTGTTCACCGATGGCAGTTTTGTGTTCATCCCCAAGGGCGTTGCCTGCCCGATGGAGCTTTCCACCTATTTCCGGATCAACGCGAAGAATACCGGGCAATTCGAACGCACGCTGATCATTGCCGAAGACGGTGCGAGCGTGAGTTACCTGGAGGGCTGCACCGCGCCGATGCGCGACGAGAACCAGTTGCATGCGGCGGTGGTGGAACTGGTGGCGCTGGACGATGCGAAGATCAAATACAGCACGGTGCAGAACTGGTATCCGGGTGATGCCAATGGCCGTGGCGGCATCTACAACTTCGTCACCAAGCGCGGCGCCTGCCGCGGCAAGCGCTCAAAAATCAGCTGGACCCAGGTGGAGACCGGCTCGGCGATCACCTGGAAATATCCCTCCTGCGTGTTGCAGGGCGATGGCAGCAGCGGCGAATTCTATTCGGTGGCACTCACCAACAACCACCAGCAGGCCGATACCGGCACCAAGATGATCCATATCGGCAAGAATACCACCAGCACCATCGTCTCCAAGGGCATTTCCGCCGGCCAGTCCAATAACACCTATCGCGGCCTGGTGCGGATTCTGCCGCGCGCCGCGGGGGCGCGGAACCATACGCAATGCGATAGCCTGCTGATCGGCAATCGCTGTGGTGCGCATACCGTGCCCTATATAGAAAGCCGCAATGCGACGGCCCGGGTGGAGCATGAAGCCACCACATCGAAAATCGCCGATGACCAGTTGTTCTATTGCCGCCAGCGCGGGCTTTCGGAAGAGGATGCGGTGGGTCTGATCGTGAACGGCTTCTGCCGGGAAGTGCTGGCCGAGCTGCCGATGGAGTTCGCCGTGGAAGCGCAGAAATTATTGGCCGTCAGTCTGGAAGGTTCGGTGGGTTAAGTAAAATGCTGGAGATCAAGAACCTGCATGCCGCGATCGGCGAAAAGCCGATCCTGCGTGGTATCGACCTGACCGTGCCGAACGGAGAAGTTCACGCAATCATGGGGCCGAACGGCTCCGGCAAATCGACCTTGTCCTATGTTCTGTCAGGCCGCGAGGATTTTACCGTCACTGCCGGCACGGTGCTGTTCGATGGCCAGGACCTTCTGGCGATGGCGCCGGAAGCGCGCGCGCAGGCTGGGCTGTTTCTGGCCTTTCAGGCGCCGGTTGAATTGCCTGGTGTTGGCAACGCCAATTTTTTGCGCACCGCGCTGAACGCCATTCGCCGTGCGCGTGGCCAGGCGGAGCTTGATGCGGCACAGTTTTTGAAACTGGCGCGCGCCGAAGCCAAGAGATTGCAGATGCCGGATGACATGCTGAAGCGCAACGTGAATGTCGGGTTTTCCGGCGGCGAGAAGAAGCGCAACGAAGTGCTGCAAATGACCATGCTGCAACCCAGCCTGGCGATCCTGGATGAAACCGATAGCGGGCTGGATATCGATGCGCTGAAAATCGTTGGCGACGGCGTGAACGCGCTGCGCTCTGACAAATTCTCTGCGCTGGTCATCACCCATCACCAGCGCCTGCTGGATCATATCGTGCCGGATGCGGTGCATGTGCTGGCGCATGGGCGAATCGTGCGCAGCGGCGGTGCCGATCTGGCGCGCGCTTTGGAAGCCCAAGGCTATGCCCAGGTGATCGCGGAGGCCGCATGAACGCCGCCTCCTCCGCTGACGGTTTTCTCGCCCGCTATGATGGCCTGACCCGTCGCCTGCCCGGCGACATGCAGCGGCGCAACGAGGCGGCCGATATGCTGCGGCGCGTGGGCTTGCCAACACGCCGCGAGGAAGCCTGGAAATATACCAGCCTCACCCCGCTCTCCGAGGCGCAGTTCCATGAGCCGCTGACCGAAGCCGCCGGCTTTGGCACCGATATCGACATCCCCGATCTTTCGGGTTTGAAGGATCTGCCGCGTCTGGTGTTTTCCCAGGGGCGCTTCAACGAGGCGCAATCCGCGCTGCCGGCGCACGCGACCGTGCGCGGCTTCGCCCAAATGGCCGATTTTGGTGTGCTGGCCAGACCCGATCGTGAGCCGATGGTGGCGTTGAATACCATGCTGGCGGAAGACGGGGCAATTATTGATGTTGCCGCCGGCACCGACGCGGGCACGATGCTGCTGGTGAGTGCCGGCCGTGATATCCATGGCACGCCGATCGCCTTCCATCCGCGCCACGCCATTACGCTGGCCGCCGGCGCGCGGCTGACGATTATCGAGATCGCGGGCGGGGTGGGCCAGTATCTGCACAACCCGGTGACGGAGATTGTGCTTGGCGAGAACGCAAAGCTTACGCATGTGCGGCTGCAGAACGAGTCGCAGGCGGCGTTTCATCTGGCTACGCTCTATGCCGATATCGCGGACAACGCCGCCTATGATTGCTTCACTCTGTCGATCGGCGGGCGTATCGCGCGCACGGAGGTGCATGCGCGCTTGCACGGCACGGGCGGGCATGTGGCGCTGAACGCGGCGCAGCTTTTGCGCGGCACCCAGCATAGCGATTTTACCACTATCGTCAGCCATGATGCGCCTGGCTGCACATCACGGCAGACGGTGAAGCATGTGCTGGCGGGCCGCGCGCGCGGCGTGTTCCAGGGCAAGATTGAGGTGGCACGGCTGGCGCAGAAAACCGACGGCTACCAGATGAACCAGGCACTGCTGCTTTCGCCCGATGCGGAAATCGACTGTAAGCCGCAGCTGGAAATCTATGCCGATGACGTGAAATGCAGCCATGGCGCCACGGTTGGCGAACTGGATGGCGATCAGCTTTTCTATCTCGCCAGCCGCGGCATTCCACAGGCGGAAGCGCGTGCCATTCTGGTGCGCGCCTTTCTGGGCGAGGCGCTGGATATGGTGGCCAGTGATGCAGCCAGGGCGATGCTCGATCGGGTGATCGATGCGTGGTGGCAGGAGGCGGCATGAACGCCAGCGTAAAATTGGCGGCCCGTTCGCCGGCTTTCGACGTGGAGCGGATACGCGCCGATTTCCCCATCCTGACGCAACAGGTGCATGGCAAGAAGCTGGTGTTTCTGGACAGCGCCGCCTCCGCGCAGAAACCGCGCACGGTGATTGCCGCGATGACCCATGCGATGGAGACGCAATACGCTAATGTTCATCGCGGCCTGCACTGGATGAGCGAGCGCACCTCCGACGCCTATGAATCGGTGCGCGACAAGGTGGCCGCTCTGCTGAACGCACCCTCACGCGACGAGATTGTTTTTACCGGCAATTCTACCCAGGCGATCAATCTGGTCGCGCATAGTTTTGGCCGTGGGGTTCTGAAGCCGGGCCAGGCGGTGCTGATTACCGAGATGGAGCATCACGCCAATATCGTGCCCTGGCAGATGCTGCGGGATTCGCATGGTATCGAGCTGCGCGTGGCACCGATTACCGATGCCGGTGAGCTGGATCTGGAGGCATTCGCCGCCAAACTCGCCGATGGCAAGGTTGGCCTGGTGGCGGTGACGCATATGTCCAACGTGCTCGGCACGTATTTGCCGATCGAACGTATCGCGGCCCTGGCGCACGAAGCCCGTGCGCTGCTGCTGGTGGATGGCAGCCAGGCCGTGGTGCATCGTGCTGTCGATGTGCAGGCGCTCGGGGCGGATTTTTATGTGTTTACCGGCCACAAACTCTACGGCCCCACCGGGGTTGGCGTTTTATGGGCCAGGCGGGTGCTGCTGGAGGCGATGCCGCCCTTTATGGGTGGCGGCGACATGATTGCTTCCGTCAGTTTCGAAAAATCCAGCTGGGCACAGGTGCCGCATAAATTCGAGGCCGGCACGCCTGCCATTCTGGAAGTGATCGGGCTGGGTGCGGCTATCGATTATGTGAATGCCATCGGCTTCGGGGCGATTGCGGCGCATGAGGCGGCGCTGACCGATCATGCGCTGGCGCGACTTTCCGATGTAGCGGGTTTGCACATTGTCGGCCGTGCGCAGGATCGTGGTGGCGTGATATCTTTTACCATGGATGGCGCGCATGCGCATGATGTGGCGACCCTGCTGGACCGCAATGGCATTGCGGTGCGCGCCGGCCAGCATTGTGCGGAGCCGCTGATGCGCCGGCTGGGACTGACCAGCACGGCGCGCGCCAGTTTCGGCATTTACACCACCCATGCGGAAATCGATTTTCTGGCCGAAACCCTTGATCGCGTGACGGCGTTTTTCCAATGAGCTTCGATGATGTGCGCGACCTGTATCAGGAGGTGATCCTTGATCGCGGGCGCAACCCGCGCCATATGCATCGCCTGGAGCCTTTCGATGCCAGCGCGAAAGGTGATAACCCGATGTGCGGCGATCAGATCGAGCTGCGGCTGGTTTTCGCAGAAGATGGCCGCGTTGCCGATGCCGCATTCGAGGCGCGTGGCTGTGCCATCAGCCTGGCCTCGGCCGATCTGATGGCCGAAGTGGTGCGCGGGCATGATGGCACGGAACTGCGTGCGCTCGCCTTATCGTTTGGCGAGCTGGCGAAAACCGGCGTGCTGGACAGCAACGATACCGAGCTGGAGAAGCTGCGCCCGCTCTCCGGCGTGTGCGAATACCCATCGCGGGTCAAATGTGCGACGCTGCCATGGACAGCGCTCATTGCGGCACTCGACAGCCGCAGCAGGGAGGCTTTTAAGTGACCGAGCCAACAGAAACGGCCGCAATCACCGGCAGCTGGACACCGGAGGGCGAGGCTATTGCGCTGCCCAGCGAAGGCGCGCTGCTGGATGCGATCGCCACGATCTATGATCCGGAAATCCCGGTGAATATTTATGAGCTCGGGCTGATCTATGCGGTGGATATTTCCGATACCGGCGCGGTGAAGGTGGAAATGACGCTGACGGCCCCAGGCTGCCCAAGCGCGCAGGAATTGCCGGTGCAGGTGCGTGACGCCATCCTGGCCGTGCCAGGGGTGATTTCGGCCGATGTGGAAACGGTGTGGGATCCGCCGTGGGATCCGAGCCGGATGACGGACGAGGCGCGGCTTTCGTTGAACATGTTCTGATCGGATTTTTGATGGCCATGGAACAGACACAGACTTCGACCAAACCGCGCCGCGCTTTGCCGCCGCTGATGACCTTGTCGGACGCGGCGCTGGAGCGGCTGACGCTGCTTTACGCTTCCGGCGATGGGAAATTGCTGCGGATCAGCGTGAACACCAAAGGCTGTTCGGGTCTCGCTTACGACATGTCATGGGTAGAGGCGCCAGGGCCGGGCGATGAGGTGGTGACCGGCCAGGGTGTGACCGTGCTGGTGGATCGGAAGGCCAGCCTGTTCCTGATCGGCACGACGATGGATTACGAACAAAAGGCGCTGAGCGCGGGGTTTACGTTTACCAATCCGAACGAGAAGGGGCGGTGCGGGTGTGGGGAGAGTTTCCATGTTTGAGGCAATTCAGTCGTCACAAGGCAACTGATTTAACCGCAGATAAACGCAACTAGACCCGTCATTTCGATCGGCGTCGGTCAATTGGCGGCTTTTGTCGCATAAGCGGGTCGACTCATCGAATACCATTTATCGGCATTCACTAGCCGCACGGCCTCTCTCTTACGTCGGTATCGTCACCACCGCGCGGGCGCCGCCGCCGGCCCGATTACCCAGCACAACATCGCCCCCGTGCGCGCGTAAAATATTGCGGGCGATCGGCAGGCCCAGCCCGGTTCCGCCGGTCTCGCGGTTGCGGCTATCTTCCACACGGTAGAACGGCTCGAAAATCCGCTCGAGCTCGTCGGGCGGCAGGCCAGGGCCGTTATCCTCGATCACGACGGTGGCCATCCCATCGCTGACGCTCAGCGTCATCCGCGCCGCATCGCCGTATTTCACCGCGTTGCCGACCAAATTCGCAAAGCTTCGTTTCAGCGCCAGAATGCGGCCAGTAACGGTCAAATGCGCGGGGCCGGTGAATGACAGGGCATCGGCCGAATCCGGCCGGGCATCGGCGCAATCGTCCAGCACCGTGCGCAGCAGCGCCACCAGATCGAAGGCCACCGCGGGCTCGGTATCGGCGGTGTCGCGGCCGAACACCAGGGTAGCAGAGACCATGGCATCCAGCTCATCCAGATCGGCCATGAATTTTTGCCGCTGTTCGTCGTCATCGATGAATTCGGCGCGCAATTTCAGCCGGGTGATCGGGGTGCGCAGATCGTGGCCGATCGCGGTCAGCAGAAATGTGCGGTCTTGCACGAAGCGCCTGATACGGGCGGCCATGGTGTTGAACGCCACCGCGGCGCGGATCACCTCATCCGG
>Ga0116227_10008685_pt1 | contig 18955 bp, 16 predicted proteins | sample S1TSphgellanicum_FD_89693 | JGI IMG/M metagenome (GOLD analysis project Ga0116227, IMG submission 89693) | Host-associated microbial communities from peat moss isolated from Minnesota, USA - S1T2_Fb - Sphagnum magellanicum MG | ecosystem: Host-associated > Plants > Peat moss > Unclassified... | reverse complement strand
TTTTCATATCTAGTCTGTAGCCAAATCTGGCTAAATCATCTTTATGGATGATCACCACTTCAGCTGCATCACAAAATTGAAAAAAATAAAAATAAAAATCAACCTTGCAGGCTGTGAAGGTCCAGCTTCCCTCTAGACTAGGTACTACCTAGGTAAGAGAACAGGCTCAAGAACAGGTAACACACCTCATCCTAATCCCTTCATTTAGGGAACCCAACTAACCCTAAAGATCTTGTAAACACACAATATGTGCAAAGCTCTCAAAAAGATTGCATACAATCACATGGTTCAACCAAGGGGTGTGTCACACTCTGGCCATGCCATTTACAATTAAAACATATCTTAAGGCCAAAGAAGAATTAACTCAAAAAATATTTCACCATGCAAAAATATAATCTTCAAAAAATCCTCCCAAAAAAAAACCAAAATCCTTCAAGATATTATTATAACTCTATAACTAATCTCAAGTTTCAACACAAGCCAAAATATCATCTTTCAAAAATCCCCATATCAAAATAGACCTATTACCAAGGGGCTTATCAAAATCCCTTAAGCTACTATCATGTATATATGATATTAATTCACTCAGTCTGTCTGTGATGGTAGGCCAGCATGGGCAGGCTGGGCATGGGAGAGGTTTAGGTTCATCCACAACAAGTTCAAGCATCCAATGGATGGATGATGCGCCGGTGGGTGCTGAATTACTCTGACCCAGTGTGATCCGATGGAAACCGGTGTTTAGCAGCAATTGGAAAAATATAAAAGACCGCTGGGGGAGGGGGGACCAACGGTTGTTTGAAAACAAAAGTTTTTAAAAAAAACCAAAATCATCAACCAGACATTGTTGAAATAACACACCTGTGCATTATGCACGGGATTCACACTAGTACTCTATAATGAATCTAAACACTATATCCTTGCCTTGGTAGGCAAGGCCAATAAAAAGAAAAAGATTGGTTGTTAATTAACACTTACATCACCAAATGTCAACTCATATTGGCAGGGCTGAAAATCCAGATTTGATTTCCATATCATCAAGACCACCTGCACAAATTATTCTAGTGTAATGGGAGAGCACAATTATTTTCTTCCACCGTTCACAATGCATTTTCAAAAAATGGAATGGAATGGAATACCAGAAGTGGTAGCCAAAAGCTTCACAATTTTTCTTCATTTTTTGGCCTCCTTTTTTGTCCGTATGATACCCGTCAGGTACCCACCAAGTATCACGGAATTTTTTTTAACAAGAAAAAAAATAGTGCATGTCTTTACACTTGGGGCATTACCCTACACAACACAATAAAAGATTAGTTTGGAGGACTGCATATTTTAAAAAGACCCCTCAAATGATCTAATTTCAGCACCAAGGAACCTTAGAAGGTGATAGCAATTGCCATATGGTAATAAATGCACGAGAAATAAATACATTGTGTATAAAATTGGCATAAGGAGAAGGATTACATAAACATATGTGTGTAGCCAAAAATATAGAAAGATTATTTTAAGATTTTTATTTCATATTCTGGTTTATAGTCAGTCATATTTGGCTAAATCTTCCTAAGGATGATCATCACTTTGAAAAAAAAAAAAAAATTCCTAAATAAAAAACACTGCTAAGAGATCTCACCAATTTTTATTTATTATTTAATTATAATTATAATTATAATTATTTTTTCATTTTTGTGGTTTAGAAAGTTTGGTGATTTTTCCAAAATTTCTAGCTTCTTTTTTTCTTTGTAAAACTTAAGTTTTTGTTTAATTTCCAAAATTTTCCCATTTTTTTTGTGAATTGACCGGCTACCCAGAGGGTGATGCCCGTCTCTGTGATATACATAACCTTGTTCCCTATTGATACCCGACGCTGATGATTCAGCTAAGTCCCATGCATTTCCGTAAGCGCACTTCTTTCTCGTCTGCTGCTCGTCTTCTTCGCGTGCGCTCTTCTCTTTCGTCGTTGCGTTTTCTTCTTCCTCCGCATCGCCTGCCTAGTCAGAAAGCCGATTACAACTTTCCCGCTGAAGACTCCTCGTCGCATTCGTTGCTGAGTCTCTGCTGTTGTTGTTGTTGTTGTTGTTCTTCTTCTTCTCGTTGGTGGATCGGTTATGCTGTCGTTTTGCGGCTCTTTTATTTACATAGACAGCTTTGTTTGGATCTCCTAGAAGGCTCTGTAGTCGTATTACTTGAATACGCTTTGGAGAATGTAGAGCTGTGGACTCTCTCTTGCATGGCTTCACACGAGGACATGAGGTAAGAAGGCAAAAGCTGAGATCCAAGGGAGATTGATGATTTCCTCAGACATTATACAAAGAAACCATTGTTTGCAGCCCTGAGAAGGCTGTAGTCATCCTTCTTGAAGAGACTCTTTGGGGATGCAGCGTTCTGGACTTTCTTGCACATTTTGTCTTCACACGAGAACATGAGATAAGAAAGCAAAAGCTGAGACCCGTGGAGCTTTGATTTTCGCCTCAGATATTACACATAGAAAGCTTTTTTTGCAGTTCTTAAGAGGCTGCTGTAGTCGTCCTGCTGGAAGAGACCCTTTGGAGGATGCAGTGTTATGGACTTTCTTTTGCACGCATGGCTTTACACCAGGACACGAGATTAGACCGCAAAAGCTGAGATCCGAGCGTCGTTTCAGACATCATACACAGAAAGCTTTGTTTGCACGGCTCTTTGAAGGCTGTAGTTGTCCTGCTTGAAGAGACAAGCTTTGGAGAATGCAGAGTTGTTTCTTGCACGCTTGGCTTTACACCAGGAAAATGAGATTAGAAGGCAAAAGCTGAGATCGGATCCGAGTGACGGCGATTTTCGACTCAGACAGTCGGAGGAGATGAGCAGATCATGTTTAGAAATCTGAAATTACAGAGCAGCTAATTGATATGGAGCAAGAATATCTGGTTCAGGGAGCAAAGGTTTGCTGGCATAAGACTGAACTGCGACAAGATACAGAAAATCGAGATGGATATCGAGGTCGGTGCGCTTCAGCACATCACGAGGAATGTGAACGCGGCTCTGCTTCCGCATTTTCTTTTCTCACAACATCCTTGAACTAGTGATGCGTCCAGAAGGAGCAGAAGAAAAGAGACATTGGACGCGCCAGGGCTTGGAAGCTTTCAGATCTTCTCCTCCCATCATCACCCTCGATAGGAGACCGTGAAAAGAGAAGGAAGAAACAGAATCCGCACAAATGGAAGCGAGCTATCCAGCAGTGCATCCAGTGGGAGTGCCTCCTCAATTTAAAGGAGCGGGACCGCCAGCAACGAGAATGAAGGACTTGCCAGGATCTGCGGGCACGTTAGGAGGAATGGTGATGCGATTCGGCCAGTTTGCCTTCGCTTTGACCTCTTTCTGTGTCATGATGACCATCCCGGACTTCTCTTCCGTCACAGCTTTCTGGTACGTCTTCTCCTCGTGTCCTCCCAAAGCTTCTCACTTGAACGCAGATCTTCACGTTTCGTTATGAAATCCACCTCCTGTCAAGCTTCCTCTAGGATGTTCAGACAATGATCATACTGGCTGGACAGAAACTGCTTGTGCAAAGCAGCCTTCAAAGGTACCTATTGCATCTGCATTCATAGAAAGAGAATGCTGAACTCCATCATCGAACTTGGTTTCTGAACTTGTTCTGAACAATGCAAGTCTTGGTTGTTGCTATCTCGTGTGGCTCTTTCTTGTCTCTGCAAAGGATCCTCACGTGAGGAGCTTTGTAATTGTTTCTGTTGGTCATCCCGGGTGTGCATTATCTTTCACAGATCATGAAAACTTGTTCTGGACAATGTACTTCCTTTCTTGCTATCTCGCGTGCACTTTTTTCTTGTCTCTTCACAGGATCCATATGGAGCTTTTGCAATGGTCTCTTTTTGTTTGTCTTGGAAGGAGCTTGGGAGGGTATTTTCTCTTCTTCATATTGTGTTGTTCAGTGTGGGTGAACATTAACTGGAGATATAAGAGGAGACCAAAAGCGAGAGACTCTGTTTCCATAGCTACAACAGAATTAGATAAGCTAGGATACCAACAACTTTGGGCTATTTGTTTGTTGGGTGCAGTTTTCTTGTTGCAGCCATGGTGTTTCAATGCATGTGGAGTCTCTCCATGGGGATTCTGGATGGATATGCAATCCTTTCAGGGCAATGCCTCCACAACTTTCTCTTTGTCAGCCTTTTTGTGGTTGGTGACTGGGTAAGTGAATGCCACACTTCTGAGGGTTGATGCTATGGCACTGATCAATATTTCTGCAGTTCATAGTTTCTAGAAAGTTCTTTTGATTACCCATTTGAGGAGTTGCAATTTTTTCCATGAGCTGTTTTAACTCAGAATCTGTATTCTGAGCAGGTGACTTCAACAATAACATTCTCAGGAGCATGTGCAACAGCAGGAATCACAGTCCTCATAGACAATGATTTAAACCGATGTGGACCAAACCATTGCAGCAGACTTGAAGCTGCAGTGGCCATGGCTTTCTTGAGTTGGATCATGATCTCTTTGTCCTTCTTTTTCTCTTTCTGGCTCCTTTCTAGCAGGTATCATTTCATCTGCAAAAGCCCACTTCAAATCGTCTTGTAAACTGAGAAGACACATACTCCAAGGCAACCCAATTTCTTAATATACAGTCTTGAAAGATCATGGGAAACAACAGTGTACTCCTTCAGGTCTGAACTGGCCCCTATTTCTCCCCAGCCTTCCTAATCATCCTGTTGGAAATATTTTGCAACATGATTTTCTTCTCTTCTCCTTGGTTCTCTTTGTCATGCTCCTCCAAACACTGTGCAGAGTCAATGGATTGAAAGGCTACAACATGTGAAGTCAATTAGTACATTTTTGTCTCATGAAGGCTCCTCCTGTTTTCAAAGTGGAATGTGGGGTCTATATATGCCCACACAAAGGCTGGAGTAACAATTTTATGAGCACAAGTCTCTTTTCAAGACTTCAAAGGTCTTTTGATGTTCCGGTCAACCACGCATATCTGAGGCTTTTCATTCCTCTATAGCATGTCCCTGCCTGATGCTTCCCGATACTTATTGGAACTGGAATCAGTGGGTTGTCATGGGTGGAAAACACCATCCAGTTTCTTCCAAGGAAAGTGTATTGTGGAGGAGACATTGGAGAAGCTTCAGTTTCCAGGTTACTGTACAAAACCCTGTACATTTATTGATTCAGTTGACTGATGAGTCCATTGGGTATATGTCGACCATCATGGGCCTCTATTGCAGCTGTCTCTGTTTTTTGAAAGATCACAGCAGCATCAGCAAGAACAGCCTCATGCAATGTGTTTCTGTTTATCATGCTGACATTGTGGTTCATAATTGCTGCATCATCATCCTCCATGGTGTGACATTCCTGGCGATCCCATAGCTCATATGAGGTTGCATGGTCAATTGTAGGCTGAATTTGTTAGGCTAGGTGATCAGCAGCTGATTATTGCAGATGAAGCAATGGTCTCAGCGTCTTGTATGGTCATGTATGTGGTTGGACTATGCACCATTTCTCCTGTTGTCATCTCTGCTTTGAATTTTGCTTTGGCATTTTGAAACACAGGGAGTATGTGTGACATTTAAAATGCAGAGTATAAAACTAGATTGCCTTTTGCCTTTTCCAAGGAGAAGTGGGGTTGTCTGCAATCTAGATATCAGGTATTAACTCAAATGTACTAATGGTTACAACTTGGGTTGGTATAGTAGACATATAACATGGACTTTTAAAGGGTTTATTTTTTCAATTTTGTGAGATGGGTGGGTTGTCCATCATCCAACCAGCTTACATAAGCAAGGTTATCATATATGGATGCACAAGGTAGATGGGCATTTTTTCAGTTCAGTGTTGAATGCATGTCATGTTGTTCATTTTTGGTTGTGATGACCTCAAATTGGTCATTATAGCATTTAAAGAGACAATGAGTTTATCATCATGATTGGGTCTCCATTATGCTTCAACCCAACAATTTTTTTAATATTCATGAACATAATTGCCATGTAATATAAGGTCTATATTGAACTTGTCTAGCCACAAATAATTAATGATGCTGAAATTGAAAACCTTCAATCTTTAATATACTTGAATAAAGAGGCACATTGATTTCATTTGGGGACACATTTCCAAGTCACATACAAGGAGTGTTTTGAGATGTTTTCATTTTACAGTAGATAGGCCGGTGAGTGAACACTTTAGAACTGAAAGTAGGTCAAATCCTTGCACATTGTTCCTCTGCTTCTGAATCTCAACAAACATTTGTAACCCTTCACCTAGCCCTACCAATGTTGGAAACGTTGCTCAATTTGGTGAAGGAATAGGATATGGAATGTTTTGTGTAAAGGAATTTCAGTGTTCAAAAATGGGTGAATTAAATCAGATTAGGAGTTTTGACCTTAAAATCTATGATCATTGCATCTTTGCCCTTGGAATACAAAGAAGTTTTGTGAAGCCCTACTTGGTGCACCCATCAGGTTTTTAATCACTCAAAACAGACTTTAAAATGAGGAAGATATGGGGCTGGAACTAAAGAAGGATCTAGGGTTACTACTTTTTGATAAAACTTGAAGAAAACTATCATTCAGCCTCTTCTTATGTTTCTGAGTTGCTCCTTTACTTCACACACTAAAAAATCATTTGTAGCCCTCCAGTGACAATGACACAAAAATCACTCAATTTGATGAAGGGTTTAGGAAAATGTTGGAAACTGTTCAGTGATGAGCACATGCTCAGTGATAGGCCGTTCTACCCTATTTGATTTTTGCTTCTTGCAAGACTAGCATAACACTCTGCATTCACCCAGCATAACCTCTCACCCTGCCTTTCCCTTTGCGTGCATCATCTACATAGGACATTGGTTATAAATTTTCATACATGAGGGCTACATGACTTTTCATCCATCAAGAGGAGGGTTGCACAACACTCTCAAACCTCCGAACAGTAGGTCATGTCTCATAACCAGCTTTGACATAATTGGTTACCATAAATACCTTCAGTGCTCCTGCACCTCAGCTACTTCCAGTAATCAACAACCTCTTGCCACTCACCTTGTCCATAACTTGAGGGAGAAAAGCTGTTCATGCTTTCAGAGAGGATGAAACACTGAGATGTACAGGTTCTGCTTGGATTGCAGTTGTCAGTGACATTGTGGTTCTCAGAATTGGCCTGCAAGCATTTCCTACAGAGCCACTGTCATAAAAGTTCAATGAGCACACTTGGATTTGCATGGTAGCAGTGTTGTGCAACACTGGCAAGCAGGAGAGTATGCACATTGCCACAAATCTTCCAAGTACAAGTTGTGGTGGTAGTGGGACATGGAAGCAAGTGTTGAACAGGGAGCAAGTGCCCGGATAATTACAAAGATTTCTTGCTATTGCGGACAAAACAGACCACCAATATGCATAGGCACTCACCTCGAGCTCAAATCACAGCTATGGAACCATTGTCGCACTTCTCATTGTCACTATCACAAGCAACCATATCTAAGATCAGATTCTTGTGTGTCCCAAGCAGTGTCTTCAACAGATCACTCCATGTATCTCTTCGGGCCTTCTGCAATGATGTTTGCTAACAAGATGGACCAGGAGGAGTTAAGAGGGCCATAAATCTCTCACATGCAGCACCACCATCCAATGAAGTTAGGGTTTGCTTGCACTTCAGCACTTGATACACAGCTACCAGAACTTATCCTTGGATTCTAAATGACCCTCTCCTTTCCCCAGAGAAAGCCAGTTCTCTCAGAAAGCTGTCTCAGATAAAGCAGGCACACAAACTGACTTCCTTGTCTGCCGAGGAGTTCCATGACACAGAGGACAGTAACAACAGTGACTAACTTCATGCCAGACCAGCAAGAATCTATACAACCTACAATGGAGCTGCAAACTGACCCAGTGGTATCAATTGTGTGACAGAACGAGAGTTCAGAAATTACCCTTTTGCAAGGACTAGGTCTACATTCTCAAACACACACCATGCTAACAGTTCACATGCCAGATCTCAGAGAATTATTAGGATTACTGAAAAAACTCAGGACTGGATGGAGAAGTTGGGTTGAAGCAAGTACACTAGCTGGGGATGAGGCTTTCCCATATGATGAGTAAGTCTGTATTTTCAATCAAGTCAGAAACAGGAATTTGCTACTCAGAGGTTCAACACACAACAGCCTTCCTCCATGGACTGAGCTAGCATCATCCAGGGAAGTACCAACAATTGCAAAACAGGTTGACAGAGACACAGCCCTGGGTCATGTTCTAGTGCCAGCACCTTCCCCATAACCACCATCTGAATCATGGTTTGCAGCTGCAACCTCCTTCTCCACTCCACTTGTGGTACCTTCATTGGTGAAAAACATTCAGGATCTGTGAAGAAATCTGCATCTGTTGGGTAGCTATCACATCACCCCAGTAACAACTCTCTGAACAGATGTGCTGCTCCAAGGATTTGCTTCAGCACAGACAATCCTTCAGACCTACAACACAGTCTGATAACTGCCTGTGGAAACAGGCTCTATGTTGATCCTATTGAACCCTAGAAAGGAGCTAGGGGGGATTGTCAAAACTTCGAAGGAGCTATTCTCTTCAAGACTCATACATATTGTACCAACAGGATGCATGATATGTGCTTGAAGTTACAATCCTTCTTGGCTCCCACCTGCACATGGATCCTTCATCAAACAGAATGATCCAGAGACACATCCTTCATCAGACACTAACAAGCAAGAATTTTTGAACATATACCACAAAGAACTTGAACAAAAATTCAGGCATACGTACCTGTATCAGGGAGGGCTTATTGAACATACCGTGTTGAATCTGTCAGTAGAAATTTGGTTCTGTATTTCACCACACAAACCTAGAGCAGGATGATTCTTGACTAGGGAAAATATGCATCAAAGGAAACTTCACTCCATCTAATACCTGACTCAGGTGGAGATCTGCAATCTCTTTTTGAATCTCCTGCAGTCACATATCACATTTTCTCTCTAAAAGAGTGGCTGGCTACTATCCAGGCCCCACAGCATGTCTTGCCAGAGATATAATTAATGCAGAAAATCCACTCTATGATAGCAATCAGACATGGCCAATGGTGCTATTTGACAAACTGAATATCCTTACGCCTGACCTAATAAATGGCCAGAAACACCACTCATGCACAACCACAGGCTAAAAGTTCTGGCCTAGATGTAAAATTGTATAATTTAATAGATGGGTGCAAGTGATATGTGCAACAGCCAAAATCTCAAAGATATAATGTGCATGTTATTATATTGCACTTGGTACCATATGGGGAACATATACAGCTTACATGCTTAGTATACAAGTACTTATTGATTAGTTGCTTTGAAGTGAAAACCAATCACACAAGAACTCCAATTGACTAAAGAAGTCACAAGATTATGAGAACTTTGCACAAGATATGGCAAACAAGAATTTGGGTATTATTTGGAAATAAACTACAGCAATCAATAAATCATCAACAGATTCTGGTCCACTGTTTAGCCAGGACAAATCATTTAAGGATACCAGATGACACAAGCCTGGTAGGAGATTGGAGAGATGGAACCCTGGTGTAAAAAGCTGGAACAAGAAATGAAAGCTGTGCTGTTATAGCTCCAAGTCATCTGCTTCTTCAGTGTCATCATCCCACTCAAGAGACATGGAATGGGTAGCTGATAGGAGCTCAGTCAGGCCTGTCAAATCCTCTAAGTAATTGGGGCGGTTCAACACTTCCAAAACAAACTCCATACCTCTTTCCCTGAACTCCATCACAACCTGCTCAATGCACGCAAAACTTGTTAGTACACCTGTCCTCTCTTTTAAGAAACAAAGATAATCTCTAGTTCTCACCCAATGAATCAACTCAAACTTGCATGTATGAGAATGCTACCTTCAAATGAATTTCATCTGGATCAAGCTGTAAGTTATTTGGATTCTTTTCCAATCCCAAGGATCAACCTTAGCAGAGAAATATTTGAGTTCTTACAATCGAAGAGCAAGCAGTGCACTTATTGAAGGCATGGCCCATCACAACAAGTTGTGCAAAGTGTGCAACAAAACCCCTCACTTGATGGGGCAATATGCCGAGGGGATGCTCCGTATTCTCCAATACCGATGCCTCTTTATCAGCAGGAGCTAACAATCTGTAAAGACACACACAAAACATGGAGCAATCCATTTTGCAGCCAGCAATACAAGCTTCTCACTGATGGAAACAACTCTCACAGAAGGGAATGAGAACAATAACACATCTCAACTGGCAGGAGAAAGCAGATTATGTAATGAGTCCAGAAGGGTATTGGAAATCAGAATCCTACCCCTGTGGATGATGCAGGAGGGCCACTGCAAGCTCAACTGCAAGAGCAGCTGCAATTGGAGCCAAACCAGGCCGTGTGACAGTGCACTGCTGATCCAAGGTTCTGTTTGCTGTTGACTGCCATCCAAGCAAGTATCACAATTCCATTCACATGTTTGTCAGCATCAGCTCACCAGTGAAAATAGTTCACAATGAAGAGCTTCAGCAACTATGCCAAACCCATTACAGACCCAGTTAGGGGCAAAAAGCTGAGTGTTTTAAGTGACAAGGTAATTTGCTCTCATGTAGGCTCACTGCAAATATTCTAATCACTCAACAACAATCAATATGCTGTTGAGAGCCAATGGACAGAAGATGGCAGAAAGACACATACATCTAGGGGAGCCACCACATCATTGCAGAAGTAGCAGCCCAATCTTGGGCTTTCTGCACTGGCACTGCTCCCAGGGGTTACATGTGGCCCAGCGCCATGCCGCATCACCAAATATGTGTCAAACCCTAACGCTGCATTTATTGCAATCTGCAAACTTGTTTGTGTCAGTGGTACAAAATGCTGGATTTGAAACCCATCTGCAGCAGATACAGTAATATCTTTCATAAGAATAGAGAATCTCCATTCTCATGATGAAGAAAAAACAACAAGGTTAACACTTCCTCAGGAAGCTAAAGAAAGAACCAAACAAGGAAAGGCAGGAGAAACAAAAAACAAAAAACACACACCAGTATGAACAAAAGTGCCAGTCTCACATCTGTTCAGGGACCGTCAATAGTATGTATGATAGTGACTTAACTACCACAACTTCCCCACTGACTTCATCAGCTTCCTACAGTGGGTAAAGGCTGGTGACAAAGCATCAACCTGCAAACTGAGTTTCTGCTGCAATTCCAGAAGCAACGGGAAGACTCAGCCATACGATTGGCTAGCAACAGACTGGACAAGAAAAACAGACTGACAGAAACGGAAAGAAAAACTAAAGGAAAGGAGAACAGGGAAAGACTTTGAACAAGTCGGCTTACAAGAAGCTCCCCACTTACAAAACCCAAAGCAGAATCATTTTGAAAATGCCAAAAGTGGAAATTCCAAAAAGGAATTTTTCTTTAATAAGCAACCCTCTAGTTCTCTTTAGAAGAATTTTTAAAGGGTAGCCTTTTACCTTCAGAAAGACAACAAGACTGACCATCTGAAAGACAAAAAGCTTCTTAAAACTACAAAGCCTCAAGAATCTGTAAAATTGACTATTGGTAACCCAAAGCTTTGCAGTCATTGAGATAATGGAATCAACGTGAGGCATTCTAATCATTTCTATACCTGCATACTCTGGTTGAGAGTGTTTGTCAAAAATGTCACAGGATAAACCTTGAGGACTTTGTCTCACAGTTAGATGCAAGAATTTACAAGAGAAGTCTTTAGACATACAATTCAACTCACAAGATGTTTCTGGGTATATGCCGCTACCAAAAGAGCCTTGGTTAAGGTACATGAAATTCTCAAAGTCTGGAAAATCAGGAACAAAAAGATTATCCACAAATCTACAAACCAGGGACAATCTATGGACAACAGGGCATGTGTTACTCTTCAAGAGATGCTTAATGAAATCAAACTCATAGGTAAAGAGATATAAATTTGCCAAATAGACCGCACAATTAGCAACCATGGGGATACCAATGCATTGTTTATAAATATAATGATCAAAACAAAGAAACAAATTGTCTAACAAGAAATCCAGCCAAGAGATCAAATCTGAAGCTTCTGCAACCACAACTTTAAAGCTATGAAGATTTTCAAACACATTGATCTCTGCTTTATTTTTCAGCCACAAAAAACCTAAAGTTCAAAGCTGTTTTTTGAACCAAACTTAAAACGATGAAGCTTCAGCATCTGATTAAAAACTCTATTTATCAGAACTCTCATACGAGCTTTTAGATCCATTAGGTCAATTTTAGTGTATAGAGTTGAGAAATCGAAAGACTGCAACAGAAGTGGGGAAGCTTTATCAACTTCAGATCTCGAAAGATTAAGTTTATTTATTATCTCCACCCCTCCTGCGGAGTCATTGAGAATCCAACTAACACAAGGAACATCTGCCTTTTTTAAGTTTAGACACCCAAAGGTCATTAACTGCAGGAAACATAGCTTTGAAGACAGAACTCAGCCATTTAGAAACTTAAGTATGAGAAGTAAAGCTGGCTGCACAAATGATTCTAGTTTTAATTGGGTTTTTATGAAACTTCCAGACAGCACAAAGAAACAGGAGACCAGGGCCAGACTTAACACCATTAAATTATGAGCCTTATTAAAAGAGAGATGAAATTTCAGGATATCAGATTGGGCAAGATTGGAGACCACATATGTACCAACAGGCGAATCAAGCTCAGAGAAAACAGAAGAAACATAGAACTTTTACAAACAAACACAAAATTATTGCTACATTTATCCATATAGGTAATAACCAAGGACCGTTGGAGACTCTTTAGGTGATCCAGATCTGCTAAAGGAACAGACAAAGAAGAATCAGAAGGGGTTTGAACCATGGAGGAAGCGCAAGTAAATGCTGCAGATACAGTAAATGTACAAGAACCAATTCTCTACTTTATGCAACAGAGTTTTATGTTACCTTATTTGCATTAGCACATAGAAGTGTAGGCAACCACCGGCTTTCACGGGTATCAGTAAGAAGGAACACAACATCATGCTCATCAATCATCTCCTTCAATCTCCTACAATCTTCCAGCACCCCAGCAACTTCATCTTTTCCAACGGCATGACCTGGCATCGGAATTGCCATTTGCACACCAACCGCATTCTAAACCACATGCAACATTTAGGTTAAAACCTCCATATAGCCAGGTCACTTCTATGAAATTGCAGAGGAAACTACACAACAACACTTCAAGGTAATACAACAAGGTTGCTGAGGAACCTCCACACACCCAAGACAGAACAAAGCACAAAAGTGCAAAGGGATGTTCCAATAAAACATAGTAGAGCATTTGTGTGACAATCATAAATCTTGGAGTAAGGAGAGTTATCAATCTCTGTTTGACAGAACAGAAACATGATACAAAAGACAACATAACAGTACAGACACAGAACTTTGGAACCACTTACAACCCAACAGAAGAGACAGGAAGAAACACAGTGAGGGAGAGACACTTGAGACAGCATTTTGTAAGAATTTGCTTGAAGTAGGCTTTTGACCTAAAACCCTATGCCATGGACAAAGGAAGTGGAATTTGAAAGAAAACAGAGTGGGAGCGTGTGAAGTGGGTGGAAACACAATCAAGAATGAAAGACTAAGACATAAAACTAACAGAACTCAGCATACGAAACACCAGAGGACTAGGGTACCCTGTGAAATACATAAGGAAGACAACTGAAGGAGATTTAAGAAACAAATGCAGGAGAAAGCCATGTGTCCACCCAGAAAGGAGAACAAAGACAACAGCAAAAACTAAGAAAGCATGAAGAGCTTGAGTTGACATGTGCTCTATGTCGCACAGGTGATTGCATTTGCCTGGTGTGTTCAGAACCTGATACTATGAGTCAGTGAATGCTTATGGAAGGTGTCATGGCAAAAGGCACATCAACCAAAGCCAAATAAAAATTGATCTAAGTAATAATGTTGTCTGTATGGTCAAACTAGAACCTGTAAGTGACACTGGGACTAAAGAGAGTATGTGCAACTACCACACCAGGGAAGATCCTCTTCAGATTCTCAGCTGCTGCATCGGCCTTCAGCTTCCCACCATTTAAGCTATCCTCATGCGTGAAAAGAGACTGGCGAAGCGGGTTAGACATGGCTACTCGACCATAGTCTATGAGTGTGATATGCCGCACTCCCCATGCCTGTTTCAGAATTCATTGACAATGAGATAGAGATGAGAGGCAACTGCGGTGTCCCAACATCTCATGTCAACAAAAACCTTCTCCATGAAGCAAGTACTTCACACAGTGACTAGAAAGAGGGCTGCCTAGCTTTTACAGAATTGTTCTCCCTGAATTGCATACAGCACTCATACAACAGTCATGATCCGGCAGAACTGTACTAACCATGAGACCACGTGCCACTTGACAGCCCAGAGTGCCTGCACCCAGAAGCAAGCACTTTGTTGCCGCCAGGCGCACCAAATCAAGGGATGGCAGCAATCGCCACCTCATCAGTTTTAGATTCAGATCTGCTGCTGATTCTGCCAACCTGCCACATCCCCAACTACAACAGTTATAAAACTATAATTTGAGAGGCAGCCATTGGCTTTTTCTGCTACCCTGAAAAGTTAAGTTTGCCAAAGAATGCACAAAATGTTACACTTATCTCTCACTAAATATGGGAAACTAAAATCAAACTCTGAATTCTTTCTTAAGAACATAAAGCCCTGCACCAGATAGAAAGAATTGGGTGACTTTAATTTGGCTCAGAGTGCAAACAGAAAACATGCCTAATGGGGTCCATGGAGGATGCAAGGTGGACAATTCGAGGTCCATGGCGACCTCGCAAGTTGCGTTCCCACCCTACAGCTGCTGGTACATCCTTCACCTCTTTCCACTCTGCATGTACTTCACATTGGTTATGGAAAGTAGTCATAAAGATAGACAAATAAGAAGCAGAGCATTCTACCATGAAGCATCTAATAGTTTGAACAGTGATCAAAGTTACAAAGGTAGGTTAAATGACAGAATGCTTCATCACAGTACAGCAGACCTGGAAGGGAAGGCAAAGCCACATCGAAAACTGGACAATGTTCAAGATCCACTTGACCCCTCCTTTCTCTGTAGCAAAGAACTTGCACACGTGTGACATCCCAGCGAACACTTGCCAGTGCAAGCAGGTTACGCAGAGGCCACCCTGGATTCGTTGCCAAATGGCAAGGGTCATAGAATGCCAGCACCACCTGCCATGTTACCACATGACTGATACACATGATGGTCTAAATCTGCATGCATTTGTCTAGAACATCAATATTCACTTGTATATTTCCTGAGACTTACAACCAGGGCATGCAACACCTTGAGGAAGTGACGGTTATTCAGAGTCCATAAAGAAGCTGGCTACTAAAGAGGATGTGGAGGCTACGGGGATCTACAAAGTCTGACCTTCCCACCATCTTGTTGAACAATTGCCCAGTCTTTCAAAGGCCGAGCCCTCACATCACTATTCAGTGTTATATGCAGCAGAAATGCAGTTGAGCCTGCAATCCACACATCCTGGTGTCAAGCACTCTCATTTTTACCACCTAATCATTCACAAGAACACAAAATCACAAAGGGAGACAGATCAGTTATCAGACCTACTGCAAGTGTAGACATATATCAGTATCCTGCACATTTTATATGCTTATGATCAGTGGATGGCATAATGAGTCAACAAACTGAGGAATTCCAGACAAAACTTTCATGGTAGCAACTTGGCCCTAAGATTTGCAAAGAGATGTGGGGTTTACTTGCCCCTGATGGCAATGCTCGCCACTCGGTGCATGCTGCCAATATCCCTGCAGCCTGACAAACCAAGAAATCAATGTCTGCTTGACAATGTCTACGCAGGTATGGCACATGTACGACCCATCATCCCTCAAAGCCTGGATGCAGTTGAGCTGATTGGTGTGCTGACATACAAGCTTGGATTGCTTAAGTAAAGGTACTCTCCAGATAATTCACCTCTTCTTTGTTGAAAACTTCAGAGGCTGGCTGGCTTGAAGCAGTTGTGGCAGGTGGAGTCATCACCAGCCCAGGGAACGCAAACCAGTAAGTGAAAGTCCACTTCTTCAAGTCAGCATATGAGATCACAAGAAACCTGTTTAAGAGGTCTGTATTCTCTTCAGCTCTTCCTGAACAGATATCATCCCAAATCTGTAAAGAAGAAAAAAAAATTGAATTATGTCAAACAGCTGAAGTCCAGACGATATACAATGGCCATAGATGTGAGAGTGCTAAGAAGTGTATACCCTCAAACAAAAAGAATACAAGAAACTCAAGGGAATAAACCTGTTGGGTTGCTTCTGACATCAATTGCTGTCTGTCCAGGGCCTGGAAGCTCTCAAGTGTGTTTGTGTTGTAGAGGATTCCTGGCACTGGAAGGCGGTTTCGATTACTGTGAACCTCAACAGCAGTGTCGTTCATGTCAGTTGTGTCAGGAGGAAGTGATTCCAGCAAAAGCTGTAAGTGAGATGGAACCTGTGGATGGCTACATGGTGCAAAGAAACCTGCAATCACCCCCACCCTAACACATCAAACTAGCCATTTCTCTTCACTGAAGTTGTACACCTCACTCTCATACCTGCAATCTAGTCTGTTTAAGCAGACCACCATGACATTTTTCAATGGAGGGACTTATGGATCAAGTAAGAACAGGTAGCATATGAGCTTGAACAAAAAAGCTCTTGAACTTTGTATTTCCACACTGATATCTGCAAAACCTCAGCACCCCTTTCTGGGCTAGCAGGCAAGATTCAGAGCGCACTAAGGCAAATATTTTCAATCCATCCTTACCAAAGAACCAAAGATATAGACTTGCGCAGTGTCAAGCAATCACTTACACTACCCAAACACCAGATTGCTCTTTCCAGCTAAAATGGAAAATGACAACCAGATTCCTTTGCATATCCAAAATAAACACAAGAAAGTATGAACCCAAGCACACACTTGAGATACCTTTTCAAGAGCATACTTTTATCAGCCGCAACTAAAACCAAGATGGGGTTTAGCTGGATGCATGTGCAGCCGTTGCATAAGTCAATTAAATGTTCAAGTTCGATGGACATAGTCACAAGTTACACAATCAAGCATGTATCAAACAAATCATCATAACAAGTAATTCAGAATGCATGCGACACATAGAGACATAAATGCTTGATTGGAGCTCTTTATAGTTTTAAAACTTCTCCTTGACCTCAACCCACACAACATTTTCCATGTCTGACGTCAGAAATTGAGAGGAAAGAGTGATGCCATCATGATCTGTACCAGAAATTGGAATTGGATGCTCAGCCAAGCGCTGAGTGTTGAGCTTGAAGGAAGCAAGACGGTGCCAAAAACTCTCATCTGCTGCACTCTGCCATGCTGCAAACTGCAGCACTGATGCTTCTGGAGGTGTTGTTGTAATGCCCATCTTTCCAGCTACTTCTCAGAATCCACTGCTTATGAGGAGAGGCGGGACAGTCCACTAACCTTCAAGGCAAACAGCAACATAACAAACAACCCTTTAAAGAGACCTTTCCCAACTCCAAATATGCAAATCCAAAACCTTTTGTCCCTGAGATTTAATGCAAGAAACAAAGGAGGAACAAGCCTAATATATATATGTGTGTGTGTGTGTGTGTATGATTTCTCAGCAGGTATTGATAATCGGATTACATGCAAAGAAGATTTCTAGAATATTGTGTCCGTTCATCAAAGGTTGACAGTAGAGCCTAGTCATGAGACCTATGCTATGCCACTACTTACCTCAGCCTTGTGGTCAAATTCTCATAGATTTGCTCTGCAAATCCTTGCTCACAAGTCAGCAGGCTTGCATTGAGAGCAATCCACTTGAAACTACCAGGTTTTGGTTTGCACCCTCATTTTTTGCCGGACCTACATCAAAACCCATATAAATATCATGTTGGTCAATCCTCCCCGATGGCAAACCCTAACAATCAACTTGAGAAAATCAAAATCTGCAGCGCTAGCTAGACAATGCTTACCTGGGAATCTAATACATATATACACACAAGGAAAGAATTTAAGCATCACCAAGCCCATGTAAACAGCATATTGGTCAACCCTCCCAGCATGGCAAACCCTAACAATCACCTTGAAAAAATCAAAAATCTGTCACGCTAACTAGACGACACTTACTGGGAATCTAATATCTATATACACACACACGCAAGGAAAGAATTCAAGCATGATGAAGGCCATCGCCCATCCCCCCACCCTTACTTACAACCTTCTTCACAGAAATTCCAGCATCAGATTTTTTTCAATCCAAACAGCAAAGAGGGGGGAAAAAAAAAACTCACAGAGCTAACGAAAGGAGACACAGATGCACAAGAGAACCACAAATTCAGTGAGACTCTCTCTGCTGCTCCAGATGCAACAAAAATGTGTGTACAAACAAACAAAACCCAATCCAGTGAGTGAGTAACCCTAATAAAAAGCCCACAAATTTGCTCGTATTCCAAAAACCCAGTTTCTGCTTCTTGTCAAACAAACAAACAGAAAGAAAAACAAGAACATTTGGGTTGAACAAAAGAGGAGTTTGATGCTCTTGCTTTACGTGCTGTTGTTGTTGGGTGGCGCACCTGTTGAGCAAATGGAGAGAGATGGAGTGATGCCTACACAAGGCTGGAACGTCTGCAACCCAAAAAGGGTTAGTAATTTAGGGTTAGGTACCCTAAGCTGAAGAAGTTTTAGCAAATAGCCCTAAAATTAATTCCAATGACACCAATAAAAATAAATAAGTAAAAAATATTTATGTTCCCAACAAGTTCCCTTCAAGTTCCCAATGGGTTCCCAATATGTTCCCTATGTGTTTCCCAAGGGTGTTCTTTGCAGAGGATATTAGTCCAGGCCAAAAATGGTGACAAACTCTTTTGGGAAGAGAAATTTCATGCAGCCAATGGGAAGGCCCAAGCATGCACTCAAAAAGGTGCCTTGCTTTTTTTCCTTTTGACTTTTGCGAAGGGAGGGGAGGGGAGGGGA
>Ga0116227_10008684_pt1 | contig 18959 bp, 14 predicted proteins | sample S1TSphgellanicum_FD_89693 | JGI IMG/M metagenome (GOLD analysis project Ga0116227, IMG submission 89693) | Host-associated microbial communities from peat moss isolated from Minnesota, USA - S1T2_Fb - Sphagnum magellanicum MG | ecosystem: Host-associated > Plants > Peat moss > Unclassified... | reverse complement strand
CAATTTTTAAAAAAAAATATGTATGAAAAAGACCAAAGCCAAAAGTGAGGAAAAAGGAGTGGACAACAACAATGAGGAAGGGGACAAAGAATTGTGAAAAAAGGAGAAGAAAAAAAAAAAAAAAAAAAAAACGTTTAAACATCCCTTCTTGCATGATACTTTTATTTTTAGTGTCATCCTTAACAATGCACAATCAAGTTACCATCAAATAAATAACTTATGAATAAGGCAAGTTAAAAGTGTGACAAGTGCAAACCATGTTAAATTTACCCATGAAATTATGGAAAGTCACCGACATGTGGGACCCCAACCTTGATGATAACATTATAAACACTAAAAAGGATTCACTATAAATGAATTATTAGAATCAATTTGATGAATAGATAACTAAAATTTGCAAACCAACCAATCCAAATAAATAATTAAAAAGTGAATTAAGACACTTTTTTTTTGGGAATACTTAGGTTTCTATGGAAATTTTGGTAATGTAGATAACCTCACCCCCTTTTGACTTCAATTTTGATTGATACATGTTAAAAAATGTAACACATTAAAAAATGTTATTAATGTTCCTTCCTTTGGAGATTCCAAAAATTGAACAAGTTTAATAAATGTCACTACCCCTCCCTCCCTTAGAGATTCCAAAAAATGAACAAATTTAATAAATGTCATTACATGTCCTTCCTTTGAAAATTCCAATAACCTTGTTAAGCTTGTTGGAAATGAAATAACTAATTCTTATCAATGTGGTTACTTGGTATATAGCCAACAAATGAGGGCAATAATTGATTATTGAATAACTAGTTATTGGGAGTCCAAAAAAAAACCATGACACCCACTACATTGTGAAATTTGTTGAGTTAAAGGTTTTGGACATAGATTGTAGTACATTAGGCCTTGCTCTTCATGCTAATTTTTTCACATCTTTGAAAAACCTACTTGAATAAGTTAGGTTTAATTTTCCTTTCTTTTCTAGTCTTTTGGCATCATTATGTTTTGACTTGAAATATAATGAAAATGAACATATTTGTAAACAAGATGATTGATGGTGCAAGGATCAATGGAAACACTTTTCATTTGTTGTCACTAATTTTTGGAATTGAAAGGATGTGGGAAGGATGTGGGTGGTTGCGAGGTAGGGTGGCTCATTTTTAGTGGATACACTGCTCCTTAAAAATCCATATGATAGTGTTAACATGATAGTTTATTACATGACATCATTGGTTAAATGGAGAATTACATGGTGGTTAATGAACTAAAATGATTTAAAAAATCCATATGAAGAAAAGTCATAATTTATTTTTTCATCATACATGTTAAGAATTTGTTTTTGAAATCATTAAAAACTTATAATGGATGTATGAAAATATGGCCCATTTGAGGCCATTCAAAAGCTCATAACCTTTTAAATTAATTTTTTTTCAAGCAATTGTTTTGCAATGTTCGTATTGCTTTAATATATCATATATTGAATCCTTGCAAGATATTTCAAATAAAAACAATATGTAAAAATGCATGTATAGAGAGGTGAAAATAAAAAATCAGTCCATATTTTTCAAAAGTTCATTTTTATGTATTTGATACATATATGTTATAATTTATGTGTGTGTGTGTGTGTTTTAAAAAAAAATTCAAGTTGAAAATCTAAATCTAATCACGAATTTTGCATATTGTTAACCTTATGACATGTTGATTTAACACTTTACAAAAAATTGCATTATGATGCAAAAAGTGAGCCACCATACCTTACAACCACCCATGTGCATACTAAGAGAGGAAGGATTCATTTATGTAATCCTTTATAAAAACTTCTACATTAAATTTGGATAGTTTAATGTTGAATACAACAAGTTATTTATGTTGGGTGGTTACATAAAACATTGAACATGTGGTGCAACAATAATTTGGAACATCAATGGGGAGTTCACAAATGGTGAAATGTCGGTCTTGTACTTGATTTTGTGGAACATGAATTGAATATATATATTTAGTAAAATAGTAAAAAGAGGATCAAAATTGGATTTTTATAAATTCAAACACTAAGTACATGGGTACTTGATAAAATAAAAAAATGTTGATGACAAGATTGCATACATGCATCATTGTTTCTAATTTGTAGTTTATTAAGGTTATATGATGTTTCTATCAAACTTTGTTGGACGGATTGACTAGTTAGGGTGCCATTAAGATTTGCAATGCTTTTTATTTTGGTTAATTTGGTTGAAGACATTTGCTACATTGGGCACGTATTGCATTGGGATGCAACATAATTTTTTTGGTTAAACCATTTGAACAATTGTTGAAAAATATTTTTAATTAAGGGGAAAAATATTCATTAATGCATGTGTGGCATTCAATTCATGTGCACAGTGGTGTTAATGGATGGTAAACTCATCTTCTTCAATGTATCATTTAATTATTGTTATGTTTTACCATTTAATTACCATAATGTGTTTTTTCTTCAATCCATGTTGTGATGGCATTGATCATCATAAGGGAAAGTATCAACCATATAAAAAGGTTGTGCATACATACAAACCACCAAATCCAAATGTTCATAGAGACGATTTAAAGTCTTGTTTTCATAAATGTCAATGTTGGAAAAGTCCTTTCATCCTTCACAGAACCAACGAATCACAACCAATTTTTCGCCTTCATGAACTCATTAAAACGGGCACATAATAATGCATTAGAAGAAAGATTTTTCCAAAGCCTAAACAAAGGATTCAAATCCAAAGGTTGGTCCATACTAGCCCATTGTGCATTAGATTTCATTGTGATCTTAAAAAAAAAACATTGTAGGTCGAAAATGTCCACATCAAGAATTGCAAGATCCATGTTTGGTTTGATCCAAGCTTCCAAGGTTGACAATAAAACCCTTTTAATAGAGCCAAATGGATAAAGAAGGTTTCACATGAGGATTTCAACAAATATTGTGGATAAACTAACCTTAAAGCATCCATAACTTCTTGTGCAAGAAATATTTTTTCAAGCTCATCATTGAACTTAGCTACAAGTTTAAAACACTACTTTTAAGCATCATTGACAATTTGCTAAAGGAAAACACGATTCACAAAATATAGAAAAATGTTTAAAGGTAGTAGTTGTGCATCATAATGGGAATTTTGCATAAGCTTAAGTTTTCCATAGATGTGTTTAGATCAGGTGTGCATTCATGCACCACCACATTTAATGTCCCATTCAACAAATTATGGTATTTAGTGAACACATCACTTGTATAAGCAAGTTGGGGACCATTGTACCAAGAGTACAAATCTACTTGGGCACAACTTTATAGCAAAAATGATATCACAAACAAAACATTCTTGGGATTGGAAGAATTTAATCAACTCATTCAACCCTTCAAGCATTGGCATGAAACAAAACAACCCCAAGATTACCTCCAACACACAAAGAAGTTGAAGGTTATAGGTAGCTTGGGAGATTGTGGTAGAATTTTAATGCATTTTCAAAACCAAGGCTTTGTATTAAGATAAAACTCTATTTGTTGGGAATAACATAGAAATCCACCAAGTTTTGATGTTCCAAATAATGCATTGACCTCATGTTTAATTTTCACAATGTTGGCTAGTTTAGCAAACTCTTTGGTTTTCTTTGGACTATGAAAATAAGCATAAAAAATTTGGGACACATTTGCAATCTTCCCTACAATGGCCAACTTTGAAAATGTTTGCATCACCAAATTTGTGTAGTGGTTCATGCAATGTACATTAATGTGAATGGAACATTATGGTCGTTCAATTAAATTGTCACCTTAGTTCTAACACATTGACCCCATTAGCTCCAAATGTAATAAACTTTGAAACCATTATTTCTTGAATCAAACCACCATATGAAACCATAAGATCCAGTATAATTCTCTTCAAATGGTTTGAAGTGATTGCATCAACAATATGTTGTAGAAATAAAGGAGTTATTTGCTAATTTTGGGTGAAAGCACATTAAGGCCCCCAAAAAATGTAGTCACAAGTATAATCATTCTACAGTTAATTTTTTTGGTAACATATGAACATCACATCTTGGATTTTTTTTCTTTGTTATGAACCACAAACATGATGCCCTATGATTGTTGAAAAAATGTAAATTACATTCTCTCTATACATTGATTTTATCCAATCCTTTTCATCTAACTATTATATCAAAATTAATTTTTTATTCAAAGTGAACTTTGAGTTTCAAAATGTTGTTATGAAAATTCTAAAGTTTTCTCTTGTACTTAGGATAGCCAAAGGATGTCATCAAGATTTTAGCTTATTGCATAATATGATACTCATTAAATGCATCACCTTTTTGGTGAAAAATGGCTTGCCTATAATGTGCTTTCACCCTTTCCCACCACATATGCATGGATGGAAACCCAAGACTATTGATCCATGGTTGTAACTTCATCACATGAAAGGGAGATAAATTTAATAGCTTGAACCAAATCTTTGATTTTTTTCACCACCAATTCATGCATACAAGTTGCCACACACCCCCCTCCAAATTGTATTGAACCAATACAATTTTGGAAAATCTTGGACTTTGAGAAAGTACAACAACTTGCTCAATGTTAATCATAGGTTTTCCATTAAATATTAATGAAAACAAATAGCAAAATGGACTGATTTTTTCTTCCTTTATGTAATAACATTATGAAAAACTTGATTGGCTATGGTATCCTTATTAACATTTGCATAGAGATGTTCATCTTTTGCATGGACAAAATCTTTGTTCATATAAAATTTCCTAGTTTTACAAACATTTGGGATTACAATTAAAGCCTTTCTCTTACATCGTGTTTCCAACGGTTGTTCAACTTAGGGGTGAAAAGTTTTTCCTTCACCTTTATTTTGGAATAGACATTGCATTTGATTTTATACACCTTCCCATCTAAACCTAAAATTGAATCAACCCATGGGAGTTTAATTTGCATTCCAAATGTCTTGAAAAACATTTTTTGTTTCATATTCCTTTTGTTCCAAGTTGTTTTCTTCAATATAAATCCATAGGTTTACTTTAGAAAGAAGATCAAAAGGATAGAGGGGATTTAGGTTTTCATGGCTAGATGATGTTACATTGGTAAGAACAAATTAATTTGTAGGAAAAATAAATGATGTGGGGAAGAACCAAATGAAGTGCCATTTTTAAATAAAAGTTTATAACTTCAATAAACCTTGCAAGTTGGGATGGCTATGCAATGAATGCAAACAACAATGCAACCAGTGGCTATGTGGTGAACAATGATGGCAACACAACATTGCAACATATGGCTACATGACAAGTGGTGATAGCATTGTTGCAATACATGGCTACATGATAAATGGTGATGGCAACATTGCAATACATGGATATGCTACAAATATAAATAGCAATGCAATATATGACTACATGAAAAAAAATGGTGTTGTCATGATAGATGGTTACATGACAAATGTAGGCAATGCCACAACAAATGGTTATGTAATGAACTGCAATGGTTACATGATGAACATATCAAATGGCTTTACAACTTGGGAACTTCAAGAAAACATGTTGATGAATGTGAAATGCGAAGCTTCAAGAATGAATGATACTTAAACAATAAACGTCAACAATTAAAAGCTTAAAGGAAGGTGCAAGGAGTGAAAAGCTAAAAAGTACTTTGAAATGCAAGAGATGCTCAACTTTTATGGCCCTTGGGGCTCAAGCCCTAAACCTCCATTGTGATTTGTAAGTTGTAATTTGTAAAAACTTAAATGCACATTACACCCACAAGATCCAAGCCCCAAATCCCATAGTGCATCCATGATACTAATAATTTCCAAATGACACAAAACAACATTGAAACTTGAATACATAATCCAAAAATTGCATAAGAACTTTTGAATAAATGCAAAATTGCAAACAAAACATGGGGATTGGGTATTAGGGTTAGATGTTAAAGATTAAAGATCCAATTTGGATTTTGGAGGATTTAAAACCTGATTGTAATGAGGCTTGACATGTGACCATTTGAAAAATCCCTCCCACCGCTTGCAAGTCACAATTCACCACAAGTTTCAAGAATCAATATTTTCAAAGTTATGGACTTTGGAGTTTGAAGTCTTGGTGTCTCACCTCAATGAATGAATTGCCTTTGATTCTAGTCAATATAGTAGGCCACGTGATGGTTTCAAACCCTACTAGAAACATATGTCTTCACAAAGGCATAAGACCATGTATGGGGGGTTGATGCCTACCTAGTGTTAGAAGGCCAGGGAAGTTGGTGACCTAATGATAGGGAAGCCAATGACCATAGCCATGGTGAACATGTGGTTATTGCTTAACTTTGGACAAGGTTGAGGTGACTAAGGTGAGTTGGGTTTTGAGGTAAATTAAAAAACCTTTATTACAAGCTTATTGTTTGTCAATACTTGCTTCACATGGATATGGATATCACCTAATGGATTTGAAGGTTGGGATTCATTGGGTGATGGAAGTCATTTGGACATAAAATATAATGATATCATCTAATTTCATTTTTTTGCTATGGGTTTGTTTCACAAGTGTTTAACATTAATCCAATGTGCACCCAAATGGCTTGAAACCTAAACAAAGAGAGCATGCAAAAAATCATTTCCAAATCATGTCAATTTGGCCTTATAAAATGCATTTAATACTAAGAGTTGTAAAATGTAAAAATTCATTCATTTTGAATTCTTTTAGAAATCACATATAGTTGATTTGAGTCTTAAACAAAAAGACAAGTTATATAGATTGTGAATATGTGATTGATTCATAATATTGTGTTTTAGATAAATAATTTTGTAAAGTTTGTTCAAAACACTATGTTTGATATCAATTTATTATTTTTATTAATTAAAAATTTAACTTTATTTCTTGTAAAATGATAAAAACAACACTTAATTAAACTATATCTTAAATGGGAAAACATTTTACAACTTCAAAAAATCATAATCTTCAAGATTATCATTACACAATGTATTACATAATATTTAATTATCATCTAATTAAAAATTTTAAGGTTTTAAATTAAATAAAAAATTCATGAAAAAAATTATTGATTATGGTTGTGTCTTTGTATGTGCAAAATTTTATAAACAAATCCCCACTTAATCATTTTGTTAAATTATAATGTTATAAACTACTACAAGTTAGAAAAGTACTCCAATTGACATTTGAATTGTTCATATGTTGCACCAATTTCACAACATAATGAAAACTTAAGATGTTATCTACCTTTAATTATAATTTCACAAAATCTTCTCCAAATATCTAAAGACCCACATTAAAAATATTTTACATTTAAAATGGTCAAATTGTGAATGGATGGGTTTTGTGTTCATGGTACCATGGAAACGCAAAGAGATTTTGATTAGCTAGTCCCAATGATTGGCTCATATGGTGATATTTCAATGATCCTGTTTTAAGTTGTTATGTTGTTGTCCAATATTTCATGTAATGGGTGGGGATGGTAAATTACCTCCCACACTATGTTGAATATAGGAGACACAAATAGAGAACCCCCCACATCCACATGGTGGGTGGATTTGCTCTGAAGTCTTAATTGGGTAGGCGATAGAGATATCCGCAAATGCACCCTCTGTTTCACCCCTTATCTCCTCTGCTTTTGCCCCTTATCCCCTCTTTCAGTGGTATCCGCAAAGTAAGGAAATTTTATTAAATCTGGGTATGAAATGATGAAACTCAGCATTTAATCCACAAGGTTCGAGAGTAATTATAGTAGTTGTATAGGTAGGAGCAGTGGAAATATATGTAGCAGCACTGGAGGCGCTCAGGAAAAAGGAAAGATAGGATGAAACTCAGTTTACCACCAAAATTCGTTGAAAACATTTCTGACTTTCCCTTAGCAACAGATGCAGCACTGAATTAAAAAATTAGTTTTTCCAGATATAGAAGTAGCGAAAGCTAGCTAGCTAGCTAGCTCTGACAGTAAGAGGATGTGGAAGGTACTCAGAGACGCAGCCTCCTGTCAGCATTTAGAGGATGAGGATTGTCAACCATCAAGGTAGAGCTAACTTGATGATGCCAGACACAAAAGGATCATGTGGTCAAGCCTACTACATAGAATGAGATCTGTGTTGAGCTTTTGCAGTTGTTGATTCAAGATGATGGTAAAGGGAAGGAAGATGTTTGCCTCAGGCTGTCTCTTAGTAAGCGTGTATATATTTAAAACCATCCCCTTATGCAGATGTCATCATGTGCACCGCACATTCCTTGGATTTTGTTTTTTTCTCCACTTCACACCACAACATGGTGGTGGAGAAGCATCATCATCACCCCAATATGTAAGTGCCCACACACAAGTGTGCACTGTATTTTGCTGTACTCATTATGATCACATTGAAAGACAAAGAGGCAGTAAGCATCAAGACTTTGTTGGGGTCCCAACAAAAGTCCCACAATTTTTTGCTTTTTTGGTTTCATCATCTTTGATGATTTTGTTTCAAGTTATGAGGCAGACCCATTAAGATGGTAAAATGATTCCAACACAACCCATGGGTGATGGTTCATTGGTATAGCCCATTCTGGGACCGTAGGAACCTCAGAAAATGTCCAGGGTTCAAATCCAATGGAGTACAGGTGAAACTCTTGCTTTTTTGGCCCTTTATTGTAACAAGCTTTGGTGTCCTATTCAGGCACTTTAGGGTTTTTCCACTTTTGGTTCTTCCAGTTTCACTTGTAAGTGTGTACATCAAGTGTGAGGGTACACTCTTGAGCAGGGAATTTTTTTGGGGTGAAAATTTTCCAAATGATGATTTTTTTCAGATTGGCCAAAATTTCTGCATTTTTTGACTTTTTAAAGTCACTCAAAAACTTTAGTTTTTTGAAATCACTCAAAACAGACTAAAAATGAGGAAGATATGAGGCTGGAACTAGAGAGGGTCTAGAGCTAATTTTTTCAAGAAAATTGAAGCAAACTATCACCTTATTATCCTTTTCCTCCTGTGTTTTTTGCATTGCTCCTTTACTTCTGACACTCAAAGAACATTTGTAACCCTCCAGTTTACACGGTCCAATGACACAAAAGTCACTCAATTTGGTTAAGGCATTAAGAAAATATTGAAAAATGTTTGATGATAAGTACATGTTTGGTGATAGGTGATTCTACCCTAAATCACACAATTGACTTAAAAAAGAAAAGCCCTGCTATTGTGATAACAAAAGAAAGTGGCCAACACCATAGGCCCTGGTAAAACCAGTTACCACTGAACAGACCAGCAGCTTGTCTTACTCTCTTGGCTTAGCATGTTCCTAGGTGAAACAGGCCAACCAAGGGCCTTGGTCCATAGTTAGTGCCCATTAAAAAAACACTGCCTACAGCATGCAGCTATGTCTCAAACTGTCACCCACAAATTGGTTTCCAGTTCAAGCCAAAATTGTATCCCAAATATGCCAAGTTTCTTCTTCCCTTTGGTCAGAACAGATCAAAAGTCTTTGGGGGCCTCTCTCTAGTTGTTTGCATCGAGATGAGACAAATTTTCTTTCAGGCTTTAATTTTGCATCAGGAAACAGTTTCTCTTCGATCTTCATGCTTCTTTTTGTACTAAGATGAGACAAAAAGGAAAAATTGTGTTTGGGTTTTCTTTTGTACTCAGATCAGACAATATAGTTTTCTTCAGTACTCTTGAGGCTGTCTTTTGTAGAGTCAAGATGGGAGATGATGATAATATACTCTTTCTTCTTCCTACAAGGCCTAACAACGTACTGCTATTTTATTACAAAGCAAAATAAGTATCTCTTTGCACGATTTGCTTCATGCTACTTGTGATGGCTTTAGGTCCTAGGTTTCGGGTTTTTTTTGGTTAGGGCTCTCCTCATTGTGTGTTTTGCACTTTGGGGTGTGATCTTTTGTTTGGACTTTGAGCCTTTCTTTTTTTCTTCTCTTGTTGCCTTGCTGGGTGTTTTTCCTTTATTTATTTATTTATAAAATAAGTATGGGTTTATGAAGCTCTTGCTGTTCTCCTTGCACTCATGAAAATGTGTGTTTGTATATCACATACCCACAAACATTGGCTGACCTGAGTTTCTCTATCACCATTTTTCACCTCAGCTAATATTACCCATTTATAAACCTGGGGTATGTATTCACACCCAGAAACATGGCAAGTTTTGAACATGAGCTCAAGGAAGAAGATGGATCTAGATCATACCCAGCTTTAGGAGCTGAGTTGCTGATGCGCCTCTTCCTGATTGGATATCCATGTCCTAGTCATTAGGACAAATTGGGGTTTTTACACTAGGTTTTTAAATTGAATATTCAGTCATATCAAATACTGGACCACTTTGGTTTTAATGAAAACAAACTAGTCATTTATACCAAAAACATGATGCCCATGCATGCATGGTGGTTTAATAAAATTTAGCCTTTCATGTCTATGTTGATTGAAGAGCTAACTAATGCGGCCTGACTAATTTTTAATTTTTAAAAATAATTTTCTCACATGAGTAATTAAAAAGAATTTCCATTGAATTGTGGATGGGTCATGAAATGGTTAATTGTAATCAATTTTGTAATGTTTGTAATTTCAAACTCAAAGACATTACATTAGTTCAAATCATTTCAAGAAATTCAATGTAATGTCTTTCGCTACAATAGTGTGAAATTGTCAAAACTAATGCGAAGCACAAAATATATGTCAATCATCATGGTAGCATCATGTTGGATGTGTCAATTTGTTAGTCAATCTTGATACATTGATGAATGATCTCACAATAATTTTAATTATTTTTCACTTTGTAAGGTAATTTTCAATTAATTTATTGATTCTCAAGACTAAATTTTGGTTGTCATAGGGGACCAAAACCAATCCACCATATGCACCTTGTTTGGAAGGAAAAAATCTAGAATGTCTAGATGGCAACTAAATTTAGTTGCCATATTTGGATATTGTTATTATTTTGGTTGTCATTTTGATATTTTTTATTTGGGATTAAATTTCAATCACCATTAAGATAATTTGTTTTACCCCTTGCAATTTTTATTTATTTTTTACGTAGGTTAATCCTATACCAACATGAAACCAATGATGCACCCCTAAGTTCATTGTGAGGTATTGGGAGTAAACTTTTTAAATGAACAATAGTAGAAAGAAAAAAGAAAAAAGGAAAACTTGGGGCATGCTTGCTAGCTTCTCAATTGGGAAAAGAATAATGAGATACAAGATGAAACTAGGATGATGTGACAATCAAGGGCACCTTATAAATAAGTCGCATTCACAAGTTAAACAATACAAGTGGTTAGTGCAAATGAAGCTAATTTTAAGTCATGAACTTGCCTTTAACATTACATTCGCAAATAACTAGACTTGGCAAAAGGTTACCACCTTCCTTCCTATAGTATATTGAATGATTGGTGGTAGAAGTTACATTAAAAGGATTAAATTAAAACTCTTGGGGAGTTGCAAAATTATGAGTATTGCAACTTTGCGAGTTCATAACTTTCTCATATGAGCTCCAATTCGGGAGTTTCAAAAGACAATGTTGTAACCCTTGAAAAGATATTTTCAATGTTATATTGCTTGTTCTATTTGGAAGTTAATTGTATATTGTTTCCCAGGTTTTTGTGATTTGAAGTTGAACTTCTAATTTGATTCCTTTCCATTTTTTTGCCATAACTCTTAACTCACATTTGCAAATGGAAAATGCAAATTCAATTTCAATATTTGATTTTAAAGATCTTTCCAACAATATATTGGGATCCAATTTGGACCACATTTACTACTTCAACATTTGTCCCAAAATTGGTTTTACAATTTCATAGGTTTTTAAACTTAATTAATAATTTGATACATTTTGATTGGCAAAATCAACACATTTTATGTTATGGAGATTAATTGTGACATTATTCAAACTATTTTTATGGCAATTGATTTGATTAAAAATGTGAAATTCATTCTACTATCATTTCTTTTATTAGTTAATTTCAATAAAATAATAGGATAAATGTTGACCTATTAATACACATGCAACATCCAAAAATATAATTGTAGTCACAAATGAAATATGGCAATTCATGGTATGACCCATTGTAATCACAATAAATGAACTTTGGAGGCCCCAATTATGTCCAATTTGACTAGATTGAAAATTGGAGTTAATCATAACAAAAACAATGATTTCCATGTTACTCAAAATGAACCAAGTCAATTATTTGTGCACTCATGACCTTGACTTTACAATCAATGTAGTTGTAATGCTAATATCATAAAACTCATGGTTTTGTTATAGTTATTTATATTCACATTGACATGATGATTCCATAACCTTATCACTTTATGGATGAAACCATAACACACTTTATTTATGCATGCAAATAGTTTTTTGAATCTTCACCAATTTGTTATGCTACATAATTAATTATTTTTCACCAATTACCTAATCCCTAATTGATTGTAGGGAATGTTTCACTAACATGACAATGTGCCATTTGATGAAATCTCCCCCAATTATATCACATTTTTTGTCGACATTTTTTTCGTTTTGTAATTTTTTTTTCATGTTCCTACTTGTTCATTCGTTGAACCTCATAATTCATGTTCTTTTGTCTCCTATAACATATAAATTCAATGTTCATGTACAATTTGGTTATGTTTTATATATGGTTTGAGTGCATTGGTTACCATGAATAGTCAATTCACAAGCTTCAACTATTCATATTCTCCTATGTATTCAAGTTAGTTACTTGGTCCATGGTGGGGCTCACTAGTTCATTTATGTTGTCATCACTTAGGTCCTTTCTCTATTATGTTATCAGTTATCACTAGATTTTTTTGGGCAATTTATCATCATTTTTCTACTTTGAAATAAAAGTAGTTACTTATACAAAGGAAAGGGGGGAAAATCCCTTTAAATTACCAAAAAAAATCAAAGGCCACATGTGATGGACTAGAAAATAATTTCCTCGGACCATTGATTTTCCACCCCTAACCTTAAAACCTTGTAGGATCTCACCATGTGGCCACACCCCAAGTTTTCAATCTCACCAAATGACAACATTTAAGCCATCAAGTGAGCCCATGCACAAAAACCTTAAATCACAACTCATCGAATGTTGATGATTGATGTGTGCAAGAGCTCACCACCTTTTAAGCTTGAGCTTGTATCCTCCTACTACCATTTGATGAAACTTTTCTCTTCCTCTCACCAATATGTTGTGTAGTTTCATTGAAGATGTTTCATAATCACTTACTCATGAACATCATTGCATTGTGTTTTTTGAATAGGGTTATGAGGTTCATCATTAACATTTCATAAGAAAATCTTGTTGTTTATCTTGCATGTTAATTTCCTAGTTTCATCAAGTTTCCCTATTGGTAAAAGGGTGTGCCATTGTTGTGTCTATGTTGTTCAACTTCACTTCTAAAAGAAAGCTTGTGATTATCTGTAATTTGGCCTTGATTCTTTCCAATTTTCTTTTGAGTGTTTGCAAGATGTTGTGCTTAAACATGTTAAAGTTATGGTGCTAAAATTAGCCTTTGCTTTGTGCAATTTTTGTTTTTTATGTTGACTTCTCTACAAAACTTTGATGTACCTTCAATTTTGAATCAACTTTTATGCATATGCAAGACAAAGGGTTAAAATGGGCAATGGTGATTATGGGTGATTTGTTGCAAACCTTAAAGGTTTTGATTCTCTATGATGATTGTCTTTAATATAAGTTAATATTGCTCCTCTATCCCTTTGATTTGTGTGGAAATTGTGATTGGCAAATGATTTGAAGAATGAATGTAGGATTGTGTTGAAGAGGTCTATGAAAGAACAAGAAACCATAGGTTGCTCATGAGTTTTATGTGTGATTCATCCATGCGTTAGCCTTTTCCAACCTTCTTCCTTGTTTGTTCTTTGATTTCAAGATTTTTATAAAGATAGTGTGTGATGTAAAATTATTGCAGTATTGAAAGTTGCTTCATTGGTGAGTCATGAATCCTTTTGTTTTTTCAGATTTGTACAATCTCATTCAATGTCAATCTTCTTTCACAATGTTGCCACAACTCGCATATAGTTACAAGTTTATGTACTTTTATTCCAATAAGAACACTTGTTGTTGGTGGGCATTGTCATTTTTTATCCCAATGTTAGATTCTTCATCTTGTGACCCTCTTAGCTTGCATCTTCCCATCCCCTCTTTCCTCCTTTCAATTTTGATCCTTCACTTCTAAACCTAGATCCAAAGCTTTGTCATCTTGTATGGTGTTTTGTGAGCTTTGTAAGGTGATTTGTGAGTTTCTTGGGCTTGTTTTTGCTAAGGGAGAAACTTGATGACCTATGTTTCTATCTTTGTTGAATTCAATGGTTACTTTACAAGCCAAATGCCTTGGTTTCCATTTTGTCAACATGTTTTACCCGCTCTTCACAATCCAATTGTCATGATTTTTCTTTGCATGATTTTTTCAAAATTGTAAACGTATGCTAACTTGGTTTGATTTTTGGTTTTTGAAAATGCCAATTTCATGGGTTGAATTCTCACAAAAGTGTTTGGATTTCCTTGTGAAATTTGACTTTCAGTTGTTTGTTCAACCTTCTCCAAAAAAATTAAGTAACACATGCATACACAAAAATATTGATCACCTTAATCACTACAATTTGACACAAGTAAATGAAAAAAAAATCGGCCTCATCAGCTGAAAAACCCTATATGCAACAACAGAATAGCTTTAAAAAAAACTCTAAATAATTTTCAATGATAACCAGATGTTAGCTTTGCAGCTCTGAATATAGAGGAGAGGCAAGAAATTTCACCCTGAGAATCAATCAATCCTTGGGGCAGCCATGTTGTTGAGATAAACAATGTGACAGTGGGGGACCAGCTAGAGCTCCATTTTAAGCAGCAAATGATCTTCACAAGTGGTCCCACTGGAGTGGCTACTTTGCAAGCAAAAATGGGAGGAAAAAGAAAAACACTGATGATCTAGCCTATCTATCGATCTATCTATCTATCTATCTATCTATGTATCTATCACCTACTCCTTCAACAAACTTCATAGTAACATTTTGGAATTTTCTAGCACAATTTTGTCCTTTTGTTTTATACGGCGGTCCGCAACCCCATCAACGAAGCGCGCGCCGTTACCCATGCAAAATTCAATGAATGCTGCCATGAGCCAGTCGATCGGTTGCAGCCTTTTCTGAGGGAAGAAGGGTCGAGGGAGTCCGGGCCCGCACTTCAACACCATTGAATTGCATTGAATTCCATCATCGCCAAAAATCCTCCCAAAAAAACAAAGCATCATGTTCTGTGCCAGAGAGCCGAGAGACAATCAAAGTGACCCAAGTCAACCAAGATAGCTGCGCACTGTCAGTTTGTCACTCTGCATTCATGATTCAAGAATCATTGCAATTCAAGCCAAACTTTTACCCAACTGCTCGTCCTCAAGGGGGTTTGCTCCCCCCAAGGCATCGCCTAATTTGACAGAGGGTCCTAGCATGAGGGTCCTAAGCCCAACATTATTAGGGGAGGCCTATAAGAGCATGAGTCCCCCATTGGAAGTCCTACTCCAAGGATACTAAAAGTGTAGTAAGGTAACAGCTTGTGACAATGGCAGTATCAGTATGGCAAGCAAGGTTCATGCAAGGTGATAATCAAGTGCACATAAAATGTGTAAGGTAACAAGCCCATGACTATTGCAGTATTGCAAGCAGGGTTCAAACAATGTGATAGTGAGGCGAGTGCTGGCCCGATTTCGATAATGCCTTTGTTTGAGGGCGTTACCCCCTTTGAAAAGATGTTGAGGAGGCATTATTAATGTGTTTACAGTGCCCCTCCAAATATACTAGGAAAGTTCCTGGATTGCTTAATGAATTATCTTTAGGCAAGGATCTCAAAGACAAATCTTATTCCTATAGAGACAAAATCAAGGTTTTTTTCCAAACCTTTTGAACTCATCTATTGCGGTAGGCAATAAGTGTCATGCCAACAACAAATAAATCTTGGATATGGGCTAGTGGATGCAGAGTGTCAACTAAAGGCAGGCCTAACCCAATATAATATATTGGGTACACTCCAAAAAGCCTTCCAGCCCCTACATTTGTGCACATGATACTCAGATCATCAAAACTCCCCTATGAAACAAGTCAATGCCCAATTATGGCAACTCATGCAGCCTACACTGTGTCAGGGTTGGGGAGGAAGGGGGGGGCTGTTAAAAAGCAACAAGCTTTGCATTAGAAGAACCAACTAACTGTTACACACTAGCCACAAGATGCTTGATATGACTCACTTGTGGATGAACCTCAACTGAGTTAATATTGGGTTCCACCTTGGTAACCCATTGTGTAAGAAGTAAGCTTTATATAAGCTTTATATACATATATACATAGGTAGATAGGTACAAAAATAGGTGATTACTAGGTAAGTACATGGTTTACACATAGGTAAGGGCTGTCTGTCTTTACTACCTGTGTACAAACAAACAAGGGGGTTGTTAGTAAGTACATTGAAAATTTAATGAGCTAACCATGATGGTTAGCTAGGCAACTGGAATCCAACAGAAAACTATTTCCTGACCATTTATCATTCATCCTTCATGGTGCACACTGGTGGGTGTTGGTTCACTCTGGCTGCAGGAGGTGGGTGTGGGTGAAGGACCATTTGACCTCTCTCCTCAACTCTCCACTCACCTCAGACCTGCCCCCACTCTATAGAGTACAAGAGTACACAGGAGAGTGGCATCCAATGCCTTCCACGTGCAGCTATTTCTTGGTCTGTTTCTGAAGCAAAAATGTTGTTGGGACAGTCAGTTGCTATTTGACTGAAGAGGCTCTCCATCACTCCAGCTTGGTGTCGAATCTGGATGGCCTTGAACAAAGATATATAATTCATAAAACCATATGTGGATGGATGATAATTTGAGCTGTGGCATAAATTCATCAACTTCAAAACTGGATTCCTTTGAAAACAATCCAATTCAAAGGATATAAGTGTAAATATTAGCAAGTAGCTTGATTGTTTCTACCAAGCTTTGGCATTCAAAAGTCATGTATGATAGGTTCTTTTTCTAATTCCTCATAGATGAATTTGGGATAAGAATGGAGAAGGGTGTTTCTGCAAGAGTACAATGGAACTAGCCCCACAATTTTATACGGAGTCACTCTATTATATGGTGCTAGGTTTATCATGGGCATGTTCTAAAATAACACCTTCTGAGCACATTCTCCTCTTAAGAAAGGTTGTTTGATTGTTTTGTCATGTCAAGATCCCCAACCCATGGTGCCCCTCCCTCTCTTCCAATGTTGGGTAGGTGAATTCATTAACCTGATATATTGATAGGTAAATAATAGGGTAAATATGTACCTTATTTGGTTAATAAATTTTTTTTATTACTTTTTAAATTACCCTACCTAACGTTTTGTCATGTTGAGATCTCCCGAACATGCCCCCCCCTCCATGTTCCAAGGTTAGGTGGGTGAATTCAGCAACTCACCAAACATATGTTGCACATTGAACAGAAATAAAAATGCAACACTATTCCAACTTCCAAGAAAACAATCAACATTGCACACTAAACACTAAAAACACTTGCCACCAACAGAGAGCTCTAAAGATGTGGGGAGGGAACGTGGAAGAATCAAGGTTTGGCTAATGGAATTCGGAGGTGTGTTACAAATGGAGGTGAATGACCTCTGTCATGAGCCACCAATGGTGATGGCACAAAAATGACTGACAACCACTTGGCTGCAGGTGAGGTGACAATATGATGTCCCATCTATCCTTTTGTCTATGACATGTCACATGCAAGGGGTTAAAGGCATGTATAATAATAATAATAACAATAAAGGGCAGATTTGCCGGGCCCTGATCAATATTGCAACCTGGCCACATGTTGCCAGGAAGAAAAACTATGATCCAGCCACATTGTTTGCAACTAAGGCCGAGTTGTTTTGGTCACCACTGCAAACAGTTTCTACTTTGCACTACCCATTGATCTATAACTCACCAACCCCTTCTACTTGATTAAAACATTGTCACTAGTTCCCTGGACATTGTTATAGTATTTTACAGTAATAAAGTTTGACAAGTGTAAGGTAAACCCCGAAGCGAAGCTCCACACTTTACCATTAAGACCTGCTTCGATTTATTTATTTACTTATCTAATTTTCACTCGATACCCAAGTGCATCATCATGGTGGGTGGGTATCACAGGCAAAAACCATCAAAAAGTGCTGGGCATGAAAAAAAACAGAAAGCCTGTAGGAGTTTTTTTTGAAACACCCCCACCAAACAGCATAGGATAAAAATGCTGGGTAAGGTGGTGCCCTTCAATTACCCGAAAAAAAATAAAATGGATTGGGTCTTAACATTTTCACAATCATTAATGGTCATCTCATCGGAGAGATGCTTGGTGAAAAAGTTGCAATACAGGTAGGCAATAAGATCCCTCCCGCTCTTAAGGAGTAGTAGATGTAGTTATCCCTTCCTTTTTGAAGGAGGGGATGATGCCCTCCAAACATACACCAGGGGAATGTTTTCACCCAGAGTGCTTTTTATGTATAATTGATGAACTCTTTCTTGCCTGACAGGGGATGGGTGAGGAATCAGGATGGGTATTCGTTTCTGCACTTCTACACTAACCACCAGCTATGAGCATGATGTTGTGTACAGTGTGAGTACACAAACCTCCTTTTGTTTTTAGATGCACAAAACCAATGATACCCAATTGATCTTTTTGGGAGAAAGAGTAGGAAAAGAGAGAGAGAGAGAGAGAAAGAGGGTCCCCACCAGCCCATGTGAGAGATCCATGTGAATGCTCAGAATCCCACCCACAACACAAAGAACCCCCAAAAAAAGTCAAACCTTTTAACACCTAATAGGTACCAACTATATGACCACATTCTTCTCCTACTACTAGGCTACTACTAGTACTACTACTAGGCTTACTACTACTCAGCAAATGAGCCTTTAGTTGGGTAGGTCCGCTAACACCAACATTTGCATGGCTCTTTTTCTAACGGTTTTT